>Ga0308165_1000338_pt1 | contig 96520 bp, 87 predicted proteins | sample PhyWR2_FD_201032 | JGI IMG/M metagenome (GOLD analysis project Ga0308165, IMG submission 201032) | Phyllosphere microbial communities from UC Gill Tract Community Farm, Albany, California, United States - DLSLW.R2 | ecosystem: Host-associated > Plants > Phyllosphere > Unclassified | place: USA... | reverse complement strand
TTTTTGCCAGCTCCATGAGCGAGGCCCACAGGCGTTCGCCGTTGATGCGCAGGCTGTCGAGGTCGGTATGCGTGGCTGTGTCCATGGGTTTCTCCGGAAAATTCAATGATGTTGAGCTGGCTGCCGAAGCGGGGCGTTCAGGTTTCAGGTTCGTGGCCTGCCGGAGCGGGGAATGCCGGCCGCCTCAGACTGTCAAAGGCCCAGAAGTCGGCGGCCGGCATTCCCCGCCCCGGCTGCAAACGGTGTGCTTGTTCAGGGCGGGCGGGTGCCAAAACCGGTTTTGTGGCGTGCGTACATGCTTGTTCAAAGCGGAACTGGGGTCAAGGCTGGTTTGCTTGGGGGGCATGGCGGTTCAGCGTGTGACGGGCTTCGGGGACAAGACTTCTGCGCGTCGTTGGGCGGCTGCGAAGTTCGCGCCGAAGGCGGGGCGCTTGAGGTAGCGGCCTTTGCCTTGTACGGCGCGCAGGTCGCCTTGGACAAACACCAGTTCGCCTTGGCTGATCGTGTGGCTGGGGATGCCGCGCACGGTGCGGCCCTCGAAGATGTTGAAGTCGCCTTGGCTGTGCTGGGTTTGGGCGGACAGGGTTTTCGTGCCTTCGGGGTCCCAGACGACCAGATCGGCGTCGGCGCCCGGCGAGACGCTGCCTTTTTGCGGGTAGAGGTTGAACAATTTGGCGGTGTTGGCCGAGGTAACGGAGACGAATTCGCTGGGCGTCAGGCGTCCGGTGTTCACGCCTTCATCCCAGACCACGGCCAGGCGCTCTTCCACGCCGCCGCAGCCGTTGGGGATTTTGGCGAAATCGTCTTTTCCGGCGGATTTTTGCGTGGCGCAGAAGGTGCAGTGGTCGGTGGCCGTGGTGTGCAGGTTGCCCGCCTGCAGGCCGCGCCAGAGGAATTCCTGGTTCGCCTTGTTGCGAAACGGCGGGCTCATGACGTGCGCGGCGGCGGTGGCGAAATCGGGGTGGCGGTACACGCTGTCATCGACCACCAGGTGCCCGGCCAGCACTTCGCCATAGACGTGCTGGCCGCGTGCGCGTGCGCGGGCGATGGCTTCCAGCGCCTCGGCGCACGAGACATGCACGACGTAGATCGGCACATTGAGCACGTCAGCGATGGCGATCGCCCGGTTCGCCGCCTCGGCCTCGACGGCGGGCGGGCGCGAGAGTGGATGGCCTTCGGGGCCGGTGATGCCCATCGCGGCGATTTCCTTTTGCAGCATGAACACCAGTTCGCCGTTTTCGGCATGCACGGTTGGCATGGCGCCGAGTTCGAGGCAGCGTTTGAAGCTGTTCACCAGCGTCTCGTCATCGCACATGATGGCGTTCTTGTAGGCCATGAAATGCTTGAAGCTGTTGACGCCTTCCTGCTCGACCAGCGTGCCCATGTCGCGGCGCACCGACTCGTCCCACCAGGTGATGGCGACGTGAAAGCTGTAGTCGGCGGCGGATTTTTCGGCCCAGCCGCGCCAGGTTCGGTAGGCGTCCATCAGCGGCTGCTGCGGGCTGGGAATCACGAAGTCGATGACGCTGGTCGTGCCGCCGGCCAGTCCCGCCGCCGTGCCGGTGAAAAAATCGTCCATCGTCACCGTGCCCATGAAGGGCAGCTGCATGTGCGTGTGCGGGTCGATGCCGCCGGGCATGACGTACTGGCCGCCCGCGTCGATGATGGTTGCGTTGGCGGGCGCTTCAAGGTTTTCTGCCACGGCCGTGATGCGCCCGCCCTCGGTCAGCACATCGGCGCGAAAGGCGCGGTCGGCGTTCACCACGGTGCCGCCGCGAATCAGGATGGAAGGCATGCGTTGCTCCTTGTTTGATAGCAGGGTGTGCAGGTGGTGCGTGTGCTGCGCGCTGTTTTTGTTAAAAATACGCCGGGTCAGGCCGACACGCGCATCGGGTTGTTGGCGTGCGTCGTCCAGTCGGCCGCTTCGGCGCGCACCGTGCGCCCGGTGCGCAGGTCGGTTTCGCCCGGCGCCAGATCGCGCAGCGTGATGCACGCGGGCACCGGGCAGACCAGCGCGCACAGGTTGCAGCCCACGCACTCGTCTTCCTTCACCTCGAAATGGCGCTGGCCGTCCTTGCTGAAGGTGATGGCCTGGTGTGAGGTGTCTTCGCAGGCGATGTGGCAGCGGCCGCAGGAAATGCAGAGGTCTTGGTCGATCACCGCTTTCGAGACATGGTTCAGGTTCAGGCTGCTCCAGCTGGCCACCGTGGGCAGCGCCCGGCCCCGGAAATCGTCAATCGACGCGAATCCCATCTCGTCCATATAGTCCGACAAACCGCTTTTCATCTCCTGCACGATCTTGAAGCCATGCACCATCGCCGCCGTGCAAACCTGCACCGTGCCCGCGCCCAGCGCGATGAAGTCGAATGCGTCGCGCCAGCTGCCCACGCCGCCTATACCTGAAATCGGCAGGCTAGAGGTCTGCGGGTCGCGGGCAATCTCGGCGACCATGTTCAGCGCAATCGGCTTGACCGCCGGGCCGCAGTAGCCGCCGTGCGAGCCCTTGCCGCCCGTCGAGGGCAGCATGGTCAGCGAGTACGGATCGACGCCGACGATGGAGTTGATGGTGTTAATCAAGGAAACCGCATCGGCTCCGCCGCGCTTGGCGGCGCGCGCGGGCAGGCGCACATCGGTGATGTTGGGCGTGAGCTTGACGATCACCGGCAGGCGGCTGTAGTGCTTGCACCATTCGGTCACCATCTGGATGTATTCGGGCACCTGCCCGACGGCCGAACCCATGCCGCGCTCGCTCATGCCGTGCGGGCAGCCGAAGTTCAGCTCGACGCCGTCGGCGCCCGTGTCCTCGACGCGCGCCAGGATGGATTTCCAGGCCGCCTCGTTGCACGGCACCATGAGCGACACGACCATGGCGCGGTCGGGCCAGTCGCGCTTGACCTGCACGATCTCTTTCAGGTTGATTTCCAGGTCGCGGTCGGTGATGAGTTCGATGTTGTTGAAGCCCAGCAGCCGCCGGTCGGGCGAGAGCAGCGCGCCGTAGCGCGGCCCGTTGACGTTGACCAGCGGCGGCCCGGCCTCGCCCAGCGTCTTCCAGACCACGCCGCCCCAGCCGGCTTCAAACGCGCGGTTGACGTTGTAGGCTTTGTCGGTCGGCGGCGCCGAGGCCAGCCAGAACGGGTTGGGGCTGCGGATGCCGATGAAGTTCGTGTGCAGGCTGGCCATGAAAAAACTCCGGTGCGGGGTTCAGGACGGGTTGCGGGTGCGGCAGTGGCTTGGGATGTGGCGGGCCATGGCGCGTTCGTCACTTGCGCCTTCGCGGGAATGGCGCGACTGCTCGCCTGTGGCCATGTGGAAAAAGCAGTTTGCGGCCACTTCAGCGCGTGAAATGGGCGTGGATGGCCTCGGCGGCGCGCTTGCCGTGGGCGACGGCCTCGACCGTCAGATCGAGCCCGCCGGCGCGGCAGTCGCCGCCGGCCCAGACGCCGGGGAGGCTGGTCGCGCCGTCTTCTGCCGTCCTGATGCGCCCGCCTTCGAGCGCCAGCCCGGATTCGGCCAGCACCGGGTTGCCCAGCGTCTGCCCGATGGCCTTGAACACCATGTCGGCGGCGATGGCTTCGGTCTCGCCCGTGGCCTGGAGTCGGCCATCGGCCAGCGCCTGCCGCGCAAATGTCACGCCGCTGGCCTGGCCGTTCGCGCCGCTGATTTCGACGGGCGCGAGCCAGTGGCGAATCGTCACGCCGTGGGTCTGCGCCCAGTGCTGTTCCTCTTTCGAGGCCGACATGGATTGCGGCCCGCGCCGATAGACCAAATGCACGCTCTCGGCGCCCAGCAGCCGGCTTTGCACGGCCGCGTCCACCGCCGTCATGCCGCCGCCGATCACCACCACGCGCCGGCCGATGGGGAGCAGAGATTTGTCCTCGCACTGGCGCAGCCGGGCGATGAAATCGACCGCGTCTTCCACCCCGGCCAGCGCCTCGCCCGGCACGCCGAGCGCGTGCGTGTTCGCCAGCCCCATGCCGAGGAAGACGGCGCTGTAATCCTTGCGCAGCGCATCGAGCTGGGCGACGGTTTGCAGCTTCCAGCCGGTGCGCACCTCGATGCCGCCGATGTCCAGCAGCCACTGCAGTTCGCGCTGGGCGAAGTCGCCGGGGGTCTTGTAGGCGGCCAGGCCGTATTCGTTCAGGCCGCCGGCCTTGGGCCGGGCGTCGAACACGGTGATGTCGTGGCCCAGCCGCGCCAGCGTGTGCGCGCAGGCCAATCCGGCCGGCCCGGCGCCGACGACGGCTACCCTGCGCCCGGTGGGCGCGGCCCGGGTAAAAATCTGCGGCTTGCTGCTCTCCATCAGCGCATCGACCGCATGGCGCTGCAGCCGGCCGATGGCGACGGGCAGGCCTTCCTGCGCGGTGCGCACGCAGGCCTGCTCGCACAGCGTTTCGGTTGGGCAGACCCGGGCGCACATGCCGCCCAGCGGGTTGGATTCCAGAATGGTGCGCGCCGCCCCGCGCAGGTTGCCGTCGGCTATGCGCCGGATGAAGGAGGGCACGTCGATGGCGGTCGGGCAGGCCGTGGCGCAGGGCGCGTCAAAGCAGTACAGGCAGCGCTCGGCTTCGAGCAGCGCCTGCGCGGGCGTCAGCGGCGGGCTGGCGTCGGCAAAGTTCAGCGCGCAGTCGCCAGCGCCCAGGCGGCCCGCGCGGATGTCGGAGGATTGAAGGGCGGACATGCGGGCAACTCCTGTGAGGGGGTGGCTGTCAAGGCTGACGGATCGGTCAGGTCAAGGCCATATTAGCAATTGGCATGCCACTGCAGAGCTAGGGAATTCCAGCGGATGGGCCACTGACGCAGCCCCTGCGCTGCGCCGCATCCGTTGCCGCCGCGCCTGCCGGCGCGCTACCGCGCTCAGGCGCGCGCGAAGTCGATGAAGCTCTTTTCCGCGTCCACCGCCAGCAGCCGCACGCGCAGCGTGTCGCCCACGTCCAGCCCCTCGAAACCGCGCACCACGCGGCCTTCGAGCAGCGGGCTGGAAATGCGAACGAAGGTTCCCTTGGGCGCCGCGCCGGTGACGATGGCGTCGAACACCTCGCCGATGCGCCCTTGCAGCAGCCAGGCGGCCGCCGCCTTGAGCACCTGGCGCTCGACCTTGCTGGCGTTGTCCTCCTGCAGCGTGCAGTGCCGGGCGATCCCGGCAAGCGCCTCGTCGGAGTAGGGCGGCGCCTGGCCCGCCAGCGCGGCCTTGAGCAGGCGCTGGGTCACCAGGTCGGGAAAGCGCCGGTTGGGCGCGGTCGAATGCGCGTAGTCGTTCACCGCCAGCCCGAAATGCCCCATTCCCGCCGCAGCGGCCGCGCCGGGCGCCGTAGCCGGCGCGGCCGCGTACTCGCCCGAGCCCAGCATCTTCACCACCGCCAGCGACAGGTCGGCAAAGCCGGCCGGGTCGGCCAGGCGCCGCGCGCTCAGGAAGCGGTCCAGCGCCAGCGCGTCGGGTGTGTCGGGCAGCTGCACGCCATGGCCGGCGGCCAGCAGCGCGATGCGGTCCCAGCGCCGGGGCGACTGCAAAAAGCGGCGCAGCGAGGGAAATCCCTGCTCCATCAGAAACCGGGCCGTTGCGCCGTTGGCCGCGATCATCAGGTCGGCGATCAGGTCCTTGGCGCGGTTTTTCGCGTCGGCGCGCAGATCCACCAGCTGTCCGCCGTCATCGAACACCGGACGGGCCGACAGGGTGTTGACGTTGAGCGCGCCGCGCGCCTGGCGCCACTGGCGCAGCCGGCCGGCCAGCGCGTCGTGCAGCCGCAGCTGGGCCTCCAGCCCCGGCACGCTGGCAAGTTGCAGCGGCGGCGGCCCGTCGCCGTCGAGCCAGGCCGACACGCCGTCGTAGGTGAGCCTGGCATGGTTGAGCACCGCCGCCCGGTAGACGCTGGCGGCGGACACGGTGCCGTTGGCCGCTACCCGCATGTCCACCACCACCGCCAGGCGATCCTGGCCCTCGTGCAGCGAGGTGGCGTCGGTGGACAGCGCCTCGGGCAGCATCGGAAAAATGCCGGCCGCCGTATAGACCGAGGTGGTGTTGCTGGCCGCGTGGCCGTCCACCGCGCCGCCGCGCGCCACCTTGCCATCGACATCGGCCACCGCCACCAGGAGGCGCGCGGCGCCGCCGGGCAGCGGCTCGGCCACGCTCAGCTGGTCCAGGTCGCGCGTGTCGTCGTTGTCGATCGAGAACCAGCCCAGGTGGCGCAGGTCGCGGATGTCGCCGTGCGGCTCGGGCGCGGCTCGCCGCGCGGCCTCGGCTTCCTGCAGCGCCTGCGGCGCAAATTCGGGCAGCAGGCCGCGGGCGCGCATGGCGTCAACGGCGATTCGGTGCAGATGCAAGGGGTCCATGGAAATGCCCGCCAGGAGTTGAGTTGACTCACTGTAGCGGTTCGGCCCGGCATGCGCGCGTGGGCGGCTAAGTCGGCCGGCCTGGCGTGCGGGACATGGCGGGCCGGCTGAACCGGCGCACCGCTCAGGCCGGCCCTGGCGCGCGCGTCACTGCGCGATGATCGTCAGCAGTTCGGCCCGGGTGGCCGGGTCTTTCATGTAGCGGTCGTACAGCGGCGCCATGCGCCGGATCATGGGATGGGTGTTCCTGACCTTGACAAACTGCGCGCCTTCGCGGACGGTGATTTCCTGCGCCAGCGCGACGCGCTTGTTCCACAGCTCGCGCATCAGCAGGGCCGACTTGGCGCCGGCCGCAGCAAACGCGGCCTTGTCGTTGCTGTCAAGCTTGCTCCACAGCTGCGTGGACACCACCAGCGCCTCGGGCGAAATCACATGGTTGGTGACGAACACATGCTTGGCCAGCTTGTAATGCCCGGTGGACTCATAAGACGGCATGTTGTTTTCCGCGCAGTCGATCTTGCCCTGCTCAAAGCCGCCGAGCACATCCTTGTAGGGCAGCGCCACCGGCGTGGCGCCCAGCAGCTTGACCATTTCGGTGAAGATCTCCGACTGCTGCACCCGGATGTTGGCGCCGGCCAGATCCCTGATGTCCTTGACCTGGCGATTGGCGCAGTAAAACGAGCGGGCGCCGCCGTCATACCAGCCCAGCACGACAAAGCCGGCGGCCTTCAGGTTGGCCGAAAAGCGCTCGCCCAGCTTGCCGTCCAGGTGGCGGAACATGTGCGCCGAGTCGGTGAAGAGAAACGGCAGGTTCAGCACCTTGATGCCCGGCACCGCGTCCGAGAGCGGGCCGGAGCTGAACTCGGCGACGTCGATCTCGCCGGTCTTGAGCATTTGCACCGCCTTGGGCTGGTCGCCCAGCACGGCGTTGGAAAACAGCTCGATTCGGTAGCGGCCCTGGGTGGCTTTTGCCACCTCGCCGGCAAAGCTCTTCATGGCCTCGGTGACCGGATAGCCGTCCGGGTGGATGTTCCAGGCGCGCAGCGTGGTCTGCGCCGTGGCCAGGTTCACGCTCAGGGCCAGTGCGACGGACAGCGCCCCTTGGAAGAATTTGATCAATTTTGTCTCCGACATCTTATAAAACCAACCGCTTGGATCGAGTCAGCTCGGCGCAAGCAAAAAATGTTTAGTCCTGAATTATCAAACAATAGGTTTCATATGTAATTTATTTTTCACATAAAAATCAAATTTTTATCAGAATTTGATTTTTATGCCACTTTGTGCCCTGGCCCTGCCGGGCCTGAAGTCGCCGCAGGGCTGCGAAAGGCGACGGTTGCCGGCCTGCCGGCCAGCGCCAGCCGCGCCACCACCTCGGGCGTTTCGGCCAGCAGCACGCCCTTGCGCCAGACCTTCAGCCGGTTCGCCCGCAGCCGGATCGCCTCGACTGCATCCTGCGCCTGCAGCAGCACGAAGCTGGCGTCGCAGCCCGCCTGCAGGCCGTAGCCTGGCAGGCGCATCACCTTCGCCGCGTTCACCGTCACCGCGTCGAAGCAGGCGCGCATGCCCTTCTGGCTCGTCATCTGCGCCACATGCAGCCCCATGTGCGCGACTTCGAGCATGTCGCCCGAGCCCAGCGAATACCACGGGTCCATCGCGCAGTCGTGGCCGAAGGCGACGTTCACGCCGGCGGCCAGCAGCTCGGGCACGCGCGTCATGCCCCGGCGTTTCGGATAGCTGTCGTGCCGGCCCTGCAGCGTGATGTTGATGAGCGGATTGGCCGTCACGCTCACGCCGGCCTCGGCAATCAGCGGCAGCAGCTTGGAGACGTAGTAGTTGTCCATGGAATGCATCGAGGTGCAGTGCGAGCCGTTCACCCGGCCCTGCAGGCCGAGCCGCTGCGCTTGAAAAGCCAGCGTCTCGATGTGGCGCGACAGCGGGTCGTCCGACTCATCGCAATGCATGTCCACCGGCAAGCCGCGCTCGGCCGCGAGTTCGCACAGCAGCTGCACGCTGGCCGCGCCCTCGGCCATGGTGCGCTCGAAGTGCGGAATGCCGCCGACCACATCCACGCCCAGGTCGAGCGCGCGCTGGAGGTTGTCCATGCCGCCTTTGGCGCGCAGCACGCCGTCCTGCGGAAAGGCGACCAGCTGCAGGTCGAGGTAGGGCGCAACGCGGCGCTTGACCTCTAACAGCGCCTCGACCGGCAGCAGGCTCGGGTCGCTGGTATCGACATGGCTGCGGATCGCCAGCAGGCCTTTGGCCACGGCCCAGTCGCAGTAGGCCAGCGCCCGCTCGATCAGCGCCTCGGCTTTGAGCGTGGGTTTGAGCTCGCCCCACAGCGCAATGCCTTCGAGCAGCGTGCCGCTGGCGTTGACGCGCGGCAGGCCGTAGCTCAAGCAGGCGTCCATGTGGAAATGCGCATCGACGAACGGCGGGCTGAGCAAATAGCCACAGGCATCGACGACCTCGCGGGCCGGCGCGTCCAGCGCGGGCGCGACCTCGGCGATGCGGCCGCCGCGCACCGCGACCGACATGCCGCTGCGGCCGTCGGGCAGGCTGGCGTTCTTGATGAGCAGATCGAGCATTTTTTCGGCCTTTTCAAAAAAGTATCGGGCAAGGACCGAGGGTAACCGGCCCGGGTTTTCCCGTTCGCCGCAGGCAAGCCGGTCCGTGGCTTTTGCTATCAAATAAATAGCTGGCTGCGCAGGCCCATCCTGCGCAAGCGGCCTGTTTGATGTCTAAAATTCGTTTGCCGGCCGCAGCCGATGCGCTCTAAACTCCTTCATGCGGCCTTTGCCGATCAACCCCTTTGCACCGGAGCGACTGCCTTGACCCCACTGACCCTGCACCGCGTGAACGAGCAGCTGGTTCGCGTCCTGACGCCCGAAGGCCAGTGCGTCGGCAACCTCAAGCTGATCGGCACGGTGTGGAAGTTCAAGGCGCTGGGCCATGACGCCGACGGCCAGGTCGTTCCCGGCGGCGGCCCGCTCACCGGGCGGCACAACATGGCGTTTGCCGCGCTCGATGAAGCCGCCGTGCGCGCCGCGCTGCAGGCCTAGCGCCGGGCGGCCTCAGCAGGAAAACCGCTTGCGGTAATCCCGCGGGGTGATGCCCAGGTTGCGCTGGAAGGTGACGCGCATGCGCTCCTCGTCGCCAAAGCCGCACAGGCGCGCAATCTGATCGATGTTGCGGCTCGACTCCTCCAGCAGCCGCTTGGCCGCCTCCAGCCGGAACACCTCGACGGCCTTTGCCGGCGCCCGGCCGGTCTTTTGCTTGTAGACGCGCGCGAAATGGCGCGGGCTCATGCGCGCCTTTTCCGCCAGGAACTCGACCGACAGGTTGCTGCTGCCGAGATTGTCCGCAATCCACAGGTTCAGCGCCTCGAACGCGTCGTTGTCCTGCGCCTGCGATTGCAGCAGTTCGCTGAATTGCGCCTGGCCGCCGGGGCGCTTCAGGTAGACGACCAGTTCGCGTGCCACCTCCATCGCAACCTCATGGCCGCAATCGGCCTCGACCAGCGCTAGCGCCAGATCGATGCCGGCGCTCACGCCGGCCGATGTCCAGACGCTGCCCTGCTGGATGAAGATCGCGTCGCGGTCCACCTGCGTGGACGGAAAGCGCGTTTTCAGCCTGTCGCACATGCCCCAGTGGGTTGCCGCGCGCTTGTTGTGCAGCAGCCCGGCCTGCGCCAGCAGGAAGGCGCCGCTGCAGACCGACGCGCTGCGCCGCGCCGCGCCGGCCGCGCCGCGCAGCCATTGGACGAGCTGCGCCGAGCGCTCCAGCACCGCCTCGATGTGCGGCGATCCGGGAACGACGATGGTATCGACCGCCGCGCCCGCAAAGTCGGCCAGCGGCAAGGTCTGCAAGGCCAGTCCCTCGGCGGTGTGCACGAGTCCGCCTTGCAGGCTGGCGGTGTAGCGCAGGTAGCCCGGCAGCGCGCGCTTTTGCATGCATTGCGAGGCCGCCCAGAACACGGTCTGCGGACCGGTCACGTCCAGCAGGCCCATGTCGGGAAAAGCCACGAACAGCACCAGCCGCGTCCGGTCGGGAAGTGGCAGAAATTCAGGGTTATACGTCATTTGCGCCAGATTCTTTCAGTCCTACGATCAGCCGTCAAGACCCGGCGGCGACGGCTGCCGGCCTTGCCAACCGGTCCATCTCAAGATTTTTCAACCCCAAGGAAGCTGTATGACGCAACGCCTCAATTACGTTCAGCAATCGCCCGAGCTGTTCAAGAAATTCATCGTTTTCAACAGCGCGTTCAAAGACTGCGCCATCGAGGAGCCGATTCGCGATCTGGTCGCGATCCGGGCTTCGCAGCTCAATGGGTGCGGCTTTTGCCTGGACATGCACATCAAGCAGGCCAAGATCCACGGCGAGGGCGAGTTGCGCCTGCACCATCTCGCGGTCTGGCGCGAGTCCACCCTGTTCATTGCGCGCGAGCGGGCCGCGCTGGCCTGGACCGAGGTGATGACGCGGCTGCCCGAGCACGGCGTGCCGGACGACGTCTACGTGCGCGTGCGCACGCAGCTGTCGGAAAAGGAGCTCTCGGACCTGAGCTTCGTGGTGGCGTCGATCAATGCCTGGAACCGGATCAACATCGGCTTTCAGACCGTGCCTGGCTCGTCCGACGTGGCCTTCGGCCTGGACAAGGCCAGCTTTGCCTGAAGCAACATCAAAAGGAATGCTATGAAAATCGTCGTCATCGGCGGCAGCGGGCTCATCGGTGCCAAGCTCGTGAACATCCTTCGCCAGCGCGGCCATGAGGCGGTGCCGGCGTCGCCCGCCTCGGGCGTCAACACCGTCACCGCAGAAGGGCTGGCGCAGGTGCTGGCAGGCGCTCAGGTGGTCGTTGACGTGGCCAACTCGCCTTCGTTCGAGGACGCGGCGGTCCTGGCGTTTTTCGAGACGTCCGGCCGCAACCTCCTGGCCGCAGAGCGGGCCGCAGGCGTGCGGCACCATGTGGCGCTGTCCGTCGTCGGCACCGCCCGCCTCGGCCAGAGCGGCTACTTTCGCGGCAAGATCGCCCAGGAGCAACTGATCAGGGATTCGGGCCTGCCCTACACGATCCTTCATTCGACGCAGTTCATGGAATTCCTCGGCGGCATCGCCCAAGCGGGCACCGACGGGCAGACGACTCGCCTGTCGCCGGCCTGGGTGCAGCCCATTGCCTCGGATGACGTGGCCGCCGTGCTGGCCGACGTCACCCTGGGCTCGCCGGTCAACGGCACGGTCGAGGTGGCCGGGCCGGAAAAGATGCGCCTGGCCGAGCTGGTCCGGCGCTTCCTGCGCGCCAGCAAGGATGCGCGCGAGGTGGCCGAGGACACGCATGCGCGCTATTTCGGCGCCCAGCTGGAGGAGGGCACCCTGCTGCCGGGCGAGAACCCGCGCATCGGGCCGACGCGCTTTGAGGACTGGCTCAGCCGGTCCCGGACGCAAGCCTGAGGCATTCAGGCCTTCCTGAGGGAACCCTTTTTCAGCGCGCCACGGTGAAGGCCAGCGGCCCGCCGTCGCACAGGCCGTCGGACAGCACCAGCAGCTTGTAGGCGGCCGGGGTTTCCTGCAGCACCGTCATGGCTTCGGGCTTGAGTTCCTTGTCGCACTTGCGCAGCGGGACGCGGCTCAGGTCGAGCGCGGCCAGGATTTTTGGCGCCGCCACGCGGCCCTCGGCGGCGCTCTGGCCGTCCCACCAGGCAACCACCCAGCCTGCGTCCTGGTGGGCGCGGCTGTCGTCGGGGCCGGCAAGCAGCAAAAATCCGTCCTGGACGGCCAGCATGTCGCGGATGCCCCGGTTCTTGCCCAGCGCCAGGCGCGTCACGCTGGCCTTCGGGTCGCGCCCGGCCTGCGCGCCGAAGAGCGCATCGGCATCGACGGCCAGCACCAGCGCCGTGTCCTGCAGCACCGGGCCGCGAAAGCCGAAGTACAGCCGCCCGTCTTTCACCGCCAGGCCCTCGATGTTGGCGCCCTGCTGGCCGCTGAGGTGGGGCGCCTCGTCGGGCGGCGCCTCGCCCAGGCATTTGCGCTCGCCCACATAGGGCGCCAGCGTGGGCTGCGCCTGCATGATGGCCCAGAGCCGGCCGCTGTCGGCGTAGTCGGCCGGCGCGCCTTGTTGGCTTCCGGCCGGGCGCACGGCGCGGCCGGTGGCCGCATCCAGCGCCAGGCGCAGCACGTGGCGGCTGTCGGGGTTGCTGGCGCAGTCGCCGCGCTTGGCCGAATGCGAGCCGGTGACGTAGACATAGCGCCCGTCGGTGGCCGCGCCCTCGGCGTCGATCTCGCCGCTGCCCAGGCGCAGCGCCACGGGCTCGGCGTCGGGCACCAGGGCCTGCCCGTCCAGGTAGGCGTAGCGCGCCTGCGCGCCTTCGTCGAAGGCCATCAGGCAGATGCGCCGGCCCCGGGCGTCCAGGTTGCAGGCCATGCCGCTGACGGACTGGCGCGTGTGCTTGATCTCTTTTTTGCTCAGATCAAAGCGAAAGCCCGCGCCGCTGTCCCAGGGGCCGCTGTCGGGCTGGAGGCGGGGCGGCTCGGGCTGCGCGAAAGCGCCGGCGCTCAGGAAGAGGCCGGCGGTGAGCAGGGCCAGAGGAAAAAAGCGGAATTTGAAAGATTTGAAAGAGGTGATGGGCATCGCCGCACTGTAAGCCGGCGCCCGGGGCTTTTCCAGCGCGGGGCCGCTCTGGCAGTGCGCGCGTCCCGGTATTTTTTACAGCGAAAAAGGCCTTTCGCGCAAGCAGCGCCTGTGCAGGCTGCTATGAAAAAAAGAGTGAAAAACACGTCCTGGGCGGTGCCTGAATGCCGGCGTGGTGCCGCAAGGCCGCCCTGCGCCTCCTGCCAGGAGGTTTTGGTGACCAAACAGGCTTTGCGTGCAGGCGCTGCCTGCACGGTTTGCTATTGAAACAGGAGCATCGGCCGCCGCCTCAGGCGCCGGGCGGCACCAGCTGGCGGCCCGCGCCGCCGGCCTGCGCGTAGGCGGCGAGCACCGCACCGGCCACTTCGCGTTCCGCCCCCGCGCGGCACAGCGCGACGCAGGCGCCGCCAAAGCCCGCGCCGGTCAGGCGCGCGCCGAACACGCCGGCCTGCGCCTGCAGCAGCGCCACCAGCGTGTCCAGCCCCGGCGTGGAGACCTCGTAGTCATCGCGCAGGCTGGCATGCGAGGCGTTCATCAAGCGGCCGAAGTCCTCGGGCCCGGCGCAGTCCACGGCCTGCAGCACGCGGGCGTTTTCACTCACCACGTGGCGCGCGCGGCGCTGCAAGAGGTCGGGCAGGCCGGCTAGACGCCCGATGCCTTCGACGTCGCGCAGCGAGGCCACGCCCAGCAGCCGGGCGGCTTCCTCGCACTCGGCGCGGCGCTGGTTGTAGCCGCTGGCCGCCAGCGAGCGCGCGATGCCCGAGTCGAGCACCAGCACGCCGCTGCCGGCGGGCAGCGGCACGAAGCGGCGTTCCAGGCTGCGCGTGTCCAGCAGCAGCGCGCGCGTGGTGTCGGCCAGGCTGGAGGCCATCTGGTCCATGATGCCGCAGCGCACGCCGGCGTACTCGATCTCGGCGCGCTGCGCGAGCTGGGCGATCTGCACATCGTCCATCGCCAGCCCCAAGAGCGCGCGCAGGCAGCGCAGCGTGGCCACTTCGAGCGCGGCGCTGGAGGACAGGCCGACGCCGATCGGCACGTCGGAGGCGACGTGGATGTCCAGCGGCGGGATGTCCGCGCCCTGCGCGCGCGCCAGCGCCAGGCAGCCGAACACGTAGCTGGCGAAATGCGCGACGGGCGCTCTGTCCAGCGTGAAGCGCACCGCCTCGCCCAGCTCGGCGGCATGCAGCGAAAACGCCGGCCCGCCGGCGCGGCGCATCGCAACGTGCGTTTGCTGGGCAATGGCGATCGGCAGCACGAAGCCGTCGTTGTAGTCGGTGTGCTCGCCCAGCAGGTTCACCCGGCCCGGCGCGTCGGCCTGGGCCTCGGGCGCGGCGCCAAAAACGTCTTCAAAGCGGCTCATGACAGCGACACCTGGACCTGCTGCAGCTCGCGCGCCTTGTCCTCGGGCAGCGCGTCCATGGCAAAAAAGCCCGCGCCGATCTCGGTGCCGGCCAGGTACTTCAGCCGCTCGCGGGTGCGGTAGGGCGGCCAGAGCTGCGCGTGCAGGTGCGATTCGGGGTGCGGCTGGCCGTCGGTGGGCGCCTGGTACCAGGCCATGAGGTAGGGAAACGGGCGCTGCCACAGGCCGTCGTACTTGAGCAGCACGGTCTTCAGCGCGCGCGCCAGGTCGGCGCGCTGCGCGTCGGTGAGTTGCGCGAAGCCCTCGACCGGCGTGATCGGCGCCACCCAGACTTCATACGGGTAGCGCGCGCACACCGGCACGAAGGCGACCGCGTGCGGGCCTTCGTAGAGCACGCGCACGCCATCGCGCCGTTCGGCCTCGATCAGCATTTCCAGCACGCCCCGGCCCTGGGCGCGCAGGTGTTCGGCTGCGACCTGCTGCATGCGCGCGGGCACCGGCGGCACCACCGGGTAGGCGTAGATCTGGCCGTGCGGATGGTGCAGCGTCACGCCGACCTCGGCGCCCCGGTTCTCGAACGGCAGCACGTACTCGATGCCCGGGCGCGCGCCGATGCGCGCGGTGCGCTCGCCCCAGACCTGCATCAGCAATTCGATGTGGCCAAGGGCCAGCGCGCCCAGCGAGGCGGACGGATCCTGCGTGAACACCACCACCTCGCAGTGCCCGTCGGCCGGCGCCGTCGGCACGATCAGCTCGGGCGGCGGCTCGGCGCCGGGGAGCGCCTCGGCCAGCGAGGGAAAGCGGTTGTCGAACACCGCCACGTCCCAGTCGCCGGCGGGCACCTCGGTCGGGTGGGCGGCGTCCCTGGTCACGGCCAGCGGGTTGTACTCGGGCGGCGGCAGGAACGTGCGCCCCTGGCGGTAGGCGGCGTAGGTCACCCATTCGCCGCGCAGCGGGTGCCAGCGCAGGTGCGCGCTGGCGTTCAGCGGCTCGGCGAACGGACTGGGCGCCAGCAGCGCCGGGTCGATCGGCCGGCGCGAATACAGCGTGAGCATGCGCCCGTCGGGCTTGAGCAGTTCGAGCCGGTGCATCACACGCCTCCGGGAATCCAGCTGTGCGTGGCGGTGGTCATGCTGGCGATGCGCGCCAGCGGCAGCTTGGGCGTGCGGTCGGCGTTGAGCAGGCCGTTGGCCTCCTGGAACGTGTCGGCGAACTGCGTGTAGCAAAAGCCGCTGAACAGCGCCGTGTGGATCACCGTGTCCAGCAGCGCCTCGTAGAGCTTGGCAAACTCCTCGACGCTGGCCGTGCGGGTGTAGCCCCAGATGTCCTTGACGGTCGGGTCGGCCTTGCTCTTGTCCTGAAAGGCGATGCCGCCGAACTCGGTGAGCATGATGGGCTGGCCCTGGTGCGGAAAGCCGTCCAGCGTCAGCACGCGCCCGCCGGGGCGGCGCCGGTCAAAGAGCTGCGCCGGCTCGATCTCGGCGCCGTAGCGCTGGCGCATGTGCTCGGTGTTGTTGTCGTAGTCGTGGATGCCCAGGATGTCGGTGGCGCTCGATTCCCAGCCGTCGTTGCCGATCACCGGGCGCGTCGAGTCCAGCGTCTTGGTCAGGTGGTACAGCGCCTCGACCGCGTGGCGCTGCATGTGCTGGGACGTCAGCTCGGGCACGCCCCAGGACTCGTTGAACGGCACCCAGACGATGATGCACGGGTGGCTGTAGTCGCGGTCGATGGCCTCGCTCCACTCGCGCAGCATGCGCTTGATGGCCGTGCGCGTGAAGCGGTAGGAGGACGGCATTTCCTCCCAGACGAACAGCCCGAGCTTGTCGGCCCAGTACAGGTAGCGCGGGTCTTCGATCTTCTGGTGCTTGCGCACGCCGTTGAAACCCATCGCCTTGGCCAGCTCCACGTCGCGCTTGAGCGCCTGGTCGCTGGGCGCGGCCAGCAGCGTGTCGGGCCAGTAGCCCTGGTCGAGCACCATGCGCAGCAGGTAGGGCCGGCCGTTGAGCATGAAGCGGTCACGCAGGATGTGCACCGTGCGCAGCGCCGTGTACGACGCGAATTCGTCGATCAGCACATCGCCCTTGAAAAGCCGGATGGTCGCGTCCAGCAGCGTGGGCCGCTCCGGGCTCCAGAGCAGCTCGTTGCGAAAGTCGTCGATGCCCGGGTCGGAGAGCACGATGAAGCGGTCCACCTCGCCGCCCACCACCTGGTAGCGGTCCTTGGCCAGCAGGCGCTTGCCGTGGCGCAGCGTGATCTCCATCGACAGGTCCTCGGCCGGGTCGCCGCTGATGCGCGCCTCGAAGCCCAGGCCGTAGATATCGACCTTGGGCGTCCAGCGGATCTTGTCCACGTAGGTGCGCGCCACCGGCTCGATCCACACCGTCTGCCAGATGCCGGTGGTGCGCGGATACCAGATCGAATGGGGTTCGAGCTGCCAGTCCTGCTTGCCGCGCGGCTTGGTCAGGTCGTGCGGGTCGTCCTCGGCGCGCACCGTCACCGTCTGCTGGCCCGAAGGATTGAGCAGGTGCGTGATGTCGGCCGAAAACGGCGTGTGCCCGCCGGCATGGGTGGCTGCTAGGTGGCCGTTGACCCAGACCTGCGCCGAATAGTCCACCGCGCCAAAGCGCAGGATGAAGCGGCCCTCGCCGGGCATCAGCTCGAAGTCGCGCTCGTACCAGCAGACGCTGTGAAAGCCCCGGTCGCCGATGCCGCTGGCCTGCGACTCGGGCGGAAACGGCACCCGTATCTGCAGGGGCCAGCCGTCGATGTCCTTGGGGGAGGTGAGCGCGTGCTGGTCGTCGTAGCGAAAGCGCCAGGTGCCGTTGAGGTTGGTCCACTGGGCGCGCTGCAGCTGCGGTCGAGGGTAGGCTAGATCCAAATCAGCTCTCCTTGGAATGCGGAACGGGCCATTGTGGGCGGCGCGCGCAAGCGCGGCAAGCCAGCGCGCAAACCCGTTTTGCGCATGGGGGCAAGCAGGCGGCAGCTTGCCTGCGCTGCGGAATTGGCGCAGCGCGGCCCGACGGCCGGGCTTCAGACATGGCGCGGATCGCGCACGCGCGGCGCCTCGGGCGGCAGCTGTTCGGCCCGCTCGTGCAGCGCCTGCATGATGCCGCAGGCCGGCCCGCTGCCGTCGCAGCCGGCGCGAAGCGCCCGCAAGTCCTGCTCAAGCGCCTGCAGCTCGGCCAGGCGCTGGCCCACGTGGGCGATGTGCGCGTCCAGCGTGGCATTGGCCGCAGCGCAGTCGGCCTGGCGTCCCAGGTCCAGGTCGAGCAGCGCGCGCACTTCCTGCAGCGACATGTCCATGGCCCGGCACAGCCGGATGAAGCGCAGCTGGTGGATGTCGCCGGCCGAATAGCCGCGGTAGCCGTTGGCGGTGCGCCGGCCGGGGGGCAGCAGGCCCTCCCTTTCGTAAAAACGGATGCTCGGCGCGTTCACGCCGCTCAGCGCGGCGGCTTGTCCGATCAGGTGCAGGGGTTTTGCGGGCGGCATGGCTTGACCTTCAAGTGGGTTCAGGGTTTTTAATGCGTGCCATGCTTGCACACAACACAAAAACCATGAACGACCGCTGCCATCCCCCTGCCTGCGCCCCGGATGCTTCGGATGCTTCTGCCGCACCTGCCGCACCTGCCGCACCTGCCGCACCTGCCGCACCTGCCGCTTCTTCGGCTTCTTCGGCTTGCGCCGCTGCATCTCCTGCTTGCGCGGCATCCGCTGGTGCTGCCGTGCCCATGGCCTGCGCGGCATTTGCCTGCGCAGCATCGGCCTGTGCTGCATCTGCCGCGCCCGGGAAACCGGCCGTTGCCGCCTCGGCGCTGCCCAGGCCGGCCAGCGGCGCGGTGCGCTTTCGCATTTCGGCGATGGACTGTTCGGCCGAGGAAGCCGACATCCGCCGCGCCCTGGACGGCGTGCCCGGCATCCGCTCGCTGCACTTTCAGCTGGTGGCGCGCACGCTGACGATTGACGCGCCGGCCCAGGCGCTGCAGGCGGCCGTCGAGGCGATTGGCCGGGCCGGCTACCCGATGCAGCCGCTGGCCGCCGGCGCGGCGGGGGCGCCGGGCGCTGCGGGCGCGGGCGCGCACCAAGGCCATGGCCCCGAGCCTCACGACCACGACCACGACCACGACCACGACCACGACCACGACCACGACCACGGCGCCGCGCCCGGCCCCGGCGGCCTGCCGGCGGGCTGGCAGCGGCTGGCCGGCGCGCTGGCGCTGGCGGGCGTGGCCGAGGTTGTCGGCATCCTGGCGCCCGCCGGGCTGGCGTGGACGCTGGCGGGCATGGCCGTGGCGCTGGCGGCCATCGGCCTGGCCGGGCTGCAGGTCTATCAGAAAGGCCTGGCCGCGCTGCGCCGGGGGCGGCTGAACATCAACGCGCTGATGGCCGTGGCCGTGACCGGCGCCTTCCTGATCGGCCAGTGGCCCGAGGCGGCGATGGTGATGGCGCTGTATTCCATCGCCGAGCTGATCGAGGCGCTGGCGGTGGACCGCGCGCGCAACGCCATTCGCGGCCTGATGGCGCTGGCGCCCGAGGCGGCCGACGTGCGCCAGGCCGATGGCGGCTGGGCCACCGTGCCGCTGGCCGAGGTACCCCTGGGCGCCACGGTGCGCGTGCGGCCCGGCGGGCGCATTCCGCTGGACGGCTTTGTCACGGCCGGCGCCAGCGCGGTCGATCAGGCGCCGGTCACCGGCGAGAGCCTGCCGGTGGACAAGGCCGTGGGCGACCGCGTGTTCGGCGGCACGCTCAGCCAGAGCGGCGAGATCGAGGTGCGCGTGAGCGCCGCTGCCAGCGACAGCACGCTGGCGCGCATCATCCATGCGGTCGAGCAGGCGCAGGGCGCGCGCGCGCCCACGCAGCGCTTCATCGACCGCTTTGCCGCCGTGTACACGCCGGCGGTGTTCGCGCTGGCGCTGGCCGTGGCGCTGCTGGCGCCGCTGCTGCTGGGCTGGGGCTGGGCGGACGCGCTGTACCGGGCGCTGGTGCTGCTGGTCATCGCCTGCCCGTGCGCGCTGGTGATCTCCACGCCCGTAACCCTCGTCAGCGGCCTGACGGCGGCGGCGCGGCGCGGCATTTTGGTCAAGGGCGGCAGCCACCTGGAGGGCGCGCGCCGGCTGCGGGCCGTGGCGCTGGACAAGACCGGCACGCTCACCGAGGGCCGGCCGCTGCTGGTGCATTGGCAGGCGTGCAATGGTGCGGACCCGGCCGAGGCCGGCCGGCTGGCCGCCAGCCTGGCTGCGCGCTCGGACCATCCGGTGTCCACCGCGATCGCGCAGGGGCTGGCCGAGGGGCCGACGGCGCCAGGCCTTCACCCGGTCGAGGCCTTTGCTGCGCTGGCCGGCCAGGGCGTGCAGGGCCGCATCGCCGGGCGGCTGCAGGTGCTGGGCAACCACCGGCTGATCGAGGCGCGCGGCCAGTGCTCGCCGGCGCTCGAAGCGCTGCTGGCCGGCCAGGAGGCGCAAGGCCGCACCGTCACGCTGCTGGCGAACGAAGGCGGCGTGCTGGCGCTGTTTGCCGTGGCCGACACGCTCAAGGCCAGCGCCCGGCAGGCCGTGGCCGAGCTCAAGGCGCTGGGCATCGTGCCCGTCATGCTGACCGGCGACAACGAAGCCACCGCCCGCGCCGTGGCCGCGCAGGCCGGCATCGAGGACGTGCGCGCCAACCTGCTGCCAGGCGACAAGCTCGCCGCCATCGGCCAGCTGCAGCGCCAGTACGGCGCCACCGGCATGGTCGGCGACGGCATCAACGACGCGCCGGCGCTGGCGCGGGCCGACATCGGCTTTGCCATGGGCGGCGCGGGCACCGACATCGCCATCGAGGCGGCCGACGTGGTCATCATGAACGACGACCTGCGCCGCCTGGCGCAGACCGTGCGCCTGTCGCGGCGCACGCAGGCCGTGCTGCGCCAGAACATCGCGCTGGCGCTGGGCATCAAGGGGGTGTTTTTCGCGCTGGCTTTGGCCGGCAGCGCCAGCATGTGGATGGCGGTGTTCGCCGACATGGGCACCAGCCTGCTGGTGGTGGCCAACGGCCTGCGGCTGCTGCGCCGCTAGCGCCGGATCGGCCGGGCATGGCAGCGCGGCGCCCGGGGCGCGTGGCGGAGTTTGCTACTGAATTAATAGCTGACAGCGCAGGCTGGGCCTGCGCAAACGGCCTGTTTTCTTCAAGAAATGGCCTGGCCGGTCAGTTCAGGTGTGTGCTGCCAAGGCTTTGCCGGGCCTGCTCAAGCTCGGCAATCAGCGCGTCCACCGCCGTGAGCAATTCATCGCGGCTGGCATACGGAAAATTGTTGACTAGCGCCGACGAATGCGCGGCCAGCTCCTGCGCGTCGGCCTCGCGCGCCCAGCGCCGCACTTCGCAGTAGGCCAGCAAGGCCAGCCGGCCCAGATCGCCCTTGCGCCGGGCAAACCGCAGGTCTCCAAGAATGTCTTCGAGTCCATTTTGAAGGGATGAAAAAGAAGCGTTCATGTTGCAGTGCAGCATTGATCTTGCAGCTTACCGCATGCTTGCACGCCATGCAATAGTGCGTGTCTCTGCCGCCACGGTATGCCGGAGGGGGGGCGCACCCGGCCAGCGCCTCAGCGCCTGAGCCGGATCTGGTTGGGCAGCGGCACGGAGCGGCGCAGCACGTCCTCGCCCAGCCACTGCGCCGCGCGCCAGGCGCGCTTGGCCACCGTGGGCAGCGGCATCTGCTGGTAGTCGTCGTTGAACACCTCGAAGCTGTAGTCGCCCCGGTAGCCCAGCGCGTGCAGCCTGCCCACCAGCGCGGCCAGCGCGGCGCTGTGCACGCCTTCGCCCGGAAACACGCGGAAATGCCGCGCCGTCTCGATGCGCTCGGCCACCGACTTGATGTCCAGCCACATGAAGTCCGACAGCTGCACCAGAAAGAGCTTGTGCGCGTCCAGCAGCTCCAGCTCGTCCAGCGGCGTGCCGCTGGCAAACAGGTGAAACGAGTCCAGCCCCAGCCCGAGGTTGGGCATGTCGGCCTGGCAGATGAGGTCCCAGGCCTGCGGAAATTCGTTCACGCTGCGACCCCAGGACAGCGCTTCGTAGGCGATCCGGATGTTCATCGGAATCGCCAGCATCGCCAGCTTGCGCAGGTCTTTTGCCAGCGCGGCGGCATCCAGCGTGGCATGCGCCGAGGTGGACGAGCACACCAGCAGCAGCCGGCAGCCCAGCGCCGCGCACATCGCCAGCATCGACTTGGCGACGTCGATCTTGTAGGCGTGCAGGTGGCCCGAGAGCCCCTCGAAGTCGCGCAGCACCTGAAAGCCCGTCACGCGCAGGCCGCTGGCGCGCACCGCCGCCACCGCCGCGTCCAGGCCGCCGGGGTGGCCCACCAGGTCGCGCGCCGAGAGCATGATCTGGCCAAAACCGGCCTCGCGCACCGCCTGGAGCTTGGCCTCCAGCGGGCCGGCCAGCGAGATGGTGTCCATGCCGAAGTCGCCGATGTTGCCGCTGCCATGGTTCATGCCGCGCCCCCCGATGCGCCGGCCTGGCGCGCATCGTGCACCAGCTCGAAGCTCACGCTGCCCAGCCAGGTCTTGGTCAGCGCGCCGCGCCCCTCGGTGTGCACGCCGCGCGACTCGACGAATTCCACGCCCCGGCTGTTCAGCGCGGCCACGGCGGCCAGCACGTCCGCGCAGCCCAGGCCGATGCGCTGCAGGCGCTCGTCGTTCTCCACGTCGAGCACGCTGGCATCGGGCTCGATGAGCTGCAGGTAAAAGGTTGACGCCGCCGGGCACGGGCTTTGCAGGATTCGCCCCTTGGGCAGGATGCCGAAGCGCTGCTCGGGCGCCAGCTCGGCAAAGCCCAGCAGCTCGCGGTAGAACTCGGTCCAGTCGTCGGCGCGGTCGTTGCCGATGTACTGCACCAGGCCGAAGAAATGCAGCCCGGCCACGGCCGGCGGGTACTGCTCCACGCCCGGAATCGGCACGAAGTCCACGTCGTAGATGGAGAACTTGTCGTAGCGGTCCACAAAATAGATGCGGCTGGTGCCCACGCCGTGGATGGCCGGGATGTTCAGCTCCATCACCTCCACGCGCGGCGGCACCGCCCAGGCGCCCTTGTCCAGCGCGTGCGCATGGGCGGCGGCGGCGTCGCGCACGCGCAGCGCCATGGCCGCCAGCACCGGCTTGTCGGGCAGCAGCGCGCCGCCCGGCAGCAGCGGCACGTGCGCATTGACGATGATGTTCATGCCGCCCTGGCGGTAGAGCATCACCTCGCGTGAGCGGTGCCGGGCGATGGGGCGAAAGCCCATCATCTCCAGCACCTGCCCGAGCGCCTGCGGCTTGGCGGTGGCGTATTCGATGAACTCGATGCCGTCCAGCCCCAGCGGGTTGGACGGCTGCGCGATGGCCTCGCGGTCGGAAGGCGGCGGGGAAAGTGTCATGGTGGGTTCCGGTCAGGGCTGGGTCGGTCGGTCAATCGGTCAATCGGTCGAATCGGAAAAAGCCATCGGCGCCGCGCGCTGCGCCGCGCCAGTGCGCTCAGGGCGCGCGCACGAAGCGCACCAGCGTCTCGATGATGCTGGCGCGCCGCGCCGCCAGCGCCGCCTGCGAATGCGTGTCGGTCTTGAAGATCAGGCCGAAGGTATGCTGGTTGGAAACGTTGAAGAAGGTCAGCGCCGAGATCGAGGCGTGGATGTCGATCGCCTCCAGGCCGGCGCGAAAGATGCCCTGCGCCACGCCGCGCGCGTACAGCTTGTCGATGGCGCCGATGGCCGGCACGTTCACTTCCTGGATCACCTTGCTTTGCGCCAGGTAGCGGCCGCGCTCCATGTTCTCGGACATCACCAGGCGGATGTAGGCCTGGTTGCCAAAGTGGTGGTCGAAGGTGAAGCCCACCAGCCGGCGCAGCGCCTCCTCGGGCGGCAGGTCGTCCAGGTTGAGCTTCGCCTCGATGCTGCGCATGCGCCGGTACGACTCCTCCAGCACCGCCAGGTACAGCCCCTCCTTGCTGCCGAAGTAGTAGTAGATCATCCGCTTGCTGGTGCGGGTGGCCGCGGCGATCTCGTCGATGCGCGCGCCGCTCAGGCCCTTTTCGGCGAACTCGGCGGTGGCCACGTCCAGGATGCCGGCCATGGTGCGCGCCGGGTCGTTGGTGCGCGGCGCCGGCGGGGCGACGCCGGGCTGCGCGCGCCGCGCGCCGGGCCGCAACGGGCGGTGGGCGCCAGCGGGCGGCGCCGGACGGTCCGGTGCCGAATGTACTGTTTCGTTCATTCGCAAAGTATAGGACGCAATGCGCGCGCGGGCCAGTGTTTGCCCTTGCGCGCAAAGGGCGTTCCAGCGCTTGCCGCCCGCCTTGGGCAAGAAGCGGCAAAGGCCTGCCGGGCATGGGCCGCCCGCCGGCCCGGGCAGGAGCGTGGCAGGCATCAAAAGCGCTCTGGGCGCAGGCGGCGCTTGCGCACGCAGCTATGGATTCAATAGCATCCGTACCGCGCGCTCAATGCGCCGTGCCCTGCCGCGCCTGGCCGATGCAGTAGTCCATCAGGCCGTCGATCTGCGTGGATTTGTCAAACACCGCATCGGCGCCCAGCTGGCTGGAGCGCCGCCGGATCTCGGGCGTGGCGTAGTTGGTGAGCAGGACCATCTTCTGGTGCGGCGCGCGCTGGCGGCAGGCGGCCAGCACGCCCAGGCCGTTGCCCTGCTTGAGGAACAGATCGACGATGGCCAGGTTCCAGCCAGAGTGATGCGCCTGCAGCCACTGGCAGCCCTCGGCCTGGGTGGCCGAATGGGCGGCAACCTGCAGATGGGCGATCTCGTCAAGCGATTCAACCAGATTGGACACAATGGCCGGGTTGTCTTCCACCAGGTAAATGACGAAGTTCTTCATGGTTGGCTTTCAGCATCCAGGCGCAGGCGCCTGGACATCGCGTTTTGTTGTTAGCAGTACTCCCTGCATTCGGTGGTGCGGCGCTGGGCGGGCTGCACGGCCTTGAAAAACGGTGCAATGCCCTTGGGCGGCACCTGGTGGCTGCCCGCTGGGCTGCGGCCGTGGCGGCGGCGCATCGCCGCTGCAATTTTTGCCGCGCGGGCTAGGCGCTGTCCTCCCCGGGCTGCTCGCGGGTGCCGTCCGGACGCCGCGCAAACCTGGCCGGCTCGCGCCCGTGCACCGGCGCGCTGTCCGGCCACGGCCAGGGGCCGAACTGCGTGCGCTGGTAGTCCAGCAGCGCCTGCTGGATCTCGGCCTGCGTGTTCATGACGAAGGGGCCGTACTGCGCCACCGGCTCGCCGATCGGGCGGCCCTGCAGCAGCAGGAATTCAGCTTCCTGGACGCCGTTGACCAGTTCCACGGCGTGGCTGGCGCGCAGCTCGATGGCGCTGGCGCGCGGCACCGGCTGGCCGGCCACCACGGCCGATTCGCCCTTGAAGAAGTACAGCTGGCGCCGCGTGCCCTGGCCGCTGGCGGCCGGCAGCAGCCAGCGCGCGCCCGGCGCCATGCGGATCGTCCAGATGGCGACGTCGGCGTCCGCCTGCGCGGCCCACGAGTCCGGCGGCGGCGCCGGCGCGGCGCCTGCCTGGCCGCCGTCGGCCACGGCGCCGTCCAGCCGGCCGGCGATGACGGCGACCTCGGTGGCGCGGCCCTGCGCGTCCAGCACGCGCAGGCGCGGGATGCTTTGCGACCAGAACATGGTGAAGTGCGGCGCGGCCAGCTTGGAGGCGGCCGGCAGGTTCAGCCAGATCTGGAACAGCTCCAGCGGATTGGGCGCCTGCTCGTCGAGCAGCGCAAACATCTCCGAATGCACCACGCCCCGGCCGGCGGTGAGCCACTGCACGTCGCCCGCGCCAAAGCGGGCCGCCGCGCCCAGCGAGTCGGCGTGGTCGATCAGGCCCTGGCGCACGACGGTCACGGTTTCAAAGCCCCGGTGCGGATGCGCCGGAAAGCCGGGCACCGCGCTGCCGTGGTACATGCTCCAGCCGTCCCTGCGGCTGAAATCCTGGCCGATGTCGCGCCCGGCCAGCGAGGCGGCCGGGCCCATCTGCGCATTGGCGCGCGGATAGGCGTCGTCGTGGTGGACGCAAAACAGAAACGGGTCGAGCGTGGGCCACGGAAAGCCCAGCGGCTTGACCGCCAGCACCGGCTTGCCCGCCGGGGCGGCTTGCGCAGCAGGCGCGGTCTTGTCGATAGATAAGGAAGTAGGCATGGCGGCGCTTTCAAAGCAGACAGTTGAGGCGGCTGGCGAGTGCTTTCAAGCGCTTGGCTGACGAAGGCGCCAAAGGAGCCAAGAAAAGCCGCAGACCGCACAGGCCCCTGGCCGGGCCAGCCGCACGTGGTTTGGACGGGCCGCTGTGGGCGGCCCGTCCGCCAGGGCCGTCAGCGCTGGCCCGTCACCGATTCCCAGCCGTGCCGCACCGCCAGCTTCATGCGCTCCCAGGCGCTGGTGCCGCTGTCGGGGTAGCGGCTGGACCAGTCGCGCTGGGCGTCGCTTTCCACCTCGTCCCAGGAGCGCCCGGCGTAGCGCGGGTCGGCGCGCAGCGTCGAGCCGTACTGGTAGGCCGGCGCGTAGTCGTCATAGCTGCCGCCCAGCGAGGCCAGGTGCGTCTGGTAGTGGCTGCGGTAGTCGGTGCCGGCAGCGGTGTCGTTCTGCACATCGACCACCGTGCTGCGCAGCTGGTCCGAAACGGTTTCGGTGCGCGTCGTGGCCTGCGTGCCGACCGTCACTTCCTCGACCACGCGCGCCGTCTTGCTGACCACCGGCCGCTCGGCGGTTTCCTGGATCTCGATGCTGCCGCCCTCGAAGGCCTTCAGGTCGGCCTCGGTGGCCGGCCGGTCCACGGCGCGCCGCTCGATCTCGGCATGCTCCTCGCGCAGCTGCACCTGCTCCTCGAAGGGCCGCGTCTCGGTGCGCGAGAACACCCGCACCCGGCCCAGGTCCACCTCGCGCTTGCCCACCTCGATGTCCTCGCGCACCACCGGAATCACCGCTTCGGCGCCGGTGGTCCCGACTTGGCGCTGGCTGGCGTAGTCCATGGCCGGCTGGGCCTGGTAGCGGCTGCGCTCGGCCTGGATCTCGTCGGCCTGGTAGGGCCGCGCGCTCGGGTTGAAGCCCGAATAGCCTTCCTGGCGCCAGGCTTCGGTGCGCCGGTCGATGTCCACCGCGCCGGCCGAGGCCAGGGCCGTGCGCGCCGCCTCGACGCGGCTCTCGTCGGCCACCGTCACCGCCACCACCGCGCTGCCCCGGCGCACCGCCTCGGCATAGTGGCCGGCATGCTCGCTGTCGTCGCCGCCGAACAGGTTGTTGAAAAAGCGCCCCACGCTGGCCATGAAGCCTTCGCCGGTGCCGTCGCCGTACGTGCTGCCGGTGGCGGCCTGGTCGCCCTCGGCCAGCGCCGAGGTGTTGGCCTGCACCGCGACGCTGCCGGGATCGAAGCCGTCGCTGATGAGGGATTCGCGTGCGCTCTGCGCTTCTTGCACCGTGTCGAAAACACCCACTACTGTTTGCATGGCATCACTCCAGAAAGTTAAAGGAAAAACAACCGACTTCTTCAGGATTTCTCGGCCAGCCATTGCCCGCTGGCCGCATCCAGCCGCTCGACCACCACCTCTTCGCGGCGCAGCGCGGCGCCCGTGCTGTGCTCGAACGGCTCGCGCCGGCGGCGCACATGGATTTCCTCGACCAGCACCAGCTGCCTGACCAGCCGCTCCTCGTACACCGGAATCACCAGCAATCCGTCCACCTCGCGCGGCGCCTCGGTGGCCTGGACCACCTGGTTGACCGGCACCCGCGTCGTCTCGACCACCTCGCGGTAGCCCTGGGCGGTGAGCGGCGCATGCACTTCATGCACGACCTTGCGCACCCGCACCGTGCCGGTGTGCTCGCGCACCATGTCCAGGTGCGCCTGCTCGGCCAGCACCGGAATGACCACGGCGTCCTGGGCGCCGCCGTGCGCTTGCGTGGCCTCGGTCTGTGGAGTGAGCGTGGGGTTCATGCTGCATCGTTCGCCGGGTTGAAAGTCTCATCTTGCCAAGCGGCGCACACGCGGCTGCCGGAAGTTGCAGCCGCTTGCCGTCAGCCTGCGCCTACAGTCCGGCCTGGCGGTCCGGTTTGGCAGCGGGCGGGTGCAAATGCATTGGCCTTTGAAGCGGGCGCCGGGACCGATGGCCTGCCGTGGCTGGCGTGGCGGCCCAAGCTGCCCGGCCGCCGGATCGCCGGCGCGGGCCGGCTGCCTTCGCAGGCATGGCGCGTGCCGGCCGGCCATCGGCCAAGCGCCCGCCTGCACGACGGCGTACTTCGATGCACGTCCGGCCCATGCCGGCCCGGGGCTTGAAGGCGCCCGGCCAAAGGCGCCCGGCGGGAAAGCGCCAGGCTCAGGCGGCGCCATGGGACGCGCGCCGATCTTTATCTGGCAAAAGCAGCAGTTTGCGCAGGCGCTGCCTGGGCTTTGTGCTACCAGATTGATAGCAGTTCAGCCGGGCTTTTGCGCCGCCTCGGGCGGCGCTGGCGGTCCGGTGCGGGGCAGGGTGACGCTGAACACCGTGCCGGCCTCGCGGGTCGAGACAACCGAGGCCGTGCCGCCATGGGCCTTGGCGATCTCGCTGACGATGAACAGCCCCAGGCCGATGCCGTGGTCGGCCGGCGTGGCGCCGCCGCCGCGCACCATCAGCGTGAACAGCCTGCGCAGCGTCTCGGGCGCGATCGGCTCGCCGTCGTTGGCCACGGCAATCGAGAACGCGTCCGCCTCGATGCGCGAGGTGACGACCACCGGCGCTTGCGCCGCGCCATAGGCCAGCGCGTTGGACACCAGGTTGACCACCAGCTGCGCCAGCCGGTCGGCATCGGCAACGCACGCGCCCGCGCCCTGCGGCACATGGCGCAGCAGGCGCTCCGGATAGGCCTGGGCCAGCTCCTGCACCGCTTCGGCCACCGTGGCATGCAGGTCGATGGGCGCGGGCGCGACCGCCAGGCCGCTGCCCAGGCGCGCCTGCGTGAGGTCCAGCAGGTCGGTGATGAGCCGGCTGGCGCGCTGGCCCACCGTCAGGATGCGCCGCAGGATGTCGCTCTGGCGCGCGGTCAGCGCCTCGCGCTCCAGCAGCGCGGCGCTCATCAGGATGGCCGAGACCGGGTTGCGCAGGTCGTGGCTGACGATGCCCACCATCTGCTCGGCAAAGTGCGCCCGCTCCTGGGCCTGGGTCTCCAGCTCGGTGGCATGCTCGACCATGGCCTGGAGCTGGTTGCGCGAGACGATCAGCGCCTGCTCGTAGCGGTCGCGGTCCTGCGCGATGAACAGCGCCAGCTCGTGCACGGCCACGCCCTGGCTGTGGTGGCGCCGCGCATTGAGCAGCATGGGCAGCGTGCGGCCGTCTTTGCACAGCATGTCCAGCCGCACCTCGGCGACCGAGCCCTTCAGGTGCAGCAGCGGCACCGAATGGCTCTGGTAGAACAGGCGCGCGCCCGGCGTGAGCAGATCCTGCAGCGTGCGCTTGCGGAGCAGCTCCCCGGCACGGTAGCCCAGCCAGTCGCACAGCGTGGCATTGACGCGCAGGAACACGCCGCCGTCGGCGGTTTGCGCCAGCGCGCAGGCCGCCTCGTCCAGCAGCGCCTGCGGCAGGCCCTGGCCGGCCGGCGCCTCAGGCGCCGCCGGCGGCTGGGGTAAGGGCTGGAATGAAGGCTGCCCGGTGGCGGCTGTCTCGGACTCTGGCGGCTGGGGCTGGGGCTGGGGCTGCGCCTGAACCAGGGGCGGGCCGCCGGCCGGCGCCGCGAAAGGCTGAAGGGCCAGGAAGGCGTTGATCGCCTCGGCGGTCAGGGCCGGGCTGCTCAGGTGCGGGCAGTGGCCGACGTTGTCGATGATGCGCAGCTGCGCGCGCGGCATGACCCGCTGCATGTACTCGCCCACGGCCAGCGGCACGAAGGCGTCCTGGCGGCACTGCAGCACCAGCGCCGGCGTTTGCAGGCGCGCCAGCGCGGCGCGGTGGTCGCCCAGGAAAGCCTCCCGCGCAAGCCGGCGGGCGATGTCCGGGTCCATGCGGCACAAGCTGCTGGCCAGCTCGGCGCTCAGCGCCGGCTGCCCGGGCGCGCCCATCAGCGCCGGCGCGATGGTGCCGGCCCAGGCCAGGTAGTTGCTGTCCATCGCCGCCAGCAGCGCCTCGATTTCGTGGCGCTCGAAGCCGCCGACGTAGTCGCCCTCGTTGATGAACGAGGGCGAGGGGCAGATCATGGCGTGCGCGGCGATCTGGCCGGGCAGGCTCAGGTCGGCCAGCAGGCCGATCGTGGCGCCGAGCGAATGGCCGACCAGGACGCACGGGCCCTGGCCAAACTCCCGGATGATCTCGAGCACGTCGTCGGCATGGCCTTGTAACGAGCTGTATTTTTTCGGTTCGTAGGCGGACAAATCCGACTGGCCGGCGCCGACCAGATCGAACGCCACCGTGCGGAAACGCCCGGCAAAGGCCGGCGCCATCAGCCGCCACATGCGCTGGTCGCAGCCAAAGCCGTGGCAGAAAAATAGCGTGGCCGGGCCGCTTCCCGAGGCAAGAACATGGTTGCGCTGCTGGACGGTCATGAAAGTGCCTGCTTTGAAACCCACAGATTCCATTAAAAAGCAGCTTGGCGCAAGCACAACCTTGAACAACTACCGTTGGCCAGGTTGTTAAGCAATTGTTAAGAAATTCTTAAGAAATCCCAGGGGTGGCGCGGAGGGCCGCCGCTGGGTAACCTGAGCCGCCCGAGGCTGAAATACCAGGGGGGCGGCCGGCACCGCCCCGCCGGGCGGCGCGGCTCGTGCGCGGCCTGGCTGCGCTGGCGGCCAGAACAGCGCGTATCGGAAAGGAAGCGCGCCGCTTCAGGATGCGCGGCGCGCGCGCCAGGCCCAGAACGCGCCCAGCCCCAGCGTGCCCAGCAGCGCGGCGGCGGCCAGCGGCGGCGCCGCGCGCATGGCCAGCGTGCGGTAGCCGCCTTCGACCGTGTGCACATGCGAGGGCTCGAACAGGTTGCCGTTGGTGATCGGCGCGCTGTCGGCGTGGCGCAGCGCCCGGTCCGCCAGCCGCACTGCCAGGCGCCCGGTCAGCTGCGGCGCCAGCGCATGCGCCAGCCGTCCGGGCAGGGCCACGCTGCCCAGCGTGGTCACGGCGCGCGGCGTGTGGCTCAGCGCCACCAGGCTGGCGGCCACCCGGTGCGGGTCGAGCACCGGCGGCGGCGGGCGCAGGCGCCGGCCGGTGTAGTTCGCGCCGTGCATCAGGCCGGGCGTGTCGACAAAGGTCGGGTACAGCTCACAGACATGCACGGCCGGCAGGCTGGACAGCTCGGCGCGCAGCGCCTCGGAAAAGCCGCGCAGGCCGAACTTGCTGGCCGTGTAGGCCGCCGAATACGGCGCCACCAGCCAGCCGCCCGAAGAAATCATGTTGATCAGCGTGCCGCGCCCGCGCTGGCGAAAGTGCGGCAGCACCGCATGCGCGCCGTTGATGTGGCCGATCAGGTTGGCCTCGATGACGCGCTGGTGCGACTCGATGGGCGTGGCATCGAAGGCGCCGACCGCGCCGATGCCCACGTTGTTGATCCACACGTCGATGCGGCCAAAGCGGGCGATGGCCGCATCGGCCAGCGCGCGCACGGCCTGGGCATCGGTCACGTCGGTCGGCACGGCCAGCGCCTGCGCGTCCAGCAGCTCGCACTCGGCCGCCACCTTGCCCAGCGCCTCGGCGCCGCGCGCGGCCAGCACCAGGTGGGCGCCCTCGCGGGCCAGGGCGAGCGCCGTGGCATGGCCGATGCCGCTGGACGCGCCGGTGAGCACGACAACGCGCGCGGGCAGGCGCTGGGGAGGAAGGGCTTTGGGCATGGCGGGTGACCTCAAAAATGGCTGTTCACGGCCGGTTGGGCGGAGGGTGGCCTGGCCGGCCTGGGGCGCTGGAGGCGCCTGGAAAAGGTGCGCGGTCCGGCGCGCTCATGCGCGCTCAGGAGCTTTTCTGGCCTGCGGCCGGCGCCGGGCGGCCTTGCGCGCCTTGCTGTGCGTTTTGCTGCTGCTGCTTGTCTTTCTTGTTGGCCATGTGGCGGCCCACGGCGCAGCCGGCGGCCGCGCCGAGCACGCCATGGCCCCCGGCGACATGGCCGCCCACGCCGCCGACGGCCGCGCCCTTGAGGCAGCCCTTGGCGCTGGCCAGTTGCGGTGCGATTCCCAGGGCCAGCAGCAGCGCCAGGGTGCAAAGAGGTGTTTTCATGGCGGTTTCCTTGAAGTTCAGAACAAGCCTGCATCAGGCAGCAAGGCCGGGGCGGCCGTGGCCGGACGGGAGCGCTGCGGTGCGTAGGAAAGGGCGGATTTTTGTTTCTGGGCCGGGGCTTGGGGTGGGGCGGGTGGGCCTTTCGCTTCGCGACAGACGGCCTGCGAGGGCCCGGCCAGAACGGGATGGGGCGGGCGCCGCGATTTTGCGTGAAAAGTGCCCGGAGCGCAGGCAGGGTCTGCGGATGATGCTATTGATTTGATAGCTTATTCCACAAGCCAAGCCAAGCCAGGCCAGGCCAGGCCAGGTCTGCAAGGCAGGGTGCGCGGGCAACCGGGCCTGTGAGGTTTTCCAGTGCGTGGACGTGCCGGCCTGGATTGCGTGCCGCCGGGCTGCTCAGACGCCGGGCTGAAACGCTGGCGCGCCCTCTGGCGGCATGTTCTCGGCTGTTGCGTCGTGCGGCGTTGCGTCGTCGGCCAGCGCGGCCACCAGCACCGACATTTCCTCGATCTGCAGCGGCTGCAGGCCGTAGTCGGAGATGAAGGCGACATCGGCCGCGTCGTGGCCGTAGGCCAGCACGATGCGCCCGCCGCGCGGCTCGGACTGGGTGGCGTCGAAGGTGTACCAGCGCCCGCCGACGAAGGCCTCGAACCAGGCATGCAGGTCCATGGGTTTAAGCCCGTGCAGGTAGCCCACCACCATGCGCGCCGGAATCTGCAGGCTGCGGCACAGCGCCATGCCCACATGCGCAAAGTCGCGGCACACGCCCGCGCCGTGCGCCAGCGTGTCCAGCGCGTCGGTGGAGGCGGTGCTCACGCCGTAGCGGTACGCGATGTTGTCATGCACCCAGGCGCGGATGGCCTCGACCTGCGCATAGCCGCGCTCGGCCGTGCCGACCACCGCCAGCGCCTGCCCGAGCATCTTGTCCGACGGGCAGTAGCGGCTTTGCAGCAGGTACTGCAGCACGTCGGCGGGCAGCTCGGTGATGGGCGTGTAGGGCGCGTCAAGCGCCACGGCGATGTGGTCCTCGACGTGCATCGTCACCTCGACGCTGATGCGCGTATGCCCCGGCGGCACCACCAGGCGCTGGCACAGGTTGCCGTAGCTGTCCACGAACTCGGTCACCGGCGCCCACGGCTGCAGGTCGTAGCGCTGCTGCACGATCCACTGCGTCAGGCCGCTGCGCGGGCGCAGCATGGCCACCATCGGGCATTGCGTTTGGGCATGGATGAGCAGGTTGCAGGTGGCTTGGAGCTTCATGGGGCGGGCGGAAATTAAAGGAGCGGCGCTCCAGGGAAGCCCCGAGCTTAGCCGCTTGGCCGGCAGGGCGCTGGCCGGCTCGGCGGCGGCCCGCAACCGGCCACGGGCCTGCCGCAGCCGCCGGAAAAAAACCCGGCGCGCCGGCGGAAAAGTGGGCAGGCCGACAAGCCGCTGTCTGACAAAAACGGCCCGGCTTGTCCCGTAAAACTTCAGCATCCGCCTGGTTGCTGCGCTTGGCGCGGCCCGTTGTCCGCGCAAGCGTTGCCAGGCAAAAAAGGCTTTTCGCTTCATCACCCACGCCATCCAAGGACAGGCACCGCACCATGAACCCACACCCCGCTCCAAGTCAAAGCCCGGCCGGCCAGGCCGCGCTGCCGGCCGACCGTTTCGGCCACAGCGGCGCGCAGCCGGGCAGCGTTGAATTCCTGCGCGGCTTCCTGCGCCATCCGGCGCGCGTCGGCTCGGTGATTCCGAGCTCGCGCCACCTGGAGCAGCGCCTGGTGCGCCAGGCGCGGCTTGGCCAGGCGCGCAGCGTGGTCGAGCTTGGACCGGGCACGGGCGGCACCACGGCGGCCTTCCTGCGCGCCATGCCGGCGGCGGCCCAGCTGCTGGCCATCGAGCTGGACCCGCACTTTCACCGCCACCTGCGCGCCACCCTGGGCGATGCGCGCCTGAGCCTGCAGCTGGGCAGCGCCGAGCAGCTGGCCAGCCACCTGGCCGAGCACGCCATGCCCGCGCCCGATGCGATCGTTTCCGGCATTCCGTTTTCAACCATGCCGCCGGCGCTGGCCGACCGCATCGCCGCCGCCGTGGCCGGCGCGCTCAGGCCGGGCGGGCGCTTTGTCGCCTACCAGGTGCGCGCGCATGTTGCCGGCTTTGCCGCGCCCTACCTGGGCCGGCCCGAGAAATCGTGGGAGCTGCTCAACGTGCCGCCGGTGCGCGTCTTCACCTGGGTCAAGCCCGGCGCCTGAGCCGCGCGGCCTGGCGGCCCCGGGCGTTCGCGTCCTATCGGCCCACCACCGACCAGCCTGCCTGCTGGTTGGCCTTGTTGTTCTCGTACTCCCAGGCGGTGCCGCAGCGCTCGCAGCGGTAGCTGGTGATGGTGACCAGCCCGGCGCCGCGTTTTTCCTGTCGGTGGCCGCCCTGCACCAGCTCGGCATGGCCGGGCGCGCGGCGCCAGTTGCGCTGGATGCCGGCGCACGAATCGCACAGCGTCATCTTCTTGAGTTCGTTCTGGCGGTTCAGGTCTTGGGTCATGGCAATGCTTCTTCAAAGGTGGAAAACCCCCGATTGTCGTTCCTTGGCCGCGCTGGGCAAAACCCGTCGGCAACGCCCGCACTGGCCCCGGTTTTCAGGCCGGAAAGCCCCTTGGCGCACGGCCCGCCTGCGCAGGCAGCTATGGTTTCAGTAGCAGATGCCAGATTCCGCCAGGCAGTGCCGGCGCCGTGCGCGCCAGGCCCACGGGCCCGGCGCTAGCGCTCGGGCGCCAGCTGCTGGGCGAAGGCGCCGTTTTGCGACAGCGTGATGACCAGCCGCTGCGCCGCCCGTGTCGCCGCGCCATAGAGCAGCCGGGCTTCTTCCTCGGCATCCTCGCCGGGCAGCGGCATCTGGCCCACGCCCACCAGCGCCACCAGCGCGAACTCCAGCCCCCGGCTGGTGTGCATCGTCATCACCTTGATGCTGTCCTCGTGCGGCGCCAAGCTGCCCGGCTCCCTGCACAGCGCATGCGGCAGCTTGAAGCGCCCCAGCGCCTTGGCGCATTCATCCATGTCCTCGGGGCGCCGGCAGATCACCGCCATGGCGCCCCAGGCCGTGCCTTCGCCGTGCGCCGCGCTCAGCAGCGTGGCCACCTTGATCGCCTCGGCGCGCAGGCTGGGCAGGCGAACGATCAGCGGCGCCGGGCCGTCGCGCCCGCACGTCGCCGGCGCGATGCGCGGAATGGCGTCGTCGCCGGCGTCCTGCGCGGCCAGCAGCTCGCCGCCGATCAGGCGCGCGGTGTCGAAAATCTGCCGGCTGCTGCGGTAGTTGGTGTGCAGCACGGCGCTGCGGCCGCGCGCCTGGATGCCGACGTCCTCAAAGCTCAGCTGCCGGGTCAGGCTGCGCGGGTAGATGCTTTGCGCGTCGTCGTAGAGCAGCAGCAGCCGGTTGCTGGCTGCGTCCACCATGTGCACCAGCAGCGCCAGCCATTCGGGCGCGAAATTGTGGCCTTCGTCGATCAGCACCGCCTGGTACTGGCCGATGGGAATGCGCCCTTGCTGCACGGCCTGGATGACGCGCAGGATCAGCTCGTCCAGCCGGGCCGGCGGCGCCAGGCCGGGCGCCGGCAGCGCCTGGCCGTGGGCCTGCAGCTGGTCTTCGCACCATTGGTGGAAATGCCGCGTGTGCAGCACGCCTTCGCGCCCGCCGGCCTGCCACCCGGCGGCCAGGCTGGCGGCCAGCGGCGCGTGGTAGCACAGCACCAGGATGGGCTTGGCGCCGGGCGCGCTGGCCTGCGCCAGCGCCTGCGCGTGGTAGCGCAGGATCGCGGTCTTGCCCGAGCCGGCCGCGCCGTGGATCACCCGGTGGCCCTCGCCCAGGCTGCGCGCCAGCTGCTCCTGGCGCAGGCCCATCACGCCCGGCGTGTCCGCCGGCGCGGCGGGCGGCTCGCTGCCCGGCGGCGGCGCGCCGGGCAGGGCCAGCCGCAGCGGCGCAAACAGGTGCCAGCGGATGCGCTTGATCTGCGCCGGCGAGAGCACCGGGCCGGCCGGCGCGTCGCCCGCCATGCGCCAGAGGCGGCGGCGAAATTCCTGCGCATCGGCCTCGGGCAGCATTTCGTCCTGGCAAAGCACATGCTGCGGCGCCATCGCCCGCGCCAGCCCGGCCGCCTCGAACTGCTGGCGCGTGATGCCGGTCAGCACCACGCCATGGCCGCAGCTCAGCAGCAGCTTGCCCTGGCGCGGGCCGTCGGCATGCAGCAGCTGCGCGTCGCGTTTCAGGTCGCTGACTGCCTGCAGGGCGCAAAACCGCGCCTGTGCCAGCGGATTCATCTCCACCGTGGTCCGGCCGTCCTGCATGATTTCGCAGGCCTGCGCCGTGGCCTGCCGCAGGCTCTGCAGCGTCCAGTCCAGCGTTTGCAGGACCAGCAGCCCATGCCGCGGATGCAGCAGCAAAAAGTCGGGCCGCAGGGGCCGCGCGCCGACCGGCACGTCATACCAGAGCAGGCAGTAGGCGTCGAGCTTGTGCTCCAGCCGCGCGGCCAGGCGGCGTTCGCCGGGCGTCATGCGCGCCAGGCAGGTGCTCAGTGCGGGAATAAGGATGGCCATCGGGAAATTACATAAAAAACATCTTGCAATTAATTATCCGGTACCCCGCCGCGCCACTGTTGTCCGACAGGGCTTGGGCATGCCGTCAGACACGGCGGCAGCGCGCGCTCCGGGACAGTGGCCTTTTCCCCCACCGCCCGCAGCCCTGGCTGCATGCCTCTTTTTTTCAGAAAGCCCTTCTCATGGACCCTGATGACCAAACCCCTTGCCCGTCGCGCCGCGACGCGCTGAACCGGGTGGGCGCCGGCCTGGCCGCCGCGCCCATGCTGCTGGCTGCGGGCTGCGCGGCCAATGCGCAGACCGGCGCCGCCCAGTCGCCTGCAGCGGCCGCCGCAGCCGGTGGCGCCGCGCCGGCGGCAACGCGGCCGCGCCGCGCCCTGCAGGACCCGCGCAGCGCCTACCCGCGCCCGCCCTTTGCCGCGCAGACGCAGCCCTGGCCCGGCCTGGCCAGCCAGATGAACCCCCGGCCCGACCACGGCGAGGCCAGCTATGTTGGCTCGGGCCGCCTTGCCGGGCGCAAGGCGCTCATCACCGGCGGCGACTCCGGCATCGGCCGCGCCGCCGCCATCGCCTTTGCCCGCGAAGGCGCCGACGTGGCCATCAACTACCTGCCGGTCGAAGAGCCCGACGCGCAGGAGGTGGTGCGGCTGATCCGCACCGAAGGCCGGCGCGCCGTGGCCCTGCCGGGCGACATCCGCAGCGAGGCCTTTTGCCGCCAGCTGGTGTCCTCGGCCGCGCAGGGCCTGGGCGGGCTGGACATCCTGGTGAACAACGCGGCCAAGCAGCAGGCGCAAAAAACCATCCTCGACATCAGCACCGAGCAGTTCGACCAGACGCTCAAGACCAACCTGTACGCGCTGTTCTGGATCACCAAGGCCGCCGTGCCCCTGATGCCGCCGGGCGCGGCCATCATCAACACCGCCTCGGTCGTGGCCTACGAGCCGCCCGAGCAGCTGCTGGACTACGCCTCGACCAAGGGCGCCATCGTCGCCTTCACCAAGTCGCTGGCCAAGCAGCTCGCCGCGCGCGGCATCCGCGTCAACGCGGTCGCGCCCGGCCCGTACTGGACGCCGCTGCAGCCCAGCGGCGGGCAGGCGGCCTGAGGCGCTGCCCCAGTTCGGCTCGGACACGCCCTTGGGCCGGCCCGGCCAGCCGGCCGAAATCGCCCCGGTCTATGTGCTGCTGGCCGCGCAGGAGGACAGCTTTGCCACCGGCAACGTGTACGGCAGCACCGGCGGGCGCGGCGGCCCTTGACGCAGCGACTGCCGCCCGGCATCTGGCGCCGGCGTAAAAACGCCCCAAATGCAAGCCATATCGGGCGGCGGCCCAAGTGCTGATTGGGCTGTCAGCTATCAATTCAGGAGCAACCGCCGGGCGCCGAGGTTCGCAGTTGCCAGGCGCTGCAGTGGCCGCAGGCCAAGGTGGCGCATGCGGGAATGAAAGGCGCCGCGCGAGGGCCGGGTCGCTGCCAGGGCGCAAGGCCTGGATGTGCAATCGATGCTGGGCGAACTGGAGATTTTTCAGGGCCTGGCGAACAAGCCCTGGCGCCATCTCCGGGCGCTGCCGCGCGGACAGGCGGCGGTGCGGTCAGGCGCGTCGGCGTCAGGAAACGCCGGTTTCAGACAGTGGCGGGCGCGCCCTTGAGCGACTCGGGGCTGTCGTTGAATTCCTGCACCGTGGCCGAGGTGAGGGTGACGTTGCGCTGGAGTTCGGCCAGCAGCTGGAATTCCTTCTTGATGGTCTTTTCCAGGCCCTGCAGCGACACGATCTGCGCTTCCAGGGTCGCGAGCTGCGCGGCGGCGGCCTTGGCTTCGGGACGGTCGGCGGCATGGCGCTTGAGCAGGGCGTTTTCCTGCTCCAGCGCCTGCAGGCGCGCTTCGAGCCCTGGCGTCCTGGGCTGGGCCGGCGCTGCCTGCGGCTGGCTGGCGCGGCTCAGGGCTTCGCGCAGCTTTTCGCCTTCGGCCTTGAGCGTCTGGTGCTCGGCGGCGGCCAGCTGGTGCTTTTGTTCGAGGGCGCGAAAGTAGTCCTTGGCCTGGGCCTGCTCGGCCTGGGCATCGGCCCTGGCCTTGGCGGCGTCGGCGCGGGCGGCTTGTTCCTGGGTTTGCAGTGCGGCCAGCTGGGCCTGCAAGGCGGCCAGCTGCGCGGCGTTGTCGTTGCCGGCCGGGGCGGCGTCCTTTTTTGCGGGCGCGGGCTGCTGGCGCGCTGCCTGCGCCTTGAGTTCTTCATGGCTCTTGCGCAGGGCCTGGTGCTCCTGTTCGAGCTGGCGCACCTTTTCTTTGGCCTGCGCCAGCTCGGCCTGCAGTTCAGGCTTGGCGGGCGGCTGCTGGACTGGCGCTGCGGGTGTGGCGCGGCCGCGCATCATGAGCCAGCAAACCACAAAGCCCGCGACAAGTGCGGCAACGGCGATCAGTACGGTAGAAGTTTGGGAGTCCATGTGCGTGCTCTGTCCTGGAAGGAATCAAAAAAATGACTCCCGCATTATTTGCCATAAAACGTTGCATCGTGTCATCAGCTGTTGCAAAAAACCCCGCGCACGGGGTTTTTCAAGGGTGGAGGCGAAGGTGCCGCAAGGCGCGGGGCGCGGCCGCCATCCTTTGCAATCGGGCCGCGCCAGAATGCGGCAAGGGCTGGACGCGCCAGCGCCGCCCGCCTTACTTTTTGGCTGCCGCAGGCGCCGACTGCTGGGCCATCTGCAGGTGGTGCTGCACGGTGGGCAGCATCTTGCCGGCCATGGCCTTGAGGTCGGCATCCTTGGCATTGGCCTGGACCTTTTTCAGCAGGGTCAGCGTGGCCTGGTGGTCATCGATGCCCGAGCGCTTCATGTACTGGTTGTCAAAGCTGGTGCCGCTCATGGCCCTGAGCGCGGTGGCCATGGTCTTGTGCTTCATGTCCGGGCTGTCGGGCAACTTGACGCCCTTGGACTGGGCCAGGGTCTGCAGTTCCTTGAGCGCAGCCGTGTGGTCGTCGATCATCTGCTGGGCAAATTTCTTGACCGTGTCGCTCTGCGATTTTTCCAGCGCCAGCTTGCCCGTGTCGATCTCGGCGAGGTTGGCATGGGCGATGTCCACCATCATCCGGCTGTCGTCGCGCGAGAACATGCTGCCCGTGCCGCTGGCGCTGTTGCCCGCAGCGCGCGGGCTGCCCGAGGAGGTGACGCCGGGCGCGCCGCTGGCCGACGTGCCGCTGCCAGCGCTGCCGCTGGCCGATGTGCCGCCCGAACCAGTGCCGGTGCCGCCGGTGCCTTGCGCCGCAGCCGGCAGCGCTGCGAGCGCCACGGCCGAGGCCAGCGCCGCGCCCAGCAGCGTCCAGGCCGGTGCGCGGTGGGCATGCAGCTCGGATTTTTCAGAGGTGTTGAACATGGGAAAAACTCCTTCTTGACTGAAAAGTCGGTGAAAAATGACAACTGGAACCTCAAAATTTTTTCGCACCGCCCCAGCTTGCCCTGCAAGCCAGGACCGGGTTTGCAGGTAGGAGAACTCGTGTCGAGCTTGCTTTGCGGCTGGACAGCCGCATGTAGGGAGCAAGCCCGCCCGCGCGCAGGCGCGGGCAGCTACCAAAGGAGCCTCATGAAAACGCTTTTACTGCTTTTGACAGCCGCCGCCGGCCTTGCGGGCTGCGCCGTGTACCCGGGGCCGGGCTATGAGCAGCCCTATTACGGCAGCGTGGGCGCGCCGGTCTACCCGGCCTATCCTTACGCGGTCGAGCCGCCGGTGTACATCCAGGGCGGCGTTTACCGCTCGTATGACGCGCCGCGCTACTACCCGGCGCCGGTGCGCGTCGTGCCGCAGCACCGTCCGCCGCCCGTCGTGCATGGGGTTCCGCGCCCCGGCTGGGGCAATGGCGACCGCGACCACGACGGCATTCCGAACCGCTTTGACCGCGACCGCAACAACGACGGCGTGCCCGACCGCGCGCAGCGCAGCCGCATCATTGGCGACCGCGATGGCGACGGCGTGCCCGATGTGGCCGAGCGCCGGCGCGAGAACGTCGAGGTGCCCAACCTGATGGACCGGCGCATCAGCGGTCCGGGCCGCAAATAGGCCGGCCGTGGCGAGGCGCGCTTGAAAAATCAATGAAAACAGCCGCTGGCGCAGGCGGGTCATGCGCTGGCAGCTATCAAAATAAGAGCAATCGCGGCGGCTGGCGCTTTCTTGGAGCGGGTGCCGCCGCGCTGCGGGCGGTTCTGCCTCAGCCCGGCTTGCCGTCCGCGCGCACCCGCGTGAGGATCGGCCAGTAGGCCAGCGCATACAGCGCAAAGCCGGCCGACCAGAGCGCGGCCGAGCACAGCACCGCGTTCACCAGCTGGCCGGGCGCCAGCAGCGGCACGAACACGCGGATCAGCGCCGCCGCCAGCACCAGGAGGTAGCAGGCCACGTCGGCGCGGCCGGCTTTCAGCGGCCGGCCGGTGTGGCCGAGCGCGGTGCGCGTCATCATGCCGATCACCAGCCCGCCGATGGCGCCCACCGTCAGCGCATGCGTGGCGACCGAGGCGGTGATCCAGCCCATTTCGGCCAGCGCGCGCAGCAGCAGGTGCACCGGAATCCAGGCATAGGCCGCATGCAGCACCCAGACCAGCGGCGTGCGCAGCGTCTTCCACGGCTGCCAGCGTGCCCAGCGCGCCAGGTGCGCCAGCGCGCACAGCACCGCCAGCGCGGCGAGCAGGCCGCCGCGCAGCCCGAGCGCATCGGCCGCCAGCAGCGCCAGCGTGCTGCCGAGCGCGGCCTTTTCCAGCCACGGGCGCTTGGTGGCGTTGGCTGCGGCAATGCTGTTGGTGAACATCGGAATCACGCGCCCGCCCATCACCGCCATGATGAACAGCACCACGTCCAGCGCCACCTGGATGCCGACCCAGCCGGGCAGCCGGGTGACGCCCAGCTGCGCCAGGTGCACGCCGAGCACGGCGGCGGCCATCAGCAGCAGCAGGCCGATGAAGAAGTAGTTGCGCTTGTTGCGCGCGGCGATGAAGGGAATCGCCAGGCCGATGCTTGCTGCCAGCGGAAAGGCCACGTTGGCCAGCGCCGCCGCCCAGCCGTAAGGCGTGAGCACCAGCACGCGCCCGGCCACCCAGAGCGCAGCCAGCGCCATCAGGGGCGCCCCGGTGGGCGTGGGCCGGCCCGACCAGTTGCGCCCGGCGGTGAACAGGAAGCCGACGACGACCGCCATGGTGAAGCCGAACAGCATCTCGTGCGCATGCCACATCGGCCCGGCCAGGTAGGGCGTGCCCAGCCAGCCCGAAAACTGCAGCGCCCACAGCGCGATGGACAGCGCGGCAAACACGCTGGCCAGCAGGTAGAAGGGGCGAAAGCCGAGCTGCCACAGCGCAAAGCCGGGCGGCGCGGGCGGCGCAGCGGGGCGGGCCGACGAGGGATTCTGGATCGAAGCGAGGGGAGACATCACAAAGCCTTTCGGGAGGGCCGCGCGCCGGCAGTGCCGTGCCGCAGGCGCCAGGCCAGCGCCGCGCCGGCGACGGTGGCGGCAAACAGCGCGATGGCGGCGGCATTGAACACGGCGCCGGCGGCGCGCAGCGGTGCATCCTGCAGGCCAAAGCCCAGGCGCAGGATGAGGGACAGGTGCAGCGCGGCCAGCGGCAGGTAGAACAACGCGCCGAACTGCAGCTTGACGCGGGCGATGGCCGGCAGGATCACCGGCGCATGGCCCATCAGCATGCTGACGATGAAGCCCAGGCCCAGCGCATGCAGCGCCGCGTCGCGCGCCGGCCAGCCCAGCGCCGTGGCCGCCCAGGCCGCGCCGGCCACGGCCAGCCAGGCATAGCCGCCCAGCAGGCACACGGCCATGTAGCGGCTCAGGCCCTGGGCGCGCACCGTGCGCCGGGCAATGTCATGCACGCCCAGCCACAGCGCCAGCAGCGCCAGGGCCGCGCCATACAGCACGCCGCCCGGCGCGGGCGCGAAGACGCTCAGGCCGCTGCCCAGCAGCAGCGCGGCCAGCACGGCCCAGAGCTGCGCCTCGGCGCCGGGGCGGCGGCGCATCAGGCGCGTCATCTCCAGCCGCTCGGCGGCAATCGTCAGCACCAGGAAGGCAAACCACCAGGGCAGCACCGCCACGCCGGGCTGGCCGGCGGCAAAGAGCGCATTGCCCGCCAGCCAGGCCAGCGCGCTGACCAGGAGCAGCGCGGTGTGCGCGGCGCGCTGGCGCCGCAGCACCTCCACATTGACCGCCGTGAAGGCCAGCGCCGCCGCCAGGACCAGCCAGGCGCCCGGCGCCGCCTGCCCGAAGAGCAGGCACACGCCGCCCAGGCCGGAGGCCAGCGGCGCGAGGAAGGCGGCGCGCCGCTTGAGGGCCACGGCCCGCTCGATGCCGATGACCGTGCCGAGAAAGCCGCAGACCATCAGCGCCGCGTGCGCCAGGGCGGCGCGGCCCGGCCATTGCGCATCGGCCGCGCCGGGCAGCGACACGCCGGCGCGCAGCAGCCCGCCGGCGATGCCCGCCAGCAGGCACAGCGCCACGGCCGCCGCCAGCAGCCCGCGCAGCGCCAGCGCGCCGGGCGTGGGCGCCGCGCGCGCGCTGCCGGCACGCCAGCGGCCGGCAGCGGGGGCGGCGGGGGCGGCGGGGCTGCCGTCGGGCATGGTCGCCTTACCAGCCCATGAAGCGCCGGGAGCGCTCGCTGATGCGCTCGGGCGTCCAGGGCGGCTCCCAGACCAGCTCGACCTCGATGGCCAGTGCCGGCGGCACGACGTCGTCCAGCTCGGCCCGGACCTCGTCCATGATCATGTCCGCCACCGGGCAGGCCGCCGAGGTCATGGTCATGCGCACGTGCAGCTGCTCGGCGGTCACGGTCACGCCGTAGACCAGGCCGACATCGACGATGCTCAGCGCGACTTCCGGGTCCACCACGCGCGTCAGCGCCTCAAGGATGGGCTGGCGCAGCGCGTCGGGTCCGGTGTAGGGAAAGGGGGTGTCGGGCTGCATGGCGCAAAGGAATAGGGAAAAAGAGAAAAGAGAAAACGCCTTCAGGCGCCGCCGCAGCCGCCGCAGCAGCCGCCGTTGCCATGGCCGCGGCCGGCCTGGATGCGGGTGATGGCCACGCGCCAGAGGGCCGGGCCCTGCTCCAGATCGACCCAGGCAAAGCGGCCCGGCTGCTCGGACTGGAAATCGACGTGCAGCGGCTTGAGGTGCTGGCTGCTGAGCAGCTCCAGGCTCTGGCCGGCTTGCAGCAGGCCAAAGGCCGCGAAGATCGCGCCTTGGCGATCGGCCGGTGCGATCTTGCGGACATCAAGGGTAACGGGAGCGGCGCAGACGGTCATGGTGGTTCCAGTTGAAAAAGAAGGGAAGGAAAGAGTGATTTAAAAGATGCATTTATTATGCACCTATTCGGCCGCGCACGCATCCTTGCGGGCGCCGTCGGCGCCAGGCGGTGTCGGGGAAAAGAAACAGCCGGGCGCCCGGCGCTGTATGGCGCGGGCGCCCGGCTGTCAGGGCGTTTCAAAAAAGGATTCAGGGCGCCGCCACGGCGCCCCGGGCCGGCTCAGTGGTGGTGGCCGTGCTCGCCGTGCACATGGCGGTGGGCGATTTCTTCCTCGCTGGCCGCTCGCACGTCGATCACCTTGAGCGAAAAGCGCAGCGCCTTGCCGGCCAGCGGATGGTTGCCGTCCAGGATGACGGTGTCGCCCTTGATCTTGGCGACGTTGAAGACCTGGCGGCGGCCGTCGCTGCCCTGGCCTTCGAGCTGGCCGCCGACCTTCACGCCGGGCGGAAACTGGCTGCGCGGGATGGTGCGCATCAAGTCCTCGTCGCGCAGGCCGAAGGCATCCTCGGGTGCCAGCGCCAGCGTGGTCTGAAAGCCCGGCTCCTGGCCTTCGAGCGCCTCCTCGATCTTGGGCAGGGTGTTGCCGTAGCCGCCGTGCAGGTAAACCATCGGCTCCTTGGCGTCCTCGATCAGCTTGCCCTGGGCGTCCGAGACCTTGAAGCGCAGGGTGACGGCGCTGTCCTTTTCAATTTTCATGGCGTGTGCCTCTTTCTGTCATTCTGAAGGGGGCGGGCCGAAAGCTCGGCGCTGCGGCCCGTTGCGGGGAAATGATCTTAGCCGCGATGGCCTGGCGCCATTGCTCCATGCTCAGGGCCGCGTGGCTGGATTGCGCACGCAGGCGGGAATCCGGACTACACGGCGCTGGCGCGGCTGGCGGCATAGTGGCTCTGGATGCCGCGCCGGCCGCGCGCCGGCCGGTTTCTGTTATTTTTTCCTTTTTTCCTTTTCCACGCCCGTCCCACCATGTCCAACCTGCCGCCAGACTCCCCTGACGTTCAAACCATCGAGCTGCTTTCCAGCGCCGCCAGCCCCAAGCCGCTGTTCGTGCTGCTGCACGATGCCGGCGGCACGGCGGTGGACATGCTGGAGCTGGGCAACCGGCTGGGCGACGCTTTCGCCGAGTCAGCGGTCTTGATTCCCGAAGGGCTGAGCGGCGCGGCCCGCGCCGGCCAGCTTGATGCCGGGCAGGCGGGGCGCATCGAGGCGCTGGCCGGGTTCGTGCGCGCGCAGCAGCAGCGCTTTGGCGTGCTGCAGTCCGACACCGCGCTGGTCGGCCTGGGCGCCGGCGCCACGCTGGCGCTGGCCCTGAGCGATGCGCACGACGGGCTGGTCGGCCGGGTGCTGGCCTTTGGCGGCTGCTACGCCGTCTGGCCGGCCAGGGCCCCGGCGCTGACCACGCTGCACCTGCTGCACGGCCAGATGGACGCGGTGGTGCCGGTGGCGCGGGTGCGCGAGGATTTTTCCAGCCTGATGGCGCTGGGCGCCGATGCCACGCTGGACGTGGCCAGCACGCTGGGGCACGAGCTGCATCCGGCGCTGATGGACCAGGCGATCACGCGGCTGCAGACCTGCGTGCCGCTGCGCTTTTGGAAGGCGCTGTAGGCCGGGCGGTGCAAAAAATGCATCAAAACCGGCCGGGGCGCAGGCGTGGCCTGCGCAGTCTGCTATTAAAACCGTAGCAATCTGGCGGCAAGGCAGCAAAACCGCACTATGCGCAGGTGCCGCCTGCGCACAGTGCTATTGAAACTGTAGCAAGCGCGCGCCGGCCCGCTCCGCCATCTTTCAGGCCTGCAGCCGCGCCGCCATGCCGCTGGAAAGCCACAGGCGCTGGTCGGGCTCCACGATGAGCGCGTCCACGCCGGCCAGCGGCGCCAGCATGCGGCGCCCGGCCTCGGCGCCGGCAACCATGATGGCCGCGCCCAGGCCGTTGATGGCCTCCAGGTTGCGCGCCACCAGCGCCACGCCGTGCGGCCCGCGCGTGGGCTGGCCGGTTTTGGGGTCCAGGATGTGGTGGTAGCGCCGGCCCTGGCGCACAAAGCCGCGCTCGTAGTCGCCCGAGGCGGCCACGAAGCTGTCGCTGAGCGCCAGCACCCCCAGGATGCGCTGCGGCGCGCGCGGGTCGCGCACGCCCACGCGCCAGTCGCGCCCGTGCAGCTGGCCGCTGACCAGCACATCGCCGCCGCCGTTGAGCATCGCGTTGGCGATGCCGTGGCGCTTGAGCGTGTCCAGACCGGCCTGCAGGATGGGCAGCTTGGCAATGCCGCCCAGATCGACGCGCATGCCCCGGCGGCGCAGGAAGGCGCTGGACGAAGATGCGTCCAGCACCACGTCGCGGTGGTTCACCAGCGGCAACTCGCGCGCGAGCTCGGCCGCGTCTGGAATGCTGGCCTGCGCCGCATCGAAGTTCCAGCCGTCAAAGGCGCCCACGGTGATGTCGAAAGCGCCCTGGCTGCGCTCGGCCATGCGCCGGGCCATCTGCAGCACGCGCAGCATTTCGGGCTCCACGCGCACCGGCTGCAGGCCGGCCGCCAGGTGCAGCGCGCTGACGGCACTGGCCAGGCGGTAGCGGCTCATCAGGTCGCTCAGCCGCGCCATCTCGGCAAAGGCGGCGTCCACCGCCCGGTCCGCATCGGCGCCGTCGGCGCCCTGCACGGTGATATCGACCCGCGTGCCCATCAGGTGGCGCCAAGCTTGGCGCACCTGCGGATCGGCCAGGGCGGGCCGCACAAACAGCGCCGTGGCCAGCAGCGGCAGGCCGGCGAGCAGGCGCCGGCGGCCGGGGCTGGCGCTGGGGTTGGAACTGGCGCGTGGCTGCAGCGTCATGGCGCGTCTCCTCAGCTGGACAGGCCCACCATGTAGTCCACGGCGGACTTGATTTCGTCATCCTTGAGCGTGGTGCTGCCGCCGCGCGCCGGCATCATGCCCTTGGCGCCGGTGAAGCCTTCGAGCGCATGCTTGTAGAGCGTGTCCTTGCCCTGGGCGATGCGCGGGCCCCAGTCGGCCTTGTCGCCTGGCTTGGGCGCGCCGGCCACGCCGGCCGCATGGCACATGGCGCAGGTGTTGCCGAACACTTTCTTGCCCTGGGCGTTTTCGGCCACGGGCGTGGGCGCCGGCGCGGCGGGGGCTGGGGCCACGGCGGGCGCGGGCGCCTGGGCGGCGGGGCTGGGCGGCGCCTTGTCGCCGCAGGCGGTCAGGAAAAAGGCGAGGGCGGCGATGGCCAGCGCGTTGAGGGGTTTTTGCATGAAAGGCTCCAAAAAGAAAGGTCGGCAGGTTTTCAGGAAAGCGCCGGGCCGGTGAATCCAGCGCTGCGAAATGTCTGGCCCGAAGTAAAACATATATTTGGAATGAATCTTTGATGTGCATCAAAGTCAATTCGGGCTCCTCCATCAAAGATACGGGCCGTTACCCGCATGAGCTGTGCCGGGGTAGCCAAGCGCCCTGTTTTGTTTATTTAGGATTTCCCATCATGAGTCAGAAACCCAGCGTTCCGTCCGCTTCCCCGACTGTTCTCGGACGCCGCAAATTCATCAACACCGCCGCGCTGGCTGGCCTGGTTGCCGGTGTTGCAGGTTGCAACGACAAGCCCAGCGCGGCGGCCGCAGCGCCAGCCGCAGCCCCCGCTTCGGCACCCGCGCCGGCGCATGACGGCGCTGCCAATGCCACGCATTTGAAGCCCGGCGAACTCGACACCTACTACGGCCTGTGGAGCGGCGGCCACACCGGCGACATGCGCGTGCTCGGCATGCCCTCGGGCCGCGAGCTGCACCGCATTCCGTGCTTCGTGCCCGACGCGCTGGTGGGCTGGGGCATCACCAACGAGTCCAAGAAGATCATGGGCACCAAGGCCGACGGCAGCCTGAAGTACACCGTGGGCGACAGCCACCACACGCACGCCTCGTACAAGGACGGCAACTACGACGGCCGCTACGCCTGGATCAACGACAAGATCAACTCGCGCATCGCCCGCATCCGGCTGGACTATTTCACCTGCGACAAGATCACCGAGCTGCCCAACGTGCAGGGCTTTCACGGCATTTTCCCGGACAAGCGCGACCCGGTCGATCCGGCCATCAACTACACCACGCGCGTGTTCTGCGGCGCCGAGTTCTCCATTCCCCTGCCCAACACCGGCGCCGACCTGGACAAGCCGGAGAAATACCGCTCGATGTTCAGCTGCGTCGATGCCGAATCGATGGAGGTGCGCTGGCAGGTGCTGATCGACGGCAACTGCGACCTGACCGCCACCTCGTACGACGGCAAGCTGGCCGCCACCAACCAGTACAACACCGAGATGGGCGCCAAGTACGAGGACATGATGTCCGCCGAGCGCGACGCCTGCCTGTTCTTCAACATCGCGCGCATCGAGGCGGCCGTCAAGGCCGGCAAGTTCAAGACCTACGGCGACTCCAAGGTGCCGGTGGTCGATGGCACGCATGAAGCCAACAAGGACGCGAAAACCGCGCTGACCGCCTACGTCAGCGTGCCCAAGAACCCGCACGGCGTGAATGCCAGCCCCGACCAGAAATACTTCATCTGCGCCGGCAAGCTCTCGCCCACCGTGACCGTGATCGAGCTGGCCAAGGTGCTGGACTGGTTCGACGGCAAGCTCGAAAAGATCGACGCGGCCATCGTCGCCGAGGTCGAGGTCGGCCTGGGCCCGCTGCACACGGCGTTTGACGGCCGGGGCAACGCCTACACCACGCTGTTCCTGGACAGCCAGATGGTCAAGTGGAACATCGAGTCGGCCATCAAGTTCCACGCCGGCGACAAGAACGCCAAGTACGTCATCGACCGCCTGGACGTGCAATACCAGCCGGGCCACGTCAACGCCTCGCAGTCCGAAACCATCGCCGCCGACGGCAAGTACATGGCCGTGGGCTGCAAGTTCTCCAAGGACCGCTTCCTGCCGGTCGGCCCGCTGCATCCGGAAAACGAGCAGCTGATCGACATCTCGGGCGACAAGATGCTGCTGCTGGCCGACCACCCGGTGCGCGGCGAGCCGCACGACTTCATCATCTTCAAGCGCGACATCGTGCGGCCCAAGCAGGTCTATTCGCATGACGACTTCCCGCTGGCCATCAAGGACGCCAAGGACAGCGGCGTGACGCGCAACGGCAAGAAGGTCACGGTTCGCATGACGTCGCAGGCGCCAGCCTTCAGCATGCGCGAGTTCAAGGTGAAAAAGGGCGACGAGGTCACCCTGATCCTGACCAACCTGGACAAGGTCGAAGACCTGACGCACGGCATCGCGATCCCGAAGTACAACGTCCAGTTCATCGTCAATCCGCTGGAAACCGCCTCGGTCACCTTCATTGCCGACAAGCCGGGCGTGTACTGGTGCTACTGCACCAACTTCTGCCACGCGCTGCACCTTGAGATGCGCTCGCGCATGATCGTCGAGGCCTGACAGCCGCCTCCTGGCTGATGCGGCACCAAGCGGCCGCATCAGCCGTTCACCGGACTGTGTGATGCACCTGCCACGCCAAGCCTTCGCGATCCTCGGGATCGCTTTTTTCCTGATGTTCGGCCTCATGGGCTCGAACGCCTGGGCCTCGTCCGGCGCCTACGAGGCCGAATTGCCGGCCGAGCTCGCCAGCGCCAAGGACATGTGCGCGCTGCTGCCGTGCGCCGAGGTGTTTCCCGGCGCCAGCCATTTTTCCGAACGCAAGGGCCAGCCGCCCTACGTCGAGGCCTACGACAACGCCGGTGCGCAGCAAAAGCTGCTGGGCTACGTGATGCTCTCGACCGACATCACCGACACGCCGGCCTATTCGGGCAAGCCCGTGGTCACGCTGATCGGCATGGACCGCACCGGCCGCTTTGTCGGCGTCAAGGTGCTCAAGCATTCCGAGCCGATTTTGCTGCTCGGCATTCCCGAGTCGGCGCTCCTGAAATTCAACGCCCAGTACCTGGGCAAGTCGGTGGCCGACAAGATCGAGGTCGGCCAGTCGCGGCCCGACGAGCAGGTGCTCGGGCTGGACGCCATCTCGGGCGCCACCGTCACCGTGATCGCGCAGAACCAGGTCATGATGGCCTCGGGCGCGGCCGTGGCGCGGCAGGTCGGCATCCTGGCGCCCACGGTGCGCGAGCCGGCGCGCTACCTTGCCACGGGCCAGCGCGCCAGCTGGGAGCAGCTGGTCAAGGCCGGCGCCGTGCAGCGCCTGCGCGTGCTGCCCGAGCAGGTCGGGCTGGAGCGCGGACCCGAGCCCTTCATCGAGCTCTGGTTCGGCGATCTCAACCACCCCGACCTCGGCAAGAGCGTGCTCGGCGAGAACGGCTGGAGCAACCTGCGCCTGCGGCTGAAAGAGGGCGAGCATGCGCTGTTCGTGCTGCGCAGCGCGGGCAAGGAGTCGTTCAAGGGATCGGGCTTTGTGCGCGGCGGCATCTACGACCGGGTGCAGGTGCGCCAGGGCGCCGATTCGTTCACCTTTCGCGACCTCGACGCGCTCAACCTCTACGGCATCGAGGCGGCGGGCGCACCGTCCTTCAACGAGTCGGCCATCTTCATCATCCGCTCCAAGGCGTTCTCGCCGGCCTATCCGTGGAAGCTCAGTTTCCTGGGCAACCGGGTGGACCGGGCCACCGGCGCGCGCAGCTTCACCAGCTTTGACGCGCACTACTGGCTGCCGGAAGCCATGCTCGACGGCGGGCGGCCGAAGATCGACGAGCCCGACGCGCCCTGGGTGCGGGTGTGGAAGTCGCGCGCCGTTGAGATCGCGCTGTTCGCGCTGCTGCTGGTGGCCGTGACGGTGGTCTATGCGCTGCGCGAAAAGCTCACGCGCCGCGCCACGCTCAAGAACAAGTGGCCGGTCAACGCCTTCAAGTACAGCGCCTGGGCCATCAGCATCGTCTTCGTCGGTTTCGGCGCCATGGCGCAGCCCTCGATCACGCAGGTGCTGACCTGGTTCCATGCGCTGCTGTTCCAGTGGACCTGGTCGCTGTTCCTCTCGGACCCGTTCGTCTTTTTGTTCTGGATCTTCATCATCGTCACCGTGTTCCTGTTCGGGCGCGGCCTCTTTTGCGGCTGGATGTGCCCGTTCGGCTCGCTGTCCGAAGCCATCTACAAGGTGGCGCGCGTCGTCGGCTTCAAGCGCTGGCAGCGCGGCGTGCCGCAGGCGTGGCACGACCGGCTCAAGTGGGTGAAATACGGCGTGTTCTTCGGGCTGCTGGGCGTGTCGGTGTTCTCGATGGGCCTGGCCGAAAAGCTGGCCGAGGTCGAGCCGTTCAAGACCACTTTCCTGGTCGGCATCAGCAACCGCGCCTGGCCCTACGGCCTCTTCGTCTGCACGCTCCTGGGTCTGTCGATCTTCATCGAGCGGCCGTTTTGCAAGTACCTGTGCCCGCTGGGCGCCTCGCTGGCCATGCCCAGCACGTTCCGCTGGTTCGGCCTGAAGCGCAAGATGGACTGCAACAGCTGCAAGGCCTGCGCGGTCGGCTGCGGCGCGCAGGCCATTGATGCCAAGGGCCGCATCGACCACCGCGAATGCCTGCACTGCCTGGACTGCATGGTGCTCTACACCGAGCCCAAGGGCTGCCCGCCGCTGGCCAAGGAGCGCAAGCGGCGCGAGCGCGATGGCCTGGAGATCACGCCCATCGGCCGCGACGGCTACTTCATTCCGATCCACCCGGTCAGCAGCACCAGCGCCGCGCCCCCCATGAGCGCAAAAGTCGCCAACGGACCCGATCCGCGCATGCCGAGCGACCCGGTGCTGCCCGCGCACAAGCAGGGCGCGCGCGGCCTGCGCTGGCTGGCGCTGGAAGTGCGCGACCATTTCTGGCCCTGGAGCGCCGAGGGCTGGGCTTCGCAGCGCGCGCTGCAGGTCGCCGGCCTGTCGCTGGCGCTGGCGGCCAGCGTCGCCTGGGTGCTGGCGGCGATGGGCCAGCTCTCGTCGGGCGCCATCATCGCCTGGTGGTTCGGCTGGAGCGTCTACGAAGTGCTCATCCGCCTGTCGGGCAAGCGCTATGTCAAGGACGGTCCGTGGTGGCGGGACAACTACCGGCGCGCCGGCGTCATGGACATGCTGAGCTATGTCGGCTTCAAGAACCTGCTGATCGGCGCGGCCCTCTTTCTGGCGCTCAAGGCGCTGGGTCTGCTGGTGGTATGAAAAACCTGTTGCGCGCTCTGGCGCTGGGGCTGGCCGCGCTGCTGGCTGCCGGCATGGCGCAGGCGGCCATGCTGGTGGTGCGGCCCGGCGACGACCTGGCCGCCGCCGTCAAGCGCGCCGCGCCGGGCGACGTGGTCGCGGTGGCGCGCGGCTTTTACCGCGTCAACCTCGTGATCGACAAGCCGCTGACGCTGCGCGGCATCGACCGGCCCACGCTCAGCGGCGGGCAGCGCGGCGACACGATCCGCGTCACCGCGCCCGACGTGCTGATCGAGGGCCTGATCGTGCGCGACTCGGGCGACAGCCTCAAAGACCAGAACGCCGGCATCTACCTTTTCCCGGGCGCGCACCGCGCCGTGGTCCGCCATTGCGACCTGACCTACAACCTGTTCGGCCTGTGGATCGAAAAGGCCAACGACGTGCGCATCGAGGGCAACACCATCACCGGCAAGCGCGACTACGCCTCGTCCCAGCGCGGCAACGGCGTGCAGCTCTACAACACCACCGGCGCGCGCATCCTGGACAACCAGATCAGTTTCGTGCGCGACGCGCTGTATGTCGATGTGTCGCACCATGCGGTGTTTCGCGGCAACCGGCTGCACCACAGCCGCTACGGCACGCACTACATGAACTCCTACTACAACCTCTGGGAAGACAACGACACCTACCTCAACCGGGGCGGCCTGGCGCTGATGGAGGTGCGCGACCAGACCGTCCGCAACAACCGCGCCTGGGGCAACCAGGACCACGGCATCATGCTGCGCACGGTGCAGGACTCGGTGGTCGAGAACAACGTGGTGGCCGGCAACGGGCGCGGCTTTTTCATCTACGACGTGGAATACGCCACGCTCAAGGGCAATCTGGTGGTGGACAATGCGGTCGGCGTGCACCTGTCGGCCGGCTCGACGCGCAACGTGGTCGAGGGCAACGACTTCATCGCCAACCGCGAGCAGGTGCGCTATGTCGGTGCGCGCGACGAGCGCTGGGGCGTGCAAAGCGGCAACCACTGGAGCAACTACCTCGGCTGGGACCGCGACGGCGACGGCATGGGCGACGTGCCCTACGAGGCCAACGACATGGTGGACCGCCTGAGCTGGCAGCACCCGAGCATGAAGCTGCTGCTGAACAGCCCGGCGGTGCAGGCGCTGCGCCTGGTCGGCCAGCAATTTCCCATCCTGCGCGTGCCGTCGGTGGTCGATCCCAAGCCGCGCATGGCGCCCGGCAACAAACATTGGAGCGAATGGCGTGGCAAGCATTTCCCCGGTCAATAACGAAGCGGCGGTGTCGCTGCGCGGCGTGGCCAAGCATTACGGCGCGCTGCATGCGGTCGATGGCGTCGATCTGGACATCGCGCGCGGCGAGATCTTCGGCCTCATCGGCCACAACGGCGCGGGCAAGAGCACGCTGTTCAAGATGATGCTCGGCCTGGAGACGGCCACGGCCGGCGAGATCCGGGTGGGCGGCGCGGACGTGGCCGGGCGCGGCTTTCGCGCCGCGCGCCGCCACCTGGGCTACCTGCCCGAGAACGTCGTGCTCTACGACAACCTGAGCGGCCTGGAGACGCTGCGCTTTTTCGCCCGGCTCAAGCAGGCGCCGCTGGCGCAGTGCGCGCCGCTCTTGGCGCGCGTCGGCCTGGCGCATGCCGGCGCGCGCCCGGTGCGCGAGTATTCCAAGGGCATGCGCCAGCGCCTGGGCTTTGCGCAGGCGCTGCTGGGCGCGCCCCGGGTGCTGTTTCTGGACGAGCCGACCAACGGCCTCGATCCGCAGGCGATCCGCGACTTCTACGCCACGCTGCGCGCGCTGCGCGAGGACGGCGTGACCATCGTCATCACCTCGCACATCCTGGCCGAGCTGCAGGAGCGCGTGGGCCGGCTGGCGATCATGGCGGCCGGAAAAATCCAGGCCGTGGGCAGCGTGCAGGCGCTGCGCCAGCAGATGCAGATGCCGCTGGTGTTCGAGCTGCGGCTGGCCGCCGGCGACGCGGCAGCCATCGCGCGGGCGCTGGCCGAGGCCACCGGCGCCGCGCCCGAGGCAACGGCCGCCGGCCTGCGCCTGCGCTGCCCGCGCGAGGCCAAGATGGCCGTGCTGGCCGCGCTGGCGCCCTTCGGCAGCCGCGTGCTCGACGTGGCGATGCACGAGCCGTCGCTCGAAGACGTGTTCTTCGGCTTTTCCGACTGAAGGACGACTTATGGAACTGACGCAAATCCTCACCATCGCCGCCAAGGAGCTGCGCGACCGCCTGCGCAACCGCTGGGTGCTGGCGGTGGCGCTGGTGTTCACCGTGTTCTCGCTGGTGATCGCCTATTTCGGCGGCGCGCAGCAGGGCGCGGTCGGCTTTCGCTCGATCGAGTTCACCATCGCCAGCCTGGTCAGCCTGGTGATCTACCTGATTCCGCTGATCGCGCTGCTGCTGGGCTTTGACGCCATCGTCGGCGAGCGCGAGCGCGGCTCGCTCGACCTGCTGCTGGCCCTGCCCATCACCCGGCTCGAACTGCTGCTGGGCAAGTACCTCGGCCTGGCCGCCGCGCTCACGCTGTCCACCCTCGCCGGCTTCGGCCTGGTGGCGGTGCTGCTGTACCGCCAGCTCAGCTGGGCCGGGCTCTACCACTACGGCGGCTTCATGCTCAGCTCGGTGCTGCTGGGGCTGGCATTCCTCAGCCTGGCGGTGCTGCTGTCGGTGCTGGCGCGCGACCGCACCCGCGCCTCAGGGCTGGCGATCGCGCTGTGGTTCTTCTTCGTGCTGGTGTTCGATTTGCTGCTGCTGGGCACGCTGGTGGGCACCGGCGGGCGCTTTGGCGGCGAGGCCTTTGCCTGGCTGCTGCTGCTCAACCCGGCCGACGTGTTCCGCATCCTCAATGTGTTTTCCCTCGACGACGTGCGCACGCTCTACGGCCTGGCCAGCATCGTGCCGCCGGCCCTGGGCCGCCCGGCGCTGCTGGGCGGCGTGATGCTGGCCTGGATTGCGCTGCCGCTGGCGCTGGCGCGCTGGAGATTCAAATGATCCATCAAAAACCTTCCCACTTTTCCGTCCGCGCACTGGCGCGCGCGCTGGCCCTTGGCGCCCTGCTGGGCCTGGGCCTCTCAGCCTGCGACAAGGCGCCCGAGGCCGCCGCCCTGGCGCCGGTGCAGATCGACCGCTCGACCAGCTGCGAGCTCGACGGCATGCTGCTGGCCGACTACCCCGGCCCCAAGGCGCAAGTGTTCTACGCCGGCCAGGACAAGCCGGTCTTTTTCTGCGACACCATCGAGCTGTTCAGCACGCTGCTGGCCGGCGAGCAGGTGCGCGTGGCCCGGGCGGTGTACGTGCAGGACATGGGCCAGGCCGACTGGGAGCATCCGGACGGCCACTGGATCGATGCGAAGACGGCCTTCTATGTGCTGGGCAGCACGCGCCACGGCTCCATGGGGCCGACGATCGCCAGCTTTGCGCAGCAGGCCGACGCGGCCAAGTTCGCCACCGAGCATGGCGGCAAGGTGCTGGGCTTTGCCGACATCAAGCCCGGCATGGCCGACCTGGGCGGCGGCGCTTCGCACGACACCAAGATGTAGCCGCGCCAGGGTTGCGCGGCCTGCGGGCCGTCCCGCCCGGCCTGCGGGAGCGCGCCATCGCGCTGGCACCTGGATCGCGGCGTTCAAGGGCGGCCAGCGGTTGCTTGCTATTGAATTCATAGCTGTCTGCGCAGGCGCTGCCTGCGCAGGCGGCCTGTTTGATGCTCAAAACCCGCTGGCAGCCAGCGCGCAGGCGCGTTAGCTGCAGCCCTGCACGGCCTTGCCGGCCAGTTGCGGCTTGAGCCTGTCCAGCCGGCTGCGCAGCGCCGCATCGGCCGCCGGCAGCCTGAGCCACAGGCCCGGCAGCTCGGGCCGCTCCAGCATCACCCTGGCGCTGCGCAGGCCGCGCTGGTTCATCTCGGCCAGCGCCTGCTCGGCCTCGGCCTGGCTGCCGAAGCTGCCCAGCGACAGGCCGGGGTGCAGCGCCGGGCTGATCGGCGGCTCGAAGGCCAGGCCAAGCTGCCTGAGCTTGGCGCGCTTGCGGTTCATGGCTTCCTTGCTGACGTACTTGCCCATGTAAATGATCCAGTGCGCCGCCTCGCCGCTGGGCTCGAACGCCCAGCTGCCCGCCGGCAGGCTGGCCTGCAGCCGGGTGCGCAGGGCCTGCGCCTGCTGCTCGGTGAACACGCCCACCTGCAGGCATTGCGGGCCGTTCTCCAGCCTGGGCGGCGCAAGGCTGGCGGACGGCGCCGGCCTGGCCGCCGGGCGGGCGGCTTCCGTGGCCAGCTGCAGCATTTCCGGATGAATCTGCCGGGCCAGCCGCTCGGGCTCGGACTGGCGCGCCGGAACGAGCCCGTAGGCCGCCAGCCAGCCCTGGCCCCAGGCCAGATAGGCCGCGTTGGCCAGCAGCAGTGCCAGCGCCAGCGCTCTCAGCACGGCGGCGTCCTGGCCGGGCGGCCTTGCACCGGGCGCACGCTGACTTCCGCGCTGCTGACCTCCACCATGCCCGCCGGCGTGAACACCCGCAGCGCGCCGCGCTCGCTCACGCCGTGGGCGCTGCCCTGCGTGCCATCCGAGAGCTGCACGGCGCGGCCCGCCAGCACGTCGCGCGCGGCAAAGCGCGCCTGGAACGGCGCAAAGCCGAACTGCTCGAAGGCCTGCACCGCCCGCACCAGCGCCGGCACGATGGCCAGCAGGGCCGCCGGCGCGTCCAGGCCGCCGTCCATGTCCTGCAGGCAGCCGGGCGCGATGGCGGGCAGCGCGCCGGCGGCGCCGCCATCAGCGGCCAGCGCCACCGGCCGGACATTCAGGCCCACGCCGATGACCACATGGCGCGCGCCGCCCCAGCTGGCGGTTTCGATCAGGATGCCGCCCAGCTTGCGCTCGCCCTCGGGCGTGGACAGCCACAGATCGTTGGGCCACTTCAGGCCGATGCGCGGCGCGCCGGAGCGGGCCGGCTCCAGGCTCTCGGCCACGCTGATGCCGACCGCCAGCGACAGGCCGGACCAGTCGGCCGGCGCCAGCGGCAGGCTCAGGGAGAACGTCAGGCTGTCGCCCCGGCGGCTTTGCCACTGGCGGCCCAGCCGGCCGCGCCCGGCGCTTTGCTGCTCGGCCACCAGCAGCAGCGGCTCGGGCCGGGGCGCCGCGCCGGGGCCGCCCTTGAGGCGGCGCATCAGCTCGCTGTTGGTCGAGTCGATCTCGGGCAGCACCTCGACGCTGAAGTCGGGCAGCAGCGGCGCCACGGCTTCCCAGATGGCTTCGGCAGGCCAGCGGATGGGGGAGTGCGAAAAAGAGGTCATGTGTCAATCCACGCCCAGGCACTGCCCGGGCAAAATTTGCAAGAGGTTAGCGCGCTGGCAAAAAAAATCCATCCCCCTGAACGCAAAGGGGCGGTTTCAAACCGAGGTGGGCTGCTGATAAAGGGTTTCCGGCAAAAGGCGGCGGGGCGAAAGAAGCCGGGCCGGCCATGCCTTGCCAGCTGCCTCAGCGGGGCCGGCGCCGGCCCGGCTTTTCCGGCTGCCGCGCGGCCTCCCCGGGCTCGACCTCGGCGGCCGGCGGCGCCGGCCTTTTCCGGTCCTTGGGCGCCAGCAGGGTGCCCCGGCAGTTGTCAGCGCCGCACCAGCAGGGGTACTCGGCCAGCAGCTTTTTGGTGTAGCGCGCATCGATCACCAGGCCGTAGTCGTAGAACAGCTCCTCGCCGGCGGCGATGTTGCGCAGCGCCTTGATGAACACGCGCCCGCCGCGCTCCTCGGCCTCGCAGTTGGGCGCGCAGCTGTGGTTGATCCAGCGCGAGGAATTGCCGCCGTGCTTGGCGTCGATCACCCGGCCGTCGTCGATGTGAAAGTAAAACGTGTGCTGCGGCTGCGCCGGGTCGTGCGGATGGCGGCGCAGCGCCTCGGGCCAGCTGATGAGTTCGCCCGTGTACTCGATCAGCGTCTCGCCTTCGGCCAGGTCCTGCAGCGCGAACACGCCCTTGCCGTGCACGCCCGAGCGGCGCGTCTGGATGCGCCGGGCGTCAAAGCCGGACGTGGCAATTGCAGGAGGAGCGCAGACCTGTTTTGGGGACACGGCGGTTTTTTTGGTATGGTTAATTCATGTGTGTGCGTGCGCACTGGCGCGCGTGCATGCGCGAGAAAGCGGTATTGTAGTGACGGGCCTTGGCCCTGGCTGACAGCCGCATTTCCGGCAACAGGGATAAAAAAAGCCACGTTGGCACCAACCGGGGAAACAGGTATCCCCGAGACAGAAGAAGTCAGAAAAAGCATCATGAAAACACTGGTCATCGCCGAAAAACCCTCGGTCGCGCAAGACATCGTGCGCGCCCTCACGCCCACGGCGGGCAAGTTCGACAAGCACGACGAATACTTCGAGAGCGAAGACTGGATCGTCACCTCGGCCGTCGGCCACCTGGTGGAAATCCAGGCGCCCGAGGAGTTCGACGTGAAGCGCGGCAAGTGGAGCTTTGCCAACCTGCCAGTGATTCCGCCGTACTTTGACTTGAAACCCATGGACAAGACCAAGGGCCGGCTGGGCGCCATCGTCAAGCTCACCAAGCGCAAGGACGTGGTGGCGCTGGTCAACGCCTGCGACGCGGGCCGCGAGGGCGAGCTGATCTTCCGGCTGATCCAGCAGTACGCCAAGAGCAAACACCCTGTCAGGCGCCTGTGGCTGCAGTCGATGACGCCGGCGGCCATCCGCGACGGCTTTGCCGCGCTGCGCACCGACGCGCAGATGCTGCCGCTGGCCGACGCGGCGCGCTGCCGCTCCGAGGCCGACTGGCTGGTGGGCATCAACGGCACGCGCGCCATGACCGCCTTCAATTCGCGCGACGGCGGCTTCTTTCTGACGACCGTGGGCCGGGTGCAGACGCCCACGCTGTCGGTGGTGGTCGAGCGCGAGGAAAAGATCCGCAAGTTCGTCAGTCGCGACTACTGGGAAATCCATGCCCTGTTCAACGCCGAGGCCGGCGACTACGCTGGCAAATGGTTCGATCCGAAGTTCAAGCGCGCCAGCGCCAACGCGGCCAACGGTGAAGGCGCCGAGCCCGACCCCGAATTGAAAGCCGACCGGCTCTGGAACGCGCGCGACGCCAAGGCGATTGCCGATGCCGTGCGCGGCCAGACCGCCACCGTGACCGAGGAATCCAGGCCCACCACGCAGGCGCCGGGGCTGCTGTTCGATCTGACCTCCCTGCAGCGCGAAGCCAACGGCAAGTTCGGTTTCTCCGCCAAGACCACGCTGTCGATCGCGCAAAGCCTGTACGAAAAGCACAAGGCACTGACCTATCCGCGCACCGACTCGCGCGCGCTGCCCGAGGACTATGTGCCGGTGGTCAAGCAGACCTTCGAGATGCTCGCCCAAAGCGGCATGAGCCATCTCGCGCCGCATGCCGCCACGGCCCTGAAGGGCAACTACGTCAAGCCGACCAAGCGGATTTTCGACAACGCCAAGGTCAGCGACCACTTCGCCATCATCCCGACGCTGCAATCGCCCAGCGGCCTGTCCGAGACCGAGCAAAAGCTCTACGACCTGGTGGTGCGCCGCTTCATGGCGGTGTTCTTCCCGAACGCCGAATACCTCGTCACCACGCGCATTTCCGTCTCGGTCGGCCACAGCTTCAAGACCGAAGGAAAAGTGCTGGTCAAGCCTGGCTGGCTGGCGATCTACGGCAAGGAAGCGGCCGCCGAGGTGCTAGATGCCAAGGAGGGCGACAAGGGCCAGAGCCTCGTGCCGGTCAAGCCCGGCGAGCGCGTGGGCGTCGAGGCCGCCGACGCCAAGGCCCTGAAAACCCGCCCGCCCGCGCGCTACAGCGAAGCGACGCTGCTCGGCGCCATGGAAGGCGCGGGCAAGACCATCGACGATGACGAACTGCGCGAAGCCATGCAGGAAAAGGGCCTGGGCACGCCGGCCACGCGCGCCGCGACCATCGAGGGGCTTATCGCCGAAAAATACATGCTGCGCGAAGGCCGCGAACTGATTCCAACGGCCAAGGCCTTCCAGTTGATGACGCTGCTGCGCGGCCTGGACGTGCAGGAGCTGTCCAAGGCCGAGCTGACCGGCGAATGGGAATACAAGCTCGCGCAGATGGAGCAGGGCAAGCTCAGCCGCGAGACCTTCATGGCCGAGATCGCCGCCATGACGAAAAACCTGGTTGAAAAAGCCAAGGGCTACAGCCGCGACAGCGTGCCCGGCGACTACGCCACGCTGCAGGCGCGCTGCCCGAACTGCGGCGGCGTCATCAAGGAAAACTACCGCCGCTACGCCTGCGTGGGCGCGGACGGCAAGGGCGAAGGCTGCGGCTTCAGCTTCGGCAAGACGCCGGCCGGCCGCACCTTCGAGCTGGCCGAGGTCGAGCAATTCCTGCGCGACAAGAAGATCGGTCCGCTCGACGGCTTCCGCTCCAAGGCCGGCTGGCCGTTCAGCGCCGAGATGACGCTCAAGTTCGACGAGGAAGCGAAGAACTACAAGCTCGAATTCGATTTTGGCGACGACAAGAACGCCGACACGGGCGAGATCGTCGATTTTGGCGACCAGCCCTCGCTCGGCCCCTGCCCGAAATGCGCCGCCGGCGTCTATGAACTGGGCAAGAACTACGTCTGCGAGAAATCCGTGCCGACCCTGGCCCAGCCGCTGCCCAGCTGCGACTTCAAGACCGGCCAGGTGATCCTGCAGCAGCCCATCGAGCGCGAGCAGATGGCGAAGTTGCTGTCCACCGGCAAGACGGATTTGCTCGACAAGTTCGTCTCGATGCGCACGCGCCGCGCCTTCAAGGCGCATCTGGTCTGGGACAAGGAAGCGGGCAAGGTGAATTTTGAATTCGCCCCGTCCAAGTTCCCGCCCAAGCCGGGCGCCGCGCCCCGCGCCGGCGCCGGCACGGTGAAGACGCCGTTCGGCAAGACGGTGGCGGTCAAGGCGGCAGCACCGGCGGCTGCCAAGAAGGCCGCAGCGAAGAAAGCGCCGGCCAAGAAAGCCGCGACCACCGCCGCCGCCGACAAGCCCAAAGCCGCGCGCAAGGCCGCTGCGCCCGGCGCCGGCCTCAAGCCCAGCGACGCGCTGGCCGCCATCATCGGCACCGAGCAGGTCGCCCGCCCGCAGGTCATCAAGAAGCTGTGGGACTACATCAAGGCGCAAGGCCTGCAAGACGCCGCCGACAAGCGCACCATCAACGCCGACGACAAGCTGCTGGCGGTGTTCGGCAAGCCGCAGGTGACGATGTTTGAACTGGCCGGGATCGTGGGCAAGCACCTGGGCTGAGACCTGGCCAGAGGCGGAAAACTATCTTTTTGATAGCTGCTTGTGCTGGCGGGACGTGCATTGGGGCGGGTTTTAGTACGTGAGCAGGATTTAATTGAAATCTGCCCATTTCATTGATTAGGTTTTTTTTATGTCCACAATCATTTCATCCGCCGCCTCAGTTGCCGCTGCAACGTCTGTAGCCAGCCAAGCTGAAGTCGCCAGCATTGCTGCATTATCGCCGCCAGCCTTCGCATTGGAACTTGCTTCCGTAATCAGAACTTTTACACCTGATGCCCTCGCAAATGGAGCTGCAACCTTAATTGGCGCCTTGCTAGGGGCAATGCTTGCTTATGTTCTTCAGCGTAAATTTCAGTCGTTGCAAAATAAAAACGCAGAACTCATGGCAGCTCACCGCATGATGTTTGCAATTCTTCAGCAAATTAATACCCTGCTGCTTATTCAGAAAGATCACGTTTTTTCTGAAATAAAAAATCCTGGCAGATTTATATCAATTCCAGCACTTTCGCTTTTTGATGTTGAAAAAAATTCAATGCAAATGGCAGACCTATCTTTTCTGATCGAAGATTCAAAGGGAAGACTCATTCTCTACGATCTTTTTATTGCACAAGAAAATTACACTGAAGCCTTAAAAATTTGGAATCTTCGTTCAACTATGCATTCTGAGCAATTACAGCCTGCGATTGCTGCAGCGAAGATTGTAAATGGGACTGCAGTTACTCATGAAACTATTGAAAGCGCTATTGGAACTCTAGTTTTTAAGTCGATGATTAACGTGACAGATAACAGCATAGAAGCCCTACATCGTGCATTTATAAAGTTGCGTGATGTGAAAATTAAAGCACGAGCTTATCTGGTTGAGAGGTTTAAAAACAATGATTTCATCGATTTTGATTTTCCGGAGACCTTTGGCCTTGATGTCATGCCTGCAAAAATAATGTAATGAGGGTCGGATTCCAATTAAATCTCCATCATTTTTCCTCATGGCCACTTCGGAGCAATGACTATGACCAAGCGTTTGCCAGTGAGGTTGCGACATGAGGGCGAGTTTTAACCGGTCAACCAAGGCGGATGCCTGCAGCCCCGCTTGCCTCCGATGTTGAACGCACAGACTCTGGTTGGTAAATTGATGCCAAATAAGGTATATTTTTTACACCATGAATTCCTTTGAATTTGACGCTGCCAAGAGCGAATCCAATCGGATAAAGCATGGAATTGACTTCGCTGAGGCCCAGAGTCTTTGGAACGATCCGATGCTGCTGGAAATCCCGGCAAAGACTGAAGATGAACAGCGGTTTCTCGTGATAGGGCTTATGGATGGAAAGCATTGGTCAGCCGTCGTTACCTACCGCGGGGCCAATATTCGATTGATATCCGTTCGTCGCGCACGCACAGAAGAGGTGGCACTGTATGAAAGCTAAAGATTTCGAGCAACAGTTTGACGATGGCGTCGATATCACTGCTTCCCTGGACTTGTCCAAGGCAAAACGCGTGTTGCAGGAGCAGAAGCGGGTGAATGTTGATTTCCCCGTCTGGATGATCGATTCCCTGGACCGCGAAGCCAGCAAAATGGGCGTGACAAGGCAGTCTGTGATCAAGGTATGGCTTGCAGAGCGTCTTGAGGCAACCACTTCTAACTTGCCGTTCCAACGGACGCGCGCGGGTACCGCGCAACGCTGAACTTCACGTTAGGCCGCGCACCGCAATGAAGGCCAGATTCCAATGAAATCGCCCTTGTTTTTCATTTTGAAAATCTGTTCGTAAAGCATAGCGTGCTTCCAAAGTAGGCGAACTGGGGCACTGTTTTGGCGCGGCTTCGGTGCCGGACGGGTGAAATAAAGGTAGGTGTTTTGCGGCATTTGGCTTGGCGCATTGCCAGCCATATCGCTATTCTTTTGATAGCGGTCTGCGCAAACGCAGACTGCACAAGAGCCACTTTTAATGCCGAAACCGCACAGGCGAGCCCGCTGCGTCGCACTTCAAGCCGCCTGCAGCCGCAAGCCCTCGGTCGCCTGCCAGCGCCCCCGTTTGTCCACCACCAGCACATCGACCTGCCACTGCCGCGCCAGGCGCAGCGCGCCTTCGAATTCGGCGACGAACATCACCTTGGTCAGCGCGTCGGCCAGGGCGCAGCTGGGCGCGGCGACGGTGACGCTGGCGATCTCGGTCGGCGAATAGCCGGTGTGCGGATCAAAAATGTGGTGGTGGCGATGGTCCGCGCTGAAGCTGCATTCGTTGTCGGCGGACGTGGCGACGCTGCGGCCATCGAGCGCCAGCCGGGCCAGTAGCGCGTCCTCATGGCGCGGGTCGGCCAGCCCCAGCAGCCACGGGCGCGCGGCGTCGGGATTGCCCAGCGCGGCCCATTCGCCGGTATTGACCAGCGCGTGCCGGATGCCCCGCGCCTGCAGCCCGGCGCGCACCCGGTCGGCGGCAAAGCCCTGGGCGATGCCGTTCAGCGTCACGCCCATGCCGCTCTGGCGCAGGCGGATTTCGCTGGCTGATACCGCCAACTGCTGCCAGCCCACGAGCGCCTGCGCCTTCGCCACGTCGGCCGGCGAGGGCAGCGCCCCCGCACGCGCCGCCGCCTCGAACACCGCCCACAGCGGCTGCACGGTGGCGTCGAACGCGCCCTGGCTGCGCCTTGACACCGATTGCGCCAGTTCCAGCACAGCGACCAGGTCGGGATGCGGCTGGCGCAGCACGCCGTCCCGGTTGAGCCGCACCAGCGCGCTGGCAGGGTTGAACAGGCTCATCTGGTCTTCGATGTGGCGGATCGTGGCGACGGACGCGTCCAGCGCGGCGTCGGCTTGCCCAGCGTCGGCGTGCGCCACCTTGAGCGAGAGCGTGGTGCCAAAGCCGAGCAGGGCGCGCTCGCGCCATTGCAGCGCGGCGGCGTCATCCGCCCGCGCGGCCAAGGCGGCGGCGTTGCCTCCCGAAGCGGTAAGCGTCGAGGCGTCGCCCGCCAGTCCGGCCAGCGCAGCGCCCAGCGGCAAGGTAGCACCCAGCCCGAGGCTCGATTGCAGGAAAGTGCGGCGTTTCATGGGCTGCTCCTTCAGGGGCGTTTGCCCGCGTCGCCGTGGCGCAGCACGGTGATCGGGATGTGGACACGGGGCTTGGACGGCGCAGGCGCGGGCGGCTGCTGGCGGTTTTTCAGGACCAGCGGCACGCACAGGTCTTCGTTGGTGTAAATCGCCACGCAGTCCAGGCATTGGAAGCATTCGTCGTAGTCGATCTGGCCGGGTTTTTCAATCGCCTGGTAGGCGCAGGCGCTGCGGCAGCGCTGGCAGGGCTGGCCGCATTCGGCGCGGCGCGTGAGCCAGTCGAAGCGCCGCAGCCGTCCCAACACCGCCATGCCCGCGCCCAGCGGGCACAGGTAGCGGCAGTAGCTCTTGTAGAAAAAGGCGCTGATCAGCACCAGCCCCACGGCCCACAGCACAAAGGGCCAGGCGCGCATGAACCCGAGTGTGATGCTGGTCTTGAACGGCTCGACCTCGACCAGCCGGTCGGCCCACGGCACGGAAACGCAGGCCACGCCCAGAATCACCGCCAGCACCACGAACTTGAGCTTTTTGAGCTGCGCGTCCACGCGGTCGGGCACCTTGCGCTGGCGCACGCCCAGCGCATTGGCCAGCTTGCTTGTCAGCTCCTGCAGCGCGCCGAACGGGCACAGCCAGCCGCAAAACGTGCCCCGGCCCCACGCGACGGACGCCAAAGCCACCGCGCCCCACAGCACCACCGTCATCGGGTCGTACATGAAAAAGTCCAGGCTGCGCCCGGCGATCAAAGCCTGCACCAGCGCCGTGAGATTGACCACCGACAACTGTCCCTGCGCGTACCAGCCGATGAAGCCCAGCGTGAACAGCAGGTAGCCGGTGCGGAAATACGCCAGCCGCGCCGGCGTGCGCGACACCCATGCCGGGCGGGCCAGCGCCCAGGCCAGCAGGCCCAAGCCGGCCGCCAGCAGCGCCAGTTCGCCGCTGCGCTCGCGCCAGGTGGCGTGCCAGGTCTTGTTGTCGGCCTGCGCGGCCTCGAAGTAGGCCTCGGGCAGCGCGGCGCGGAAGGCGAAGTCGCGGCTGATGCGCTCGGGGTAAATCATGCCCTTGGTGCGCGTGATGCGCAGGCTGAGGTTCAGCGGCTGCGCCGGGTCCAGCCCGGCCGGCGCGTTGACGCGAAACACCCGCCACTCGGCGCCCTGCAGCGCGGGCGGGAGTTTGAGCGTGGCGTCCAGGTCGAGGTCGCGGATTTCCATCGGCAAGCCTTCTTGCTGCAGCGTCAGCCGGTCGGGAATCGCGCCGCGCACAAAGTCCTCGCCCATGAACGAGTAGCGCCCGCTGCCGATCACCAGCAGCGCATGGTCGCCCGGCTCCAGGCGGCGCTGCAGCGCGGCCCAGCCCTGCGGCGCCAGCAGGTTGCGGCCCACGGCGGGCACGCTCAGGTAGGCGACGCGCAGGTCGATGAAGGGCGCGCCGGGCGTGCGGCTGCCCTCGGCATCCTGGCCTTCGCCCACGGTGCCCTTGAAGGCCTGCTCAATGTCGCCGTTGCTGAAGCGTTTGGCGGTGACGAGGCCTGCCCGCTCCAAGGCGTCCCAGTCCATCGCCGCGAACACGTCGGGCCGCACGCGGGCGATCAGGTCGGGGTCGCGGCCCTTGGCGTAGCCCATTTTTGCCCGCGCCACCTTGAGCGAAGCCGACAGCAGGCTCTGGTTCAGGATGCGCACCGAAGCCGTCGCCTTGGCCACGCCGTCGATGTACACGTTGGCGCTGCCGGCTTTGGCGCTGTTGTTGCTGGTGTTGCCGCCGGTGCCGATCTTGATGTTCTGCGTCAGGGACAGGCCCTTGTACTGGCGCACGAAGTCGAGCATCGGCCCTTCGCCCAGGCCGTCGAGGAACACCGGCTCGTGCTGCGAGAGCACGCGCACGTCCATGAACGCGCCCTTGGCGTCGAGCGCGACCAGCAAATTGAACGGCGTGCCGGAAAAGCCGGGAATCGGCGCCAGGTCGATGGATTCGAACACGTAGGCGACGATGGGCGTGGCGGTGCCGTCCTGCTTGAGGATGGGCCAGACCGGCAGCTCGCGCTCCTTCTCGCCGACGATCAGGGGCGAGGGAAAGGCTTTGAGCATGGCTTCGCGCGTCATCACGCCGGCCTGCGCCACCGGCAGGCCCGCCAGCAGGAGCAGGCCAAGCAGCGCAAGCCCTGCAAGCCGCCCAAGCTGCCACGGCAGCCGGAACGCGGCCAGCCCGCGCCACGGCCCGCGCGGGGCCGGTTTCAGCCCGCTGGCGCGCGCGTCGTCTGTCCGGGCCCGATTGGCTGAAGTCATCCGGCTGTCTCCTGTTTTTATGAAGTGCCCGCAGCCTGCTTGCGCTGCGGCTGGCCGGCCCCGGCATTCGGGGCGCCCGGCTGGCGCTGGTGCAAAAGCCATGCCACCCGGAGCACCGGAGACGCGCCCTGAGGCCGGGCCGGCGGCGCGGGCCAGCGCGCCGGAAAGTGATGAAGCGCTGAACAGGTGTTCAGGGCGCATGCTCCTATTTTCAGCAGCGCCTTCTTGAGCGCCATGCCACCGCAGCGCCCGCCGGCGCGCCTGCGAGGCGGCGCGTTGCCAGCAGCAAAAGTTTGCCGGGCGGGCCGGCGCTTCAGGCGGGCGGGCGGCCGGCCTTGGCCGCCGCCACGGCGCCGAGGAAATCCTTGAGCACCGCCGCGTCGTCGATGGTGTCCGAGCCGGGCCGGTGGAATTCGGGGTGCCATTGCAGCGCGGCGATGTAGCTCTTGGACGGGTCCTTGCGGCGGATGGCCTCGATGATGCCGTCGGTCACGCTGAAGGCCTCGGCCACGAATTCGGGCGACAGGTCCTTGATCGCCTGGTGGTGGATGCTGTTGACGCGCGCGCGCTCCACGCCCGGGTACAGGCTGGACAGGCGCGTGCCGGGCACGATGTCCACGCTGTGGAAATTGAGGTCGTAGGCGTCGGCGTCGCGGTGGATGAACGAGTCGGGCACCTGCGTGGTGATGTCCTGGTAGAGCGTGCCGCCAAAGGCCACGTTGAGCAGCTGCAGCCCCCGGCACACGCCGAACACCGGCTTGCCCAGCGCGGTGAAGGCGGCCACCAGCGCCTTGTCGTACTCGTCGCGCACCCGGTCGCCCGACCAGCGGTCCTCCAGCGGCGCCTCGCCGTAGCTGCCCGGCCAGACATCGGCGCCGCCGTGCAGCACCAGGCCGTCGAGCCACTGGGCGTAGTGCGCGTAGGTCACGTCGCCGCGCTGCGTGCTGCCGGTCGGGCAGGGCACCATCACGACCATCGAGCCCGAGGACATGAGCCAGTGCGCGATCGACTGCTCGACGTACTGCAGCGTCTTGTTCGAAAACAGCGAGCGCGTCGGGTCGGCGTGGGAAAAGCAGGCGGAAAGACCAATCTTCAGGCGGCTGGAAGCGGGCATGGTGTGGGGCGGTGAGAAAAAGTGTTGAAAAAAAGTCCGCCGCCGCAGAGCCAGCGTCGGGCAGATGCCTGCAAAACGCGCGGACAGGCAAAAAGTTTCCTCCCGCCACGGCCGAGCCGGTATAGGACGAGAGGCCGTCGTGGCACGGCGCACGGGCCAGCCGGAATGCTGTTTGCTATTGAAAAAATAGCACACTGCGCAGGCGCAGCAAGCGCTTTAGCGGTTTTTTGTGTCTGACTCAGGCTCAGGCGCTGCCCATGCCGAGAAAGCGCACCGTCACGCGCGTGCCGGGCGACTGCGGATGGCCGGGCAGGTCCGCGTCTTCCAGCGTGATCAACGCGCCGTGCTGCTGCGCGATCTCCTGCACGATGGCCAGCCCCAGGCCCGAGCCATCGACGTTCGTGCCCAGCGCGCGGTAAAAGGGCTGGAACACCAGCTCGCGCTCGGACTCGGGAATGCCCGGCCCGGAGTCCTCGACGATCAGCACCAGCACGCCGCTGAACTTGTCCACCATCAGCTTGAGCGTGACATGGCCGCGCTCGGGCGTGTAGTTGATGGCGTTGTCCAGCAGGTTGCGCACCAGCTCGCCCAGCAGCGTGGCGTTGCCCTGCAGGAAGGTGGCGGCCTCCCCGGCCTGCGGGCCGTCGTAGCCCAGGTCGATTTTCTTGTCCAGCGCGCGCGGCACCGAGTCGGCCATGCTTTCCGAGACGATCGTCACCAGGTCCACGCGCTGCTTGGCCAGCGCGCGGCCGGTGGTCTCGGCCCGCGCCAGCGCCAGCAGCTGGTTGACGGTGTGCGTGGCGCGGATGCTGGCCTGGCCGATGTGGCGCAGCGAATTCTTCAGCTGCTCGGCATCCGTCTCGCGCTGGGCCAGGTCGGCCTGCATGCGCAGGCCGGCCAGCGGCGTCTTGAGCTGGTGCGCCGCGTCGGCCAGGAAGCGCCTTTGCGTGGACAGGGAAATCTTCAGCCGGCTCAGCAGGTCGTTGACCGAATCGACCAGCGGCACCACTTCCTCGGGCACGCCGGTCTCGTCCAGCGGGCTCATGTCGTCGGGCTTGCGCGCGCGGATGCGCTTTTCCAGCTGCGCCAGCGGCTTGATGCCACGCACCAGCGCCAGCCACACCAGCAGCACCGCCAGCGGCAGCGTGACGAACTGCGGCACCATCGTGCCCTTGACGATCTCGGTGGCCAGCGTCTTGCGTTTTTCCAGCGTCTCGGCCACCTGCACCAGCACCGGCCCGGCGGCCGGCCCGTTGCTCAGGGCGGAGGCGGGCGCGAAGGCCGGCGCGATGCCCTTGACCTCGACATTGATCCAGGTGTAGGCCACGCGCACGTCCTCGCCCAGGATCACGTCCTCGCGCAGCCGCACCTCGCCGTCGCCGGGCTTTTCCTCGTCGGGCGGCGCGGGCATGTCGTGCTCGCCGCTGAGGTATTCGCCGTGCGTGCCCATCACCTGGTAGTAGATGAGGTCGGTGTCGTCGGCGCGCAAAATGTCGCGCGCCGGCCCGGTCAGGTTGAACTGGACCTGGTTGTTTTTCACCATCAGCAGCTTGGCCAGCGCCTGCACGTTGTATTCCAGCGCCCGGTCGAAGGGCTTGCCGGCGATGTTCTGCGCCACCAGCCAGGTCAGCGCCATGCTGATGGGCCACAGCAGCAGCAGCGGCGTGAGCATCCAGTCCAGGATCTCGCCGAACAGGCTGCGCCGCTCGCGCTGGAAGATTCGGATGGCCACGCGGGAAGGCGCCCGGTCAGTTCGGGATTTTTTCCAGGCAGTAGCCCAGGCCGCGCACGGTGGCGATGCGCACCGGGCCTTTTTCGATCTTCTTGCGCAGCCGGTGGATGTACACCTCGATGGCGTTGTTGCTCACTTCCTCGCCCCATTCGCACAGCCGCTCGACCAGCTGGTCCTTGCTCACCAGCCGCCCGACGCGCTGCAGCAGCACCTCCAGGAGGCCCAGCTCGCGCGCCGAGAGCTCGACCATCAGCCCGTCGATGGTCGCCACGCGGCCGGCCTGGTCATAGACCAGCGGGCCATGCTTGATGGTGCTGCTGGCGCCGCCCACGCCCCGGCGCACCAGCGCGCGCACCCGCGCCTCTAACTCTTGCAGCGCAAACGGCTTGGCCATGTAGTCGTCGGCGCCGTAGTCCAGGCCCTTGACGCGCTCCTCGATGCTGTCGGCGGCGGTCAGGATCAGCACCGGCAGCGTCGAGCCGCGCGCGCGCAGGCGCTTGAGCACTTCCAAGCCGTGCATGCGCGGCAGGCCCAGGTCAAGGATCAGCAGGTCAAATTCGGTGTTGGTGAGCAGCGCCGCATCGGCCTCGGTGCCGCTGGCCACGTGGTCGGCGGCCGCGCCCGAGGCGCGCAGCGTGCGCAGCAGGCCATCGGCGAGCACCTGGTCGTCTTCGGCTATCAAGATACGCATGGACTTGTCTCCCTGAAATCAACCGCATCAAGATGTGCGGAAATGAAACCTTATTTTCCCTCGTGAATTCTAGGTCTGGCGGCCGGGCGGCGGTACAGGTAAACCCGCAGCCCGGCAGCTGCCGCTGCGGCAGATTTCAAGGTGTTTCGGCGCATTTCACCCGAATTTCAGGCGTGTTTGGCCTCATTTGGCCGCGCCAATTCGTAGGGCACGCGCGCCGGAGCGCTTGCCGTCAGGGCACGGCATAGGCTTCCAGGCCCAGCGCCACCACGGTGGCCACGTCGCTGCCCACAGCGTGGCTGAATTCGGCCTCGGCCTGGACGACGGCGCGGCGAAAAGCCTCCAGCCAGGCCAGGCCCGATTCGGTGAACATTACGCGCCGGGCGCGCTTGTCGTGCGGATCGGGCTCGCGCCGCACCAGGCCCCAGGCTTCGCACTGATCGACCAGGTCGCCCATCGCCTGCTTGCTCATGCCCGCGCTTTGCGCCAGGTCGGTCAGGCGCGAGCCGCCCACGGCCAGGTGGCGCGTGATGTGCACGTGCGCCGCGCCGACCTGGTCGCGCGCGGCCAGGTTGGACAGCGCTAGCGGCACCTCCACGCTGCCGGCCATCAGCGCCAGCACGCGCGCGTCGAAGCGGCGCAGCGCCTCGCCCATCAGGCGGCCCAGGTGCGTGAGCCGCCAGGCGGTGTCGTGCTGCGCGGCCTGGCTGGAAAGCGTGGCGTCTTGCATCGGTTCAGTGTGGGCGGGGGCGGCGCCCGGGTGCCTTTTTAAGAGGCATTATTTGATCAGGTAAACTGACTAAAAACAAGCTTTATTTTATTCAAGCCGCCTATAAACTACTGTTTATGCACCCAGTACCGGCTTGAAAAGGCCGGCTGAAATCCCGGTGAAAAGTATGTGCAGAACTTTTCATCCCATTGATTTTCAAGGATATTTTTCATGGACGCACCGATCAAAGCCCCCACACCGCTGAACACCGAAAAAGCCAAGGCGCTGGCCGCCGCGCTGGCCCAGATCGAGAAGCAGTTTGGCAAGGGCACCATCATGAAGCTGGGCGCCGGCGAGGTCATCGAGGACATCCAGGTGGTCTCGACCGGCTCGCTGGGCCTGGACATCGCGCTCGGCGTGGGCGGCCTGCCGCGCGGCCGGGTGGTCGAGATCTATGGCCCCGAATCGTCGGGCAAGACCACGCTGACGCTGCAGGTCATTGCCGAGATGCAGAAGATCGGCGGCACCTGCGCCTTCGTCGATGCCGAGCACGCGCTGGACATCCAGTACGCGCAAAAGCTCGGCGTGAACCTGCAGGAATTGCTGATCTCGCAGCCCGACACCGGCGAGCAGGCGCTGGAGATCGTCGATTCGCTCACCCGCTCCGGCGCGGTCGACCTGATCGTCGTGGACTCGGTGGCCGCGCTCACGCCCAAGGCCGAGTTAGAGGGCGAAATGGGCGACTCGCTGCCCGGCCTGCAGGCGCGGCTGATGAGCCAGGCGCTGCGCAAGCTGACGGCCACCATCAAGAAGGCCAACTGCATGGTGATCTTCATCAACCAGATCCGCATGAAGATCGGCGTGATGTTCGGCTCGCCCGAAACCACGACCGGCGGCAACGCGCTCAAGTTCTACGCCTCGGTACGGCTGGACATCCGGCGCATCGGCTCGCTCAAGAAGGGCGACGAGGTCATCGGCAACGAGACGCGCGTGAAGGTGGTGAAGAACAAGGTCGCCTCACCCTTCAAGACCGCCGAGTTCGACATTCTGTATGGCGAGGGCATCAGCCGCCTGGGCGAGGTGCTCGACCTGGGCGTGGCCAACCATGTCGTCGAGAAAGCCGGCGCCTGGTACGCCTACCGGGGCGAGAAGATCGGCCAGGGCCGCGACAACTCGCGCGAATTCCTGAAGGAAAACCCGGCGCTGGCCATCGAGATCGAGAACAAGGTGCGCGAGGCGCTGGGCGTGCCGCTGGTGCCGGTCGATGCGGCCCAGGCGGCGCCCGAGAGGGCGCCCAAGCCCGAGAAGGCCGAACGGCCGGCACGCGCGCTGGCCGACAAGCCGCTGGCCGCGCCCGCCGCGCCGCTGGTGCCCTGAGGCAGTCTTGATGCCAAATTGGGCTTTTGCGCAGGCCACGCCTAGGCGGACAGCTATTGAAAACATAGCAAGTCCGCGCCGCCCAAGCGCTTGCTGGTCCGGGGGCTTTCCATGAGCGGTGATCGCCCTGCGCCTCGCGGTGCGGGTTTCGGCCTGTCGCTCAAGGGGCGGGCGCTGCGCTACCTGGCCGCGCGCGAGCATTCGCGCGCCGAGCTGGAGCGCAAGCTCGCCGCGCACGAGGAAACGCCCGGCCAGCTCGCGCAGGTGCTCGACGAGCTGCAGGCCAAGGACTTCATCAACGAAGGGCGCGTGGTCGAGTCGGTTATCAACCGGCGCGCCGCGCGCTTTGGCGCCTCGCGCATCCGGTATGAATTGCAGAACAAGGGGCTGGGCGCGCAGGCCGTGGCCGACGCGGTCGCCAGCCTGAAGGACAGCGAACTCGACCGCGCCCGTGACATCTGGCGCAGGAAGTTCGACGGCCCGGCGCCGGACGCGGCGGGCCGCGCTAAGCAGATGCGCTTTCTGGCCGCGCGCGGCTTTGGCGGCGACGTGATCCGCCGCGTGGTGGGGCAGGCCGGCCACGATGACGATCAGGACGGTTGAGCCGGCAGCGGCCTGAAAGCATCCGCTTCAAGCCAAAAGCGCCTAGGGCCCAATGCAAACAAGGGTGCGGCGCTCTTGAAAAGATAGCAACATGCCGTGCGCCGCCCTCCTGGCGCCGGTTGGCCGGAAAGGGCATCTGCAGCGCCAGCCTGCGCTGCCGGCCGGCTTCTCAGCGGCGTTTCAAAGCCCCAGCATCAGCTTCAAGTTCTGCACCGCCGCGCCCGAGGCGCCCTTGCCCAGGTTGTCCAGCCGCGCCACCAGCACCGCGTGGTGGTAGCGGTCGTTGCCGAACACGCGCAACTCCATCTTGTTGGTGTCCTTCAGCGCCAGCGCGTCGAGCTTGCCCGATTCGGGCGCGGCCTGGACCGTGACCCACTCGCTGCCGGCGTAGTGGCGGGCCAGGCAGTCGTGCAGCTGCGCGGCGCTGGGCTGGCCGGGCAGCAGGTCCAGGTGCAGCGGCAGCTGCACCAGCATGCCCTGGATGAAATTGCCCACCGACGGGATGAACACCGGGCGGCGTGTCAATCCGGTGTAGGCCATGATTTCGGGCAGGTGCTTGTGCTCCAGCCCCAAGCCGTAGAGCTCGAAAGCCGGCGCGGCGCCCGCTTCGTAGGCTTCGATCATCTGCCGCCCGCCGCCCGAGTAGCCGCTGACCGACGGCAGGCTGAGCGGGAAATCGGCCGGCACCAGGCCGGCATCGACCAGCGGGCGGATCAGCGCGATGGCGCCGGTGGCGTAGCAGCCCGGGTTGGCCACGCGCTCGGCGGCCCTGACCGCCTCGGTCTGGCCGCGCACCAGCTCGGGAAAGCCGAACACCCAGCCCGGCGCAGTGCGGTGCGCCGTCGAGGCGTCGATGATCTTGGGCTTCCTGCCGGGCAGCGCGTCGATCATGGCCACCGATTCGCGCGCCGCATCGTCGTGCAGACACAGGATCACCAGATCGACCTGCGCCATCAGCGCCTGCTTGGCGGCCGCGTCCTTGCGCAGTTCGGGCGCGATGCTGACCAGCTCGATGTGCGGCATGTCCTGCAGCCGTTCACGGATTTGCAGGCCGGTGGTGCCGGCTTCGCCGTCGATGAAAATTTTGGGCATGGGAAGTGTCTTTCGAAAAAACGGAGCCAAAACGTAATTATTTATTTCGGAGCCGGGCGCCTGTAAGGCGCGCCAAAGGATTGTGCGCCGCACCATGATACAGTTCCGCCTTGCTGCCCGCAGTAACCGCAAACACGCTGGTTTTGAGCCGATATGGCCTGTTTTTGCATTCCAACAGCCTTGCCCAAATCCCTGTTGCACCCCTCTTTTACCGAATCCTGAAGGTTTTTTCATGAAAATTCACGAGTACCAAGGCAAGGAAATCTTGCGCAATTTTGGTGTGCCAGTGCCGCGCGGTATTCCTGCGTTCACGGTGCAAGAGGCGGTGGAAGCCGCGCAAAAACTCGGCGGCCCGGTGTGGGTGGTCAAGGCGCAGATCCATGCCGGCGGACGCGGCAAGGGCGGCGGCGTGAAAGTGGCCAAGACGATCGAGGACGTCAAGCGCATCGCTGGCGAGATCCTGGGCATGCAGCTCAAGACGCATCAGACCGGCCCTGAAGGCCAGAAGGTCCGCCGCCTGTACATCGAAGACGGCGCCGACATCCAAAAAGAATACTACGTGTCCCTCGTGACCGACCGCGCGACGCAAAAAGTCGCCTTCATCGCATCGAGCGAAGGCGGCATGGACATCGAGGAAGTGGCGCACTCCACCCCCGAGAAGATCATCACCGAGTTCATCGACCCGCTGACGGGGCTTAGCGAAGAGCAAGCCACCAAGATTGCCAACGGCATCGGCCTGCCTGCAGAGTCCACCGCGCAGGCCGTGGACATCTTCCAGAAGCTCTACAAGTGCTACATGGACACCGACGCCTCGCTGGTCGAGATCAACCCGCTGAACCGCGACAGCAAGAACGCCCTGATGGCGCTGGACGCCAAGTTCAACTTCGACCCGAACGCGCTGTTCCGCCACGCCGACATCGTTGCCTACCGCGACCTGGACGAGGAAGACCCGGCCGAAGTCGAAGCCAGCAAGTTCGACCTGGCCTACATCTCGCTCGACGGCAACATCGGCTGCCTTGTGAACGGCGCCGGCCTGGCCATGGCGACCATGGACACCATCAAGCTGTTCGGCGGCGAGCCAGCCAACTTCCTGGACGTGGGCGGCGGCGCAACGGCCGAGAAAGTCACCGAAGCGTTCAAGATCATGCTGAAAAACCCGGACGTCAAGGGCATCCTGGTCAACATCTTCGGCGGCATCATGAAGTGCGACACCATTGCCGACGGCGTGATCGCTGCCTGCAAGGCGGTGAACCTGTCGGTGCCGCTGGTCGTGCGCATGAAGGGCACCAACGAAGACCTGGGCAAGAAGATGCTGGCCGACTCGGGCCTGCCCATCATTGCCGCAGACACCATGGCCGAAGCCGCGACGAAGATCGTCGCCGCCGTCAAGTAAGCGCCGGAGAACACACATGTCCATCTACATCAACAAAAACACCAAAGTCATCACGCAAGGCATTACCGGCAAGACCGGTCAATTCCACACCCGCATGTGCCGCGAGTACGCCAACGGCCGCGAAGCGTTCGTGGCCGGCGTGAACCCCAAGCGCGCCGGCGAAGACTTCGAAGGCATCCCGATTTTCGCCAACGTGACCGAAGCCGCCCAGGCGACCGGCGCCACCGTGTCGGTGATCTATGTGCCGCCCGCCGGCGCCGCTGCCGCCATCTGGGAAGCCGTTGAAGCCAACCTGGACCTGGCGATCTGCATCACCGAAGGCATCCCGGTCAAGGACATGCTCGAAGTGCGCAACCGCATGAAGGCCAAGGAAGCCGCTGGCGGCAAGCGCACGCTGCTGCTCGGCCCCAACTGCCCCGGCTTGATCACGCCCGACGAGATCAAGATCGGCATCATGCCCGGCCACATCCACCGCGCCGGCCGCATCGGCGTCGTGAGCCGCTCGGGCACGCTGACCTATGAAGCCGTGGCGCAATTGACCGAAATCGGCCTGGGCCAGTCCAGCGCCGTCGGCATCGGCGGCGACCCGATCAATGGCCTGAAGCACATCGACGTGATGCGCGCCTTCAACGATGACCCGGACACCGACGCGGTCATCATGATCGGCGAGATCGGCGGCCCCGATGAAGCCGAAGCGGCCGAGTGGTGCAAGGCCAACATGAAGAAACCCATCGTCGGCTTCATCGCCGGCGTGACGGCACCTGCGGGCAAGCGCATGGGCCACGCTGGCGCCTTGATCTCCGGCGGCGCCGACACGGCTGACGCCAAGCTGGCTATCATGGAGGCGTGCGGCTTCACCGTCACGCGCAACCCGTCGGAAATGGCCAAGCTGCTCAAGGCCCTTTTGTAAGCACTAATACGAATGGCGCCGGGCCAAAGCCCGGCTAAACTCCAGAAAAACAAAAAAAGCGCTGCCAAGGCGCTTTTTTTTATTCATAACACGGAGCCATCATGTTTTTTGGTCTTGACCTTTCTTCCGCCCTGTTCTGGAGCGCCTTCGGCTCCATCATCCTGGCCAACATCGTGCTGTCGGGCGACAACGCCGTGGTGATCGCCATGGCCGCCCGCACCCTCAAGCCCGAGCAGCGCGGCAAAGCCATTTTCTGGGGCAGCGCCGCCGCCATCGTCATGCGGATCGTGCTGACCATCGTCGCCATCCAGCTGCTGGCCCTGCCTTACCTGAAAATCATCGGCGCCATCTTGCTGGTGTACATCGGCGTCGATCTGCTGAGCGCCGAGGAAGAGGGCGACGACCACGGCAAGGAAATCAACAGCCTGGGCGCGGCCATCCGCACCATCCTGATTGCCGATCTGGTGATGAGCCTGGACAACGTGCTGGCCGTGGCCGCCGCCGCCAAGGGCAACCTGCCGCTGCTGGTGCTGGGCCTGCTGGTGAGCATTCCGCTGATCGTGTTTGGCGCGACGCTGCTCACCAAGGTCATGGAGCGCTTTCCGATCATCATCACCATCGGCGCGGCCCTGCTGGGCTTTCTGGCCGGCGAAATGCTGCTGACCGATCCGGCGGTCACGGCCCGGTTTGGCGCCATGCCCGAGCACACGGTAACAGCCGGCGGCCTGGTGGGCGCGGTGCTGGTCGTCGCGCTGGGCACCTACCTGACCAAACGCCAGCAAAAGAAAATGCCGCAGGTCTGAGGTGGTATGCGCCGGGTGCAACCCTGCTTACGGGAGGGAGCGCCTGATACAGTGCCGGGATAAGCCAGAAATTCTGAAAAAAGGCGCGTGCAAAGCAGCGCAGCGCCTCACGGACAGCCTACCCAGCACCAACCACCATGATTTACGACATCTGCGCCCAGACGGACCAGGGTCTGGTACGCCAGAACAATGAAGATGCCGTTGCGTTTGACGCGCAAACGGGCTTGTGCCTGCTGGCCGACGGCATGGGCGGCTACAAGGCCGGGGAGATCGCCAGCCGCATGGCCGTCGCCTTTATCGGCCTGGAGCTGGGCCCCTGGCTGCTGCAGGCCGGCAGCCGTGCTTCAGCCAGGGAACTGCGCCGGACGCTGGAAACCTGCGTGGACAATGTCAACCATTCGATCTTCAGCGCCGCCTGCTCCAATCCCGAGTACGAAGGCATGGGCACGACGCTGGTCGTGGGCGTCTTTGTCGAAAGCCGGCTGGTGCTCGGCCATATCGGCGACTCGCGCTGCTACCGCCTGCGCGGGCAGGACTTTCAGCAGATCACCCGGGACCATTCGCTGTTGCAGGAGCAGATTGACGCCGGCCTGATGACGCCCGAGCAGGCGCTGACCTCGCCGCACAAGAACCTGATCACGCGCGCCCTGGGGGTTGAAGACTCGGTTTTGCTTGAGATCAATGAGCACCGGGTGGAACTGGATGACCTGTACCTGATGTGTTCCGACGGCCTGTCGGACATGGTGCTCGATGCGGACATCGCCATCATCCTGAACGCCTTTGGCAGCCTCGAACAAAAAGCCCTGAAGCTGGTCGCTGCGGCGAATCAGGGTGGCGGACGCGACAATATCTCGGTTTTGCTGGTGCATGCCACGGAAGATGCGTCCCGGCGTGGCCTGCTGTCCAGAATGCTGGGAAAATAGCATTTTGAAACAATGACAAAAACCAGAAACACCGAGGAATCAGCCATGCCGAAAATGATCATTTCCCTGGACGGAGTTGTTCTCAAGGAAGTCCAGTTGACCAAGGACAGGACTTCACTGGGCCGCCGGCCCTACAACGACATCGTGATCGACAACATGGCCGTGAGCGGCGAGCATGCCGTGCTGCAGTTGTCCGGCAGCGAAACCTACATCGAAGACCTCAACAGCACCAATGGCACCTATGTCAACGGCAAGACGGTCAAGAAGCAGCAACTGCAGCCTGATGATGTCGTGGAAATCGGCAAATACAAGATTCAGTACGTCAGCGAATCCCAGTCATCCAGCGCCGTGGGGGGGGCTGCCAATGGCGCCATCAAGGTCATGTCAGGCCCCGCGGCCGGGCGGGAAATGGCGCTGGTCAAGGCCGTCACCACGCTGGGCAAGCCCGGGGTGGCGGTCGCGTCCATTACCAAACGACCCCGGGGCTTTGTCATTGCCCATGTCGAGGGCGTCAGTCAGCCGCTGGTCAACGGCATGGCCGTGGGCATGGAGGGCATGGCGCTCAAGGACGGTGACAAAATTGAACTGGCCGGAACGCAGATGCAATTCATCGAACGCTGACTTGTCGTCCATGAGCTAAGTCGCGGCTCTGGTTCAGATGTCCTGGAAGCCAGCCACGGATGCGCAGCCCTCATTCCAAAGTCACAACTCAGCAGAAATATGGTTACCCAAATGGGATGAAAACTGGGCTGAGATGTACTGAAAAATTGCCGAGCATCAATAAAAACAAAGTTAGAAGTTTTTTTAAAGCAAATAGTTAGCCCCTTATTCCTCAATGTGAAATATTTTGATGGAAAAAGCTGGTTCAAGCGCAATTACAGCTTGTAAAAATCTCAATTCGGACAAAAAGCCATCAATGTGACAAAAATGTCGCTTTCTTTGGCTATTGATGCCACTAAAGGTAACTTTATTGTTTCCATTGTCACTAAATCAGGAACAAAATACGCGAAAAGCAAGATTTGAAGACTTGGCACACAACCTGCAATAGTTGCCTAACAAGTTTTTCAACCAAGGAGTTTTCAAATGAAGCGTTCCATCCAAAAAGGTTTCACCCTGATCGAATTGATGATCGTTGTAGCGATCATTGGTATTTTGGCTGCTGTGGCTCTGCCTGCTTACCAAGACTACACAATCCGCGCCCGCGTGACTGAAGGCTTGAGTCTTGCTGGCACAGCAAAATCTAATCTCGCTGCTGATGGTACTGCTACGGCCGCAGATGCACTTAGGGTAGAGGCTCCTTGGAATTTGCAAGCAGGCAATACTGGAGCAAATAGTAAATATGTATCTTCCATTTGCTTTGAACAGGTTGCAGCTGGTGGCTTAACATGCCCGGTTCCCACTGCGACAACGGTTACAGGTGTGATTACTGTGACTTATAACTTTGGCACTTTGGGCGTTAAAACCGGAGAGAACACTCTTGTTCTTACGCCTGTTATTCGTTCTGGCGCTACCAATGCAACTGGCGGCGGCGGAACAAACTTGACAGCAAGTTGGACGAATGGTTTAACTGGCACTGTTGACTGGGCGTGCGCTTCTTCAACCAAGGTGGCCGCTGATTCAATGGGCATTACTTCAGCAGCTGGTACCTTGTTGGCAAAGTTTGCCCCTTCCATTTGCCGTTAATTTGATTCACTCTAAAAAAGAGCGCTTAGGCGCTCTTTTTTATTTTTCATTGTTAAAATTCCAATTTTTTAAAATAACTTTATCGTAATTTTTGGTATCGATAAGGTATATCAATCATGAGATTTAAAAAAGGTTTCACCCTTATCGAACTGATGATTGTTGTTGCAATTATTGGTATTCTTGCTGCAATAGCACTTCCTGCTTATCAGGATTATTTGATTAAAACACGAATTGTTGAAGGAGTCAATTTGATAGGAGGAGCAAAGATTGCTGTTACCGAGGGATTTTCCAGCGCAGACAGTCTGACGCAGGCTTCAGCAACATGGAATGCACAAAGTGGTGGTACGGGCGCCAATAGCAAATATATAACTTCAGCACTTTTGAATGTTGATATGCCTCCAACGGGTGTTATTACCCTGACCTATAACAATGCTACAGTTGGTTTGGGTAGTGGTAATACATTAATTTTTTCTCCCTATGTTCGAGGTGGTAACGCAGGCACATCCATAACCTTGGCAGCTGCTCAGCTTGCGGGGAGTACTGGTTCAGTTGATTGGGCATGTACGTCTATCACGAGTACAGTTGCAGTGAGTAATGGTATGCTGAATCCAGCATTGGGTACTTTGCACGCTAAATATGCACCTGCACAGTGTAGATAAATCAAAATATATAAATATTTTTTATTGTCAATTTAAATAATGCAAATTTCTTTACGTTTAGGTGTCGCTCTTAAGGCTGCAAGTGTTCATTTATTATTGAGTACTCTTGTAGCGCTATTAACAGCCTCTATCGTATTTGGATTGTGGTATCCATATCCTTACAGTGAATTGGCGGGCGGTCGCGAACTATTTTTTCTAATTATTTGCGTCGATTTGATTTGTGGGCCTTTATTGACGGCAATAATGTTTAATCCTGTGAAACCCCGCTCTGAGCTGTGGCGCGATCTAGGATTAGTTATTTTGATACAAGTTGCGGGATTAGGTTATGGACTGTGGGTCGTATGGGAGGCTCGTCCTCTATTTTTAGTGCAAGAAGTTGATCGCTTCAAAGTCATTGCAATGCCTGATTTGGCGGGAGCTTCTATCGCAGAGTTGCCCGCAGCATTGCAACCGCGTTGGTGGGCAGGACCGAAAACATTAGCCATTCGTGATCCCAAAGATATAGAGGAAAAAAACAAGGTGATGTTTGAAGCGGTGCAGGGCGGACGGGATTATGCCGAGCGTCCTGAGTTTTATCTCTCTTATGAGGGCGAGGCAGCGATGAAATCGTTGCAGCGTGCCAAACCATTGTCGATATTTTTGCAAAAGCAACCGAGTCAGCAAGAAGAAGCTCGTAAGCTCGCGCTTGAAAAAGGGGCCGACATGGCGCAGTGGCTGTATTTGCCGGTAGTGGGTCGTCAAGACTGGATCGCTGTGCTTGATAAGCAGGGTCAGATTCAAGGTTTTTTGCGTGGCGATGGATTTTAGGAGAGGAAATTTTGCCTTAGTGTTTTTAAAGAGTGGAAAATAAAAAACAGACAGTACAGGCTTTGGAACAACTTTAAACTCCATGAAAATAAGTTCAAGATATCGGCTTTATTCTATTGAGCCAGTAAAAAAGCGCTATTTCAGTTAAAGCAGGTCAGCTTCCTAATTGCATTTCCTTTTAAATTATCGTGATCTGCAAGCCGCTTGGCTGAGCAGCTTTCTCCTCTTCCCTTGGCTCAACCCGTACACCGCCGGTCCCACACCCAATGCTTGGCCTTTGCTGGTTTCGGCGCTGTGTGGGGTCATGCTGTGGTTGTGCCGGGACAGGCTCACTGCCAAACAAGTTGGTGCTGGATGGGTGATTGCTGCCGTCATTAGTGCGCTCATCGGCCTCATCCAGTATTTGGGATTAGCTGCAGACTTCAGCCCATGGATCAGCCAGGCATCTGCAGGAGAGGCATTTGCCAATCTGCGCCAGCGCAACCAGTTCGCCACGCTGACCAGCATCGGCCTGGCGACCCTCATTAGCTGGTTGGCGCTGCGGGAACAGGCGCCGGGGTCAAGGGGCGCCTTGGCAACATCGGCAGCGCAGGCAACACCCATAACATCGACAACACCAAAAATATCAACAACACCGGCAGCGCCAACACCATCGGTGCCCGCGTCCAGCCGCTGGCGCATGCCCTGGTGGGCGTATGCGCTGGCCGGGCTGCTGGCGCTGGGCAATGCGGCCAGCAGTTCGCGCACCGGGCTCTTGCAGTGGCTCTTGCTGGCGCTGCTGGCCGCTGTGTGGTTTTGGCCAGCGCGGCGCGGCCTGCTGGTGTTTGCCGTGCAGGCGCTGCTGGCCTATGGCGCTGCCACGCTGCTGCTGCCATGGCTGCTCGAATGGACGACCGGGCTGCAAAGCGGCGGCCTGTTTGGCCGGCTGGTAACGCCCGTGGGCTGCGCCAGCCGCAAGATCCTCTGGTCCAATGTGCTGACGCTGATCATGCAGAAGCCCTGGCTGGGCTGGGGCTGGGGCGAGCTGGACTATGCGCATTTCATGATGCTGTACGACGGGCCGCGCTTTTGCGACATCCTGGACAACGCCCACAACCTGCCGCTGCATTTGGCGGTCGAGCTGGGCGTTCCGGTGGCGTTGGCCGTTTGCGGCGCCCTGGCCTGGGGCGTGTGGCGCGGCAAGCCCTGGCGCGAAACCGACCCGATGCGGCAGATGGCCTGGGGCGTGCTGGCCGTCATCGGCCTGCACAGCCTGCTCGAATACCCGCTGTGGTACGGGCCGTTCCAGATGGCCACCGGCCTGTCGGTGGCGCTGCTGTGCGGCGGCCTGGGCGCAGCGCGGCAACCGGCCGGCGTCGGTGCGCCAAAAAATGAACGAAAAACGCGGTATGTCCAGTGGCTGTCTACGCTGGCAGCTATTCTTATGATAGCGGGCATCATCGCAACGGCGTTCAGCTACCACCGCGTCAGCCAGATCTACCGCCCGCCCGAGCAGCGCAGCCCGGCCTACCGCGAAAACACGCTGGCCAAGGTGCGCGACACCTGGCTGTTTCGCAGCCAGGCGCGCTTTGCCGAGCTGAGCCTGACGCCGCTCATGCCCGCCAACGCCGCCGAGGTGCATGCCATGGCGCTGGAGCTGCTGCACTATTCGCCCGAGCCGCGCGTGGTTGAGAAGGTCATCGAAAGCGCGGTGATGCTCGGGCGTGATGACGAAGCCCTGCAATATTTGGCGCGCTACCGCGCCGCTTTCCCTGCGGAACATGCGCGCTGGGCCGCCAGCCATGCCAGGCTGCGCATGCCTGCGCCTGCCGCGCCAGGTCAGCCGGGCTAGGCTGCCACAAAGCTGCCCGACTTGCCGCCGTGCTTTTCCAGCAGCCTCACGCCGGTGATCGCCATGCCCCGGTCGGCGGCCTTGCACATGTCGTAGATCGTCAGGAGGGCGACGGTGACGGCGCTCAGCGCTTCCATCTCGACGCCGGTCGCGCCGACGGTCTCGACCGTGGCGGTGCAGCTGACATGGTCTTTTTTTTCATCTAAAAGGCTTGCAGCGCTTGACTCGCCTGCTCCGGCAGCTACGAATTCGATAGCAACACGGGTCAGCGCCAGCGGGTGGCACAGCGGAATCAGGTCGCTGGTCTTTTTGGCCGCCATGATGCCGGCGACGCGGGCAATGCCCAGCACGTCGCCCTTCTTGGCGTTGCCCGCCACAATCAGGGCCAGCGTGGCCGGCTGCATCTCGATGCGGCCCACGGCGACGGCGATGCGGTGCGTGGCCGCCTTGGCCGCGACATCGACCATGTGGGCCTGGCCCTGGGCGTCGAAATGGGTGAGGGGGGAGGCGGGCTGGGTCATGGTCGGGATTTTTCTGAAAAAACGAGGGAGGGGGGCCGGCGGGTGGCGGGCAATGCGCCTTGGGGATACAGAACCTTTGCCGCCACGCGCCATCATAAGATGGCTTGCCCATGGCCCAATTTTTTCAAGGTGACCGCTCTTGATACCCTCCAGCCGCTTCCGTCCCCTGCATGGTTTGCAGTCAAAAACCCGTTTTGCCAAGGCGCTGCCTGCACTGGCTGCTCTGCTATTGATAGCGGCCGCCGGTTCCTTGCCGGCCCAGACGGCAGGCGCCGGGCCGGGCCGCTCCAGCGGCGCGCTGCCGGCGCTGGGCGACAACACCGACCTGTCGCCGGCCGCCGAGCGGCGCATCGGCGACCGCATTGCCGCCAGCATCTACCGCGACGCCGACTACGTCGATGACCCGGTGCTGGTGGACTACGTGCAGGGCGTCTGGCAGCCCTTGATGGCGGCGGCGCGCGCGCGCGGCGAGCTGTCGGACGAACTGCAGGAGCGTTTTGCCTGGGACGTGTTCCTGATCCGCGACCGCAGCATCAACGCCTTTGCGCTGCCGGGCGGCTACATGGGCGTGCACCTGGGCCTGATCGCCTCAGTGGGCAGCGCCGACGAGCTGGCCGCCGTGCTCGGCCATGAGCTGAGCCACATCACGCAGCGCCACATCTCGCGCCTGATGACGCAGCAGGCGCGCCAGGCGCCGTGGATGATCGCCGCGATGGTGCTGGGTGCGCTGGCGGCCAGCAAGAGCCCGCAGGCGGGCAGCGCGGCCATCGTCGGCGGGCAGGCGCTGGCGGCGCAGGGCCAGCTCGATTTCTCGCGCGACATGGAGCGCGAGGCCGACCGCGTCGGCTTTGGCGTGATGACCGATGCGGGGTTCGCCAGCCGGGGCGTGGCCAGCATGTTTGAAAAGCTGCAGCAGGCCAGCCGGCTCAACGACAACGGCGCCTTTCCCTACTTGCGCTCGCACCCGCTGACCAGCCAGCGCATCGCCGAGGCGCAGGCCCGCGTGGCCTCGGCGCCGCCGGCCCGGCCTTCGCCCGAAAAACTGGCCGAAGACAGCCAGGCGCAGGCGCTGCACGCCATGATGGCCGCGCGCGCGCGCCTGATGGCCGCGCCGGGCGTGGACATGCAGCGCACGGTGCTGGCCGAGGCGCGGCGCCGGGCGGCGGCGCCGCAGCCGCCGGCAGCGGCACCGGCCTCCACCTCGGCGCTAGCGGGCGATGCCGGCGCGCTTTACGGCGGCGTGCTGGCGGCGGCGCAGCTGCGCGACTTTGCCACGGCGCGCAGCCTGCTCGCCCGGCTCCAGCCGCAGGTGGCCGGGCTGGGGCGCGCGCAAAAGGCGGCCGAATGGCTGGGCATGGAGATGGACCTGCTTGAAGGGCGCGCGCCGGCCGCGCCCGTGGCCGACATCGGCAAGCCTGCCTCGCGCGCCGAGCTGCTGCTCCAGGCCAAGGCCTTGCTCGCGGCCAACCGAGCGCCGCAGGTGTCGCAGGCGCTGCAGACCTGGGTGGCGGTGCATCCCAAGGATGCGATGGCTTGGCAGCTGCTGGGCGCGGCGCTGGGCCAGCAGGGCCAGTCGGTGCGGGCGATCCGCGCCGATGCCGAAAGCCGCGCCGCCCAGCTCGACTTTGCCGCCGCGCTGGACCGCTTCAAAGCCGCGCAGGGGCTGATGCGCAGCAAGCCGGCCAGCGCCGACTACGTGGACGGCTCGATCATCGACACGCGCACACGCCAGGTCGAGTCAATCCTGAAGGAACAGGCGCTCGAGGACAAAATCAATCGCTAGCTGCAGCACCGAGTAGATCAAGGAGCCCAGCAGCGCCGCGCCAAAGCCGTTGACGCTCAGGCCGCTGACCAGCCCGGCCGCCGCCCAGAACATCAGCGCGTTGACGACGAACAGAAACAGCCCGAGCGTGAGGACCGTCACCGGCAGCGTCAGCAGCACCAGCACCGGGCGAACCACCATGTTCAGCGCGCCAAGCACGGCGGCGGCCAGGAGCGCGCCGGCAAAGCTGGTCACCACCACGCCCGAGTACAGGTAAGCCACCGCCAGCAGGGCCGTGGCGCTGAGCAGCCATTTGAGGAGAAGTTTCATGGCGCCAGAATAGCACCGGCTTTGCCGCCTGGCCGGGTGCGGGCTGCCGGCAGGGTAACCCTGGACGGTAATGCCGCGCGGCCACGAAGCGCCGCGCTGCGCCCGCCGTGCAACGCCGGGCCGCAACCGGCCTGGCGGCAGGGCATGGCATTCAAGCCGGCGCGCGGCGTTTGCTACTGAATCGATAGCTGTCCGCGCAGGCGGCGCCTGCGCAAAAGGCTATTTCGATGCCGAAAATTGCTTTCCGGCACGCAAGCGCGGAAACGGGCTAATCCATCGCCACCAGCAGGCCGGCGCCGGCCAGCGCGGCGGCATAGCCGAGCACGCCGTCGTGGCCGGGCTGGGCTTGTGCAGCCGTGACGGGCTGCAGCTCCTGGCCGAACTTGGGCCGCCGGGCGTCGAGCACGCGCGCCGCGCCGTGCGTGCGGATGAGCCACTCGGTCTGGCTGCGCAGGCATGGCTTGGCCAGCTCGGTCAGCACGCTGTCTCCGGCCTGCCGCAGCAGCGGCGTGAGCTGCGCGAAGGCTTTTTCGGCCCATTTGTCGCGCCAGGCCTGGCGCGTGCTCTGGGTGACGAACTTGCTGGCGTGGCGCGTCACGCGCGGCGCGCAGCCCACCAGAATCCAGCGGGTGGGCGTTCGCGCCGCGCTGCCTTCATGCAGCATGGGCTGCAGCAGATGCTGCGCATAGGCGGCGTCGTCCATGTACACAATCAGGTTGTCCATCGCGTTCTCCTTGGGTTGCCTTCGGTTGTCCTTGCTGCGACCTGCCGGCCCGTGGCGCTCAATGCGCCACCAAGTCGTCGTCGGCCGGGCGGCTGGCGGACTTGCCGCGCTTGGCGGCCCACCAGCCGGCACCCAGCACGCCGGCCACGGCCAGCGCGTAGGTGGCCCACTGGGCGGCGGTGTGCATCGCCTGCATGGCCGGCAGGCTTTCGGGGCCGCCGTAGATGCCGTCCAGCAGCCGCTCGCCGACGATCATCTTGGCGGCGGTGAAGGCCAGCACGGCGGCGCCGAGCTTGATGATGATGGGAAAACGCTCGACCAGCTTGAGCACCATGGTGCTGCCGAAGACGACGATGGGCACGCTCACCAGGAGGCCGATGATCACCAGGTCGAACGAGCCGTGCGCCGCGCCGGCCACGCCCAGCACGTTGTCGATGCCCATCAGCGCGTCGGCGATGACGATGGTCTTCATGGCGCCCCAGAAGGTGCTGGCCACCGGGCCGTCATGCTCCTTGCCGCCCTGGTCGGCCAGCAGCTGGTAGGCCACCCAGAGCAGGCCCAGGCCGCCCACCAGCATCAGTCCGGGAATCTTGAGCAGCCAGACCACGCCGATGGTCATGAGCGAGCGCACCACGATGGCGCCGGCCGCGCCCCAGACGATGGCTTTTTTCTGCAGGTGCTGCGGCAGGTTGCGCGCGGCCAGGGCGATGACGATGGCGTTGTCGCCGGCCAGCACCAGGTCGATCAGGATGATGGCCAGCAGCGCGGACCACCAGGGAGCGGTGAATAATTCCATAAAAAACACACTTTCAAGATCAAGTTTCGACATGAAAGCGCGCACCAAGCGCGCTTTTGGCTTCGCGAAGCCTGAACGGATCAAAAGAGAGGTGCGGATGGAAAATTCAATGCCGCGAACGCCTCGATTTAGCCTGTTCAGGTTTCAATCGAAGGTCTGGCTCGACATGCAGTGTCGCTGCATGTCCAGCAAGCCGGAAGCCTTGGGCTTCGTATTGACGACTTGCTGAAGCGATCTTGCCGTGCGTGTGTTATCGGAATAGTGCGGCAAAACCAGGGAGTTACTCCCCTTCGGTCAGGTATTGGACAATAAAAACCGTCGCCTTGCAAATGCAGGGCAATTTTTCTTTCCTCCTTTTCACTTCCCCATGCCAGGCATCCACATTCTCGACATCGAAGCGGCCATCAATTACTGGCGCGCCAAGGCGCCACCGGCCGACGGCCTGACGCTCTCGCTCGAAGTGCGCGCGCTGGCCGGCGCCTATGCGCGGATGGTGTTCGAGCGGCGCGAAGCGGTCGATGAAGCGGCCTTGCCAGACGAAGCGCTGGCCGCCTGGCTGGCCTGGTACGACACCACGGCCGACACGCCGTGCATTGCCATCTGCTCGACCAGCCAGGGCGACGCGTCGTGCAAGGGCTGCGGACGCACCTTCGAGGAAGTGCAGCACTGGCTGGCGATGCGTCCGGCGCAAAAGCGCCAGACCTGGCGGCGCATCACGCAGGAAGGCACGGCCTGGCGCTTTGGCCGCTACGCCGACCGGGCCCTGGAAAAGCGGCAGCCGCCCGGCGCCTGAATCTCGCCCGGTGGCTGCCTGGCGGCCACCGGGGCCACCGGGGCCACCGGGGTCTGTTTTCAGGAAAAACAGGCCGCCAGCGCAGGTGCGCGCTGCACCAGCCGCTATCAATTCAATAGTGATGTCCGGCCGGCCTGGCCTACACTGGTGGCATGCGCCGACTCGCCCACGCCCCCAACATCGCCATTGCCGCGCTGTGGGTGGACGCCTTGCGCCAGGCCGGCTACTCGGCCAGCGTGCAGCGCTATTTCCTCGGCAGCGTGGCCGGCGAGCTGCCGCCCGACCAGTGCCTGCCCGAAGTCTGGATCACCCATGACGAGCAGGAGTGCGGCGCCCGTGAGCTGCTGCAGGCGTTGCAGAACATGCCGCAGCGCCGCTGGCTGTGTCGCAGCTGCGGCGAAACGGTCGAGGGCGGCTTTGCGCAGTGCTGGCAATGCGGCGCGGCCATGCCGGCGCACCTGGCCTGACGGCGCTGGCACCGCACGCGCCAGGGCGAAAAAAAAGCGGACCGTCGCCGGTCCGCCTTGGATTTTTCGAACGTTTTCGCGTCAGACGCGCCGGGCCAGCTCGGCGGCCATGCCGACATAGGTGGCCGGCGTCATGGCCAGCAGGCGCTCTTTTTCGGCGTCCGGGATCTGCAGCGAGCCGATGAGCGCGTGCAGGTCTTCGGGCCGCACGGTCTTGCCGCGCGTGACTTCCTTGAGCTTTTCGTAGGCGCCGGCCACCGCGTAGCGGCGCATCACCGTCTGGATCGGCTCGGCCAGCACTTCCCAGGCGCCGTCGAGGTCGGCGGCCAGGTTTTCCTCGTTGAGTTCGAGCTTGTTCAGGCCGATGCACAGCGAGTTGTAGGCCAGCACCGCGTAGCCCAGCGCCACGCCCATGTTGCGCAGCACGGTCGAGTCGGTCAAGTCGCGCTGCCAGCGGCTGATGGGCAGCTTTTCGCTCATGTGGCGCAGCAGCGCGTTGGCCAGCCCGAGGTTGCCCTCGGCGTTCTCGAAGTCGATCGGGTTGACCTTGTGCGGCATGGTCGAGGAGCCGATTTCGCCTTCTTTCAGGCGCTGCTTGAAGTAGCCCACGCTCACGTAGCCCCAGATGTCGCGCGCCAGGTCGATCAGGATGGTGTTGGTGCGCGCCACGGCGTCGAACAGCTCGGCCATGTAGTCGTGCGGCTCGATCTGGATGCTGTAGGGCTGGAAGCTCAAGCCCAGGCCCAGCGGCTCGGGCGTCTCGATCACGTGGCGGCTGAAGGCTTCCCAGTCGAAGTCGGGCCAGGCGGAAAGGTGCGCGTTGTAGTTGCCCACCGCGCCGTTCATCTTGGCCATCAGCTTGATGCCGGCGATGGTCTCGCGCGTCTTGGCCAGGCGCACCACGACGTTGGCCAGCTCCTTGCCGACGGTGGTCGGGCTGGCGGTCTGGCCGTGGGTTCGGCTGAGCATCGGCACGTCGGCATGCTCGTGCGCCATCTGGCGCAGCTTGTCGATGACCTTGTCCAGCGCCGGCAGCAGCACTTGCTCGCGGCTGCTTTTGAGCTGCAGCGCCTGGCTGGTGTTGTTGATGTCCTCGCTGGTGCAGGCGAAGTGGACGAATTCGCTGGCCGCCTGCAGCTCGGGCCGGGCCTCGAACTTGGACTTGATCCAGTATTCCACCGCTTTCACGTCGTGGTTGGTGGTTTTCTCGATCGTTTTGATGGCAACGGCATCGGCTTCGCTGAAATTCTTCACCAGGCCGAGCAGGTAGGTGCGGGCGCCGGGGCTGAGCGGCTTGAATTCGGCGAACCTGGCATCCGACAGACTGATGAACCAGGCAATTTCGACCTGGACCCGGCGGTGCATGTAACCCTGCTCGGACATGAGAGGGCGCAGAGGGGCAAGTTTTGCGGCGTATCGACCGTCGAGCGGCGACAAGGCGTTGATGGGTGAAAAGCTCATGGGCGCAATTGTAGGCCGGGGGAGCGGGCAGCCTGGGCGCCGTGGGGATGGCGCCGGCCCGGCCTGGACCGTTTCGCGCGCGTCCCGACTCGATAGAATCGGCTTTTCCCGGACCACGACCAGAACCCCAAGCCCAACCATGAAACTCATCGGATCCGCCACCAGTCCCTATGTACGCAAGGTGCGCATTGTGATGGCAGAAAAAAAGCTCGACTACCAGTTTGTCCAGGAGGACGTCTGGGCTGAAAACTCCAGCGTGAGCGCCACCAATCCGCTGGGCAAGGTGCCCTGCCTGGTCATGGAGGCGGGCGAGGCGATTTTCGATTCTCGCGTCATCGTCGAGTACCTGGACACGCTCTCGCCGGTGGGAAAGCTGATTCCGGCGCAGGGCCGCGAGCGCGCCGAGGTCAAGACTTGGGAGGCGCTGGCCGACGGCATCATGGACGCGGCCGTGCTGGCACGCCTGGAAGCCACCTGGACCGGGCGCAGCGAGAGCCAGCGCTGCGACCCCTGGATCGCCCGGCAAATGGGCAAGATCGACAGCGCGCTGGGCGCCATGAGCAAGGGACTGGCCGACAAGCCCTACTGCAGCGGCATCCATTTCAGCCTGTCCGACGTGGCCGTGGGCGCCGCGCTGGGCTACCTGGATTTGCGCTTTCCCGAAACGCCCTGGCGCCCAAACCATCCCAAGTTGACCCGGCTGTATGAAAAACTGGCCCTGCGGCCGAGCTTTGTGGACACGCAGGCGGTCTGAGCCTTGTCCTGCGCCTGCACCTAAGCGCATCCTGCGGACGGCGCCGTCGCCAACACCGCCAAGGCGCCTGGCGAGGAATAAAAATGCTGCGAAGCATCCCGGTGCGAACAAGGGAGGGAGGGAGGAGTAAACCGCCCCGGAAGAGCAAATTGGCTGTGAGGACCAATCAGGCTTCGCAACAATGAAACTGGTTTTCAACTGTCACTCCGACCCGCAGCGGCAGGTTGGTGTAACAGTGGTGGATAAGAGTGATGGCAGGCTAGCCGAGTTCCCTTCACACGCAGGGCAAGCGGGTAAAGTTTTGTTAACCGGCCTTGCCGTCCGCACCCGGGCCGGCGCCTTCAGGGCTTGGCAAGCTGCTTTTCAACCTCGGCCATGAACTTGCCGCTGGTCGGTGTGGTCATCGAGTTGAACGCGGTCACGGTGGCGCCGTCGCGCGAAATGATGTACTTGTAGAAGTTCCAGCGCGGCGGCGTCTGGGTGCGCTCGGCCAGTTGCCTGAACAGCGGGCTGGCGTCCTTGCCGGTCACGCGGGTCTTGGTGAACATTGGAAATTTCACGCCGAAGGTGTTCTCGCAAAAGTCGGCGATGTCCTTGTTGCTGCCGGCTTCCTGCGCAAAGTCGTTCGAGGGGAAACCCAGCACCACCAAGCCCCGATCCTGATACTGCGCATGCAGCGCCTCCAGCCCCTGGTATTGCGGCGTGAAGCCGCAAAAGCTCGCCGTGTTGACCACCACCACGACCTTGCCCCGGTACTGGCACAACGACTGAGGCTTTTCATCCTGCAGGCGCAACACGTTCTGTTGCAAAAGCGCCGGGCACACCGCACCTGTTACAGGTGCGGGCGCGGCGGAAGGCGACGTGCCGGTCGGGCTGCCGGCTGCGGCAGCGCTGGCAACGAGCGCCAGCGCGAGGAAGGCGGAACAAGGTGCATGCATGGCGGGCTTTCGGGGGGTTAAGGGTCAACGAAGAAACGGGTCTTTTCCTTGTACGCGCAGCGCCAAGCGCTGGATGCAGGAATTTTTCGCCGCTTTTCGTCACCGCGCCGAAGCAATGGGCCCAAGCGAGGCGCCTGACCGTGACAAACCAGCGAATCAGCCAGCCAGCCGCATCCTGCACAATCTGCGCTGTTCGAACCTTTGGCTTCCCGACAAGTTCCCTATTTGCATTGCAACCCGACGCATGAAACCTCCTGCCTTTCTCGACAAGATCGTTGGCCGCGATGACGCGCGAGCCCGCATGGCCGCGCTGCCGGGCCCCGTCGTCTTCACCAATGGCGTGTTCGACGTGCTCCACTGCGGCCACGCGACCTACCTGGCGCAGGCGCGGCAACTCGGCGCCAGCCTGGTCGTGGCGCTCAACACCGACGCCTCGGCCCGGCGCCTGGGCAAGGGCCCCGAGCGCCCGCTCAATCGCCAGGAAGACCGCGCCGCGCTGATCGCCGCGCTCGAATCGGTGAGCCTCGTGACCTGGTTCGACGAAGACACGCCGCTCGAACTCATCACCGAACTCAAGCCCGACGTGCTCGTCAAAGGCGGCGACTACGACATGGAGAAACTCGCCGAGACGGCGGTGGTCAAAGCCTACGGCGGCCGGGCGCAGGCGATTCCGTTTGTCGAGGGCTACTCGACCACGGCGCTGGTGAAAAAGATTCGCGCGGGTTACGCAGCAGGTTGAGATTTGCTATTTTATTGATAGCATGCTTGCGCATGCCCTGCTTGCGCCAGCGGCTGATTTTATTCGGAAGTTGCACAGGCTGCGCGCTCAATGCCGCGTCGCCGGCCACGGCCCGGACACCAGCACCGCCTCGCCCTCACCGGGCCAAGGCGGTACGGTGATCGCGACGGCCGAAACGGCCTGTCCGGCTGTCCCCCGGAACTGAAAATGCGTGCCCAGCGGAATGGTGAGGCACACGCCGGGCGCCAGGGCGACGATTTCCTCCCGCCCGCCTTGGCTGCGCCACATCTCGCCGTGGCCCGCCACGACAAATCAGATTTCCTCGACCGTGCGGTGTGTGACGGCGCTGGCGGTTTCTCCGGCGGCCAGTTCGAAGTGCGCCATGCCGCCAGCAGATAAGCCCAGCAAAACGCGCACATCCGAGCCGTCCGGCGCGAGCACGATTCGCTCTGCGGGCAAGCGCAAGGTTTCAAAGTTGCGCATGGCGAGTTCAATTTTCAAAATTGTTTGCAGTGATAGGTTGGACCTACTCTGTGGGTGCAATCTTGACACTCAATATGCCAGTTTCAAGTGCCTTACCTACATTCTGTATGGCTGCTCTATTTGCAGCGACGGCATCCGGGTCGATCGGTAGTGCAACCACGTTCATCTTTAGTGCGTGCTGACCAGTCAAAAGCGAAAGTGTGGCACGTCGAAGCTCTGCACTTTCCGCTTCTAACTCTCCGTGCGCCATGGGAGAGTACGCGCCACGTTTCAACTGCACTCGATCAAATTTATAGCCAATATCCAGTGCAACTGCATACAGTAAATTTATGAAAAGCTCATCTCCTTGCGTCGCCCATAGCTGAAGACCTTCTTCCTCAGACTTGTTGTTCAAGTGATCAAGGTATTCTTTCCAGGCGTCCAAGACCCGCTGCTCCTTTGAGCTGCGCCGCTGAACGCCCAACGTTCTCTCCCCGTAGAACACAAGGTCGATCATGTTGAGCGCCCGAACATGTTCTGGAGAAACTCTGGATGCTCGCGTTGCCATTAGTTGCTCGAATAGTCTCGTCTTTCGAGTTCTATGCTCACGCAAGGCTTCAACAGCCTTTTGTGCCTGCACGGCTAGTATTGGGCCAAAGACGGTCGCAGCTACTACGGTCCAATCCTTCAATTCCAAGTAAAAGTATGTTGTCGGTTCCATGAGCTTGTAGTTCTAACTTTGATTTTTGATATCTCCCACAAAACTGCGGAATAACGTGGCAGGTTACCAAAAACATGCCTACGGCGAACAACTCACGGCCTCACCTCCCCAGCTCGCACCACCTCCACCGGCTTCCCCCGCAGCTTCCCTGCCATGCGCCGGATGAAATGCTCCAGATCATCCATGTACGTGAACACCGCCGGCACCACCAGCAAGCTCAGCACCGTCGAAGTAATCAGCCCGCCGATCACGGCGACGGCCATCGGTGAGCGAAAGCTCGAATCGGCCGCGCCGAAGCCCAGCGCGATCGGCAGCATGCCGGCGCCCATGGCCAGCGTGGTCATGATGATGGGCCGGGCGCGCTTGTGGCAGGCGTCCAGCAGCGCGTCGCGCCGGCTCATGCCGGGCACGACCGGATGGCCGTCGCTGCCGTCGTTTCCGCGCCGGGCGACGATGGCGTACTCGACCAGCAAAATCGAGTTCTTGGTGGCAATGCCCATCAGCATGATCAGGCCGATCAGCGAAGGCATCGAAAAGCTCTTTTGCGCAATCAAGAGGCCGACAAACGCGCCGCCCAGGGACAAGGGCAGGGCGGCCAGGATCGTCACCGGGTGCAGGAAGTCCTTGAACAGCAGCACCAGCACGATGTAGATGCACAGCACGCCGGTCAGCATCGCCAGGCCAAAACTGGCGAACAGCTCGCCCATGACCTCGGCGTCGCCGATTTCGACCACCTTCACGCCGGCGGGCAGATTTTTGACGGCGGGCAGTTCCTGCACCGCCTTGGTCACGTCGCCCAGCGGCAGGCCCGACAGCTCGATCTCGAAGTTCACGTTGCGCGAGCGGTCGTAGCGGTCGATGATGGCCGGACCGCTGGCAATCTGCAGCGTGGCGACCTGGCCCAACATCACCGGCCCCTTGGCGCCGGGCACCGACAGGCGTTCCAGCACGCTCAAGTCCTGGCGCGCCGCATCGGCCAGCTTCACCACGATGGGCACCTGGCGCTCGGACAGGTTGAGCTTGGGCAGGGCCACGTCGTAGTCGCCCAGCGTGGCGATGCGCAGGGTTTCGCCGATGGCGCTGCTGGTCACGCCCAGGTCGGCGGCGCGGGCAAAGTCGGGCCGCACGGCGATCTCGGGGCGGATCAGGCTGGCGCTGGACGCCACGCTGCCCAGGCCAGGCACGGTGCGCAGGTCTTTTTCCACCGCGCGGGCGGCGGTGGCGAGCGCCAGCGGGTCTTCGCTGGTGAGCACCAGGACGTATTTTTCGCCCGAGCCGCCCAGGCCGACCTTGCTGCGCACGCCGGGCAGGGCTTCGAGCGCGGTGCGCATCTGGTTTTCGATGCCCTGCTTGCGCGGGCGCTCGCCGCGCTCGGCCAGCCGGATGGTCAGCGTGGCCTTGCGGGTTTCGGCCGCGCCCGAGCCGGCAAACGGGTCGCTGCCGGCGGTGCCGCCGCCGATGGTGGTGTATATGCCGCGCACATGCTCGACCTTGGCGATGATCTGGCGCGCCTGCTCGGCCGCCGCCTCGGTCTGGGCCAGGCTGGAGCCCGGCTGCAGTTCCAGATAGACCTGCGTCTGCGAGTTGTCATCCGGCGGGATGAAGCCGGTGGGCAGCAGCGGGATCAGCGCAATGGAGCCGATGAAAAACAGCGTCGCCATGACCATCGTGATGACGCGGTGCTTCAGGCACCAGGCAGAGGCGCGCATGTACACCTTGAGCCAGCCGGGCTCCCGGTGGTCGCCGACGATGGGTTTCAAGATATACGCGGCCATCATCGGCGTGAGCACCCGCGCCACCACCAGCGAGGCGACCACGGCCAGCGCCGCCGTCCAGCCGAACTGCTTGAAGAACTTGCCGGCGATGCCGCTCATGAAGGCCGTCGGCAAAAACACCGCGACCAGCGTGAAGGTGGTGGCGACCACCGCCAGCCCGATCTCGTCGGCCGCCTCCATCGCCGCCTGGTAGGGCGTCTTGCCCATGCGCAGGTGGCGCACGATGTTCTCGACCTCGACGATCGCGTCATCGACCAGGATGCCGATGACGAGCGAGAGCGCCAAGAGCGTGATGACGTTGATGGAAAAGCCCAGCATCGACATGCCGATGAAGGCCGGAATCACCGACAGCGGCAGCGCCACGGCCGAGACGAAGGTCGCGCGCCAGTCGCGCAGGAACAGCCACACCACCAGCACCGCCAGGATGGCGCCTTCGTAGAGCAAATGCATCGAGCCGTCGTATTCCTCGGCCACCGGCTGCACGAAATTGAAGGCTTCGGTCAGCACCAGGTCGGGGTGCTGCGCCTGCAGATCCTTGAGCGCGGCCTGCACCGCCGCGCCGACGGTGACTTCGCTCTCGCCCCGGCTGCGCGCCACTTCAAAGCCGACCACGGGCTTGCCGTCGAGCAGCGCGGCCGCGCGCGGCTCGGCCACGGTGTCGCTGACGGTGGCGACATCGCCCAGGCGAATCCTGCGGCCGTCGCTCAGCGCCAGTTCGAGCGCGCCCAGTTCCTGCGCTGACTTCACGGTGGCCAGCGTGCGCACCGGCTGCTCGCTGCCGCCCAGGTCGGTGCGCCCGCCCGCGCTTTCGGTCTGCACCTGCTTGAGCTGGCGCGAGATGTCGGCGGCGCTGGCGCCCAGCGCCTGCAGTTTGGAGGCATCCAGCGCCACGCGCACCTCGCGCGTCACGCCGCCCACGCGGTTGACCGCGCCCACGCCGCGCACGGCCAGCAGGCGGCGCGCAATGGTGTTGTCCACGAACCAGGACAGCGCCTCGGCGTCCATGCGGCTGGAGGCCACGGTGAAGGCCAGGATCGGCTGGCCGGCCAGATCGACCTTGGTGACCACCGGGTCGCGCACGTCGGCCGGCAAATCCGAGCGCACGCGGGCCACGGCCGAGCGCACGTCGTCCACCGCTTCCTGCACCGGCTTTTCCAGGCGGAATTCGGCCGTGACGCTCACGCCGCCGTCCTGCACCTTGGTGTAGACGTGCTTCAGGCCCTGCACGGTGGCAATCGAGTTTTCGAGCTTGCGCGCGACCTCGGTCTCCAGCTGCGCGGGCGCCGCGCCCGGCAGCGAGGCCGAGACGCTGACCGTGGGCAGGTCGATGTCGGGAAAGTTCTGCACCTTCATGGCGTTGAAGGACAGCATGCCGCCAAATGTCAGCAGCACGAACAGCATCACCGCCGGAATCGGGTTCTTGATCGACCAGGAGGAGACGTTCACGGAGTTGCTCCTTCTTTGATAGCAACTGGTGCAGACGCTGCCTGCGCTGCAGCCGGATTGGACCCGTTTTCCTGGCTCAGCCGGACCAGGTCGCCGTCGTTGAGGAAACCGGCGCCGTTGACGACGATGCGCGCATCGGGCGGCAAGCCCGACACCACTTCGACGCGCTCGCCGGCCAGCCGCCCGGTCTGCACCTTGAGCTGGCTGACGCGATTGCCCTCGCCGAGCCGGAACAGGTAGTTGAAGCCGTCGCGCACCACCAGCGCGCGCTGCGGGACGGTCAGCGCGTCGGTGGCGCCCAGCTCGAATTCGCCGCGCGCGAACATGCCGGGCAATGCGGCCCCCACGCTCCCCGCTTCGCGTGGTTCGCTGCCCTCCGAGAAGGCGCTGCGCCTGCGGCCCGGCAAAGCCGGTTCCGCAGCCCCTGCTGGTGAAGAAGACGCTCCCACGCTCCCCGCTGTGCGTGGTTCGCTGCCTCCTCCTGAGTGGGCTGCGCCTGCCGTGGCCATGGGCGGCAGATCGACATACACCAGCGCCGCGCGCGTCT
>Ga0308165_1000336_pt1 | contig 96968 bp, 81 predicted proteins | sample PhyWR2_FD_201032 | JGI IMG/M metagenome (GOLD analysis project Ga0308165, IMG submission 201032) | Phyllosphere microbial communities from UC Gill Tract Community Farm, Albany, California, United States - DLSLW.R2 | ecosystem: Host-associated > Plants > Phyllosphere > Unclassified | place: USA... | reverse complement strand
CAGTTGCGAAAAAAGCTGATCAAAAGATCAGAACGGCCAGTTTGCCCCGAAACAGGTGGTCACTTTAAAGCGAAATGGGGTGACAGTTTAAATGCGGAACGGCTGGCCATTTTTGCCGAAATGCCCAGCTATGGTGGAGTCCAAAATGTTATTAAGAATGTTGCTTCAAAATTAAACATCCGACCATCTGCAATATTTAAAGATGGTATACGCCAAGATGAAATAACTACGAGTGAATTTTTAACCCTAATAAAAGATTGGACAGGTGAAGAGGCTGCAAAAGAACTTTATAAAAATAACCAAAGAACCTCAACATCTAATGGCATTCTAAAAGCTGCTGCCGTTAGGCAATTTTTAGAAGTATTGACAGATCATAAGGTTGAAAGGTTCGAAGATATTGAAAAGGTTTTTGGTAATAGTGCATTCGAAGCAGATATCAAATCCATAAAGGGCCAATCGAGTGGCATTTCTTTGAAGTATTTTTACATGCTTGCAGGAAATGAGGATATGATTAAACCAGATAGAATGATTTTGAGATTTCTTGAAGAAATCTTGGGACACTCAATCACTGCTGAAGAAGCTCAATCCTTGCTTTACGAAGCTGCCGCCAAGATTTCCGGCAAATTAGGTATAAAAGTAAACGCTATGCTGTTGGATAATCATATTTGGCGGTATCAACGCCAAAAGTAAACTGGTTAAATTTAGTAAATAGACGATTCTAAATAGATCATATGGATGAAAGATTTCAATATCAGTTAAAGCAAATATCAGATGTATGGAATTACTTCATTTTAAAGTATAGTTGCTGTTCTGATAAATTAAACCTAAAAGAAGCACTTGAAACAAATTATTTCGGGGATATTTTAGGATATTTTAATGATGTTGTGGATATTATATTCATGAGCAAACGGACTCTGCCCTCATTTGAAGAAAAATTCTCATTTACAATAAGCTTTTTGCAAGCACTTTATGTACAGCAAGATTTTGTTGAAGAAATGCTAGGCTTGTTTCAAACGAAATATAATAAAAAGCACTTAAAGGAAGATCCGTTGTACAGTATCAACAGAGATATAAGAAATGAAATTGCCGGACACCCTATAAGAAAACATCATGGTAAACTTATTTCATCAACCCTCTTTAGTTACGAAACAAGTGCAACTGAATTACAGTATTTACGTTACCATAAAGACAATAATTTTAAATTTGAAATAATGTCTTTTCAGATACTGGAGATCCAAGATCGGCATAGGTTATTTCTCGAAAAGTATTTTGCGATAATTATAAACAAACTAAACACGGTTGTTAATAAATATATCAGAGAGTTAGCAAATTTGGAAAAGGTTCTCGTAAAAGGGGATTTTCAAGATATTTTAAAGCTTACACGTGTGTATTTTGAAGATATTTTTGGTTCCGATTTTCTTTATGATGAAGAGTCGCTATTAAAAATTTACAGCCGTAAAGAGGAGCATTTTCGATATCTAAATCTTATCAACAGGTTTATTCAAGATTTAAAAGAGTCCATAGATGAAAAGAAAAAGTTTGCTCAAGACATATTTCTTGAAAAGCCAGAAAGAAAAGCAATAAAATCATCTGATTTGCCAAACATAGAAATAGTTTTTGTCAAAGCCGGTGAGGAAGTCATTAGTACAGAGCCTCTAAAAGAGACCTATCATTATGAAATTGGAAAGCTTGCTACCAAAAGAGATCCGAGAGACTTCGAATTCTTTGGCAGCGCTCTAAGGAGTAAATGTGCAACTAACAAAGTTGTAATGGAAGAAATGGATCATATGGAAGCACACCTTCGGAATGACATTGAGTATTACTCAGCACTTCGCATCATTTGTTTGGAATTAGAAGAAGAATAATATTTTCAGGACACTTTTTATTTGCGGTTATAGTATAAATATTGAGTGTCCTAAAAATATTTGAATTACCATAGTATATAATTAATCATTAAACAAATTTAAGCTTTAATCTGCTGAAGCGTCCAAAAACTTCCCGCATAAACGCTCAAGGCCATTACTCAGTCCGTTTATTCGTTTGCTTTTTGGACTGAATTGATTAAAGCTTGCCATCGTACCATAATTAATTCAAATCATATGGTACAGGAACAAACTGCATTCAAAGTGGCCGAAGTTGAAGTAAGCTACAAATCAAACTACAACATTACAGAACGACCAAAAATCAATAGTTCTCGGGATGCTTATCAAGTATTAATGCAGCATTGGCAACTAGGCAAAATTGAGCTTTTAGAAGAATTTAAAGTGATATTGCTAAATACCAGTAACCGAGTATTAGGAATAGCCGACATTTCAGTTGGTGGGGTATCTGGAACATTGGCTGATCCAAAAATCATCTTCGCGGTTGCGTTAAAGACGAATAGCAGTAAATTAATACTAGCGCATAACCATCCGAGTGGAGGATTGATACCAAGTGAAGCTGATAAACGGTTAACTCAGAAATTGAAAGAGGGAGGAAAACTATTAGATATCGAAGTATGTGATCACATTATTTTGACTAACCATGGCTATTACAGTTTTGCTGATGATAGCGAGATTTAACTAACTTAGCGAAAAATAACAAATTATTAACTCCGCTACGCTTGTCGATAAGCGTGTTCCAAGTTATTTAAACGAAAATATACTGAATTATTTTAGTATCAAATTGGCGACAAAACAGCCGACAAAATGAGCTAAAAGAGGTGATTTTAGGGCAAAATCAGCGTGAATTAGAGGCAGAAATCAGCTTGAACCAAATATAAAAACGGTTCAAAAACAGCGCACGCCATCCCAAAAGGTGCGGCCATCTTCATTAAATTTCTCCCAACTGTATTTAAAAGGTTCTGATTTGACTAACCAATGATTCATTATTTTCTGTTTTTAAAGCACTTAAACGGTACCGATAAGCAGTTTGTGTATTGTTATCGTTTAAACTTCAAAACTAAGAAAAGGGAAGGGAATAGGAAGAATGAGTAAAATATAAAAAGATTTAGATGATGATTTAATTAAGCGGCTAAGCCAGAAACCTGAAGGCAAGCATTAATTTAGTTCTCCAACGCCTCATTTCGGCCTGTAAACCGATGGGATGCTTTTTCTAGCCTACCGGATCGTCATCCCGATGGTTTTACTTTCATTTTTTGTTATTTAAGTAGACTCACTTAATTTTTTAATCAATAGTGCCCATAGATATTGTACCATCTTGTCAGATTCGGCAGTTACAACCATGATCCCGCCTTGAGGTTGTACAAGCAGCCTCTTATATTTTCAACAGTAGTATGCGTTTTTATTTCTTCTCTAACATGAAGTCCGCCATTGCAACGCCTAATTTAATCGGCTTGTGAGGATATTGCTATCTCACCCTACGGTTCTGCAAAAAACCTCTTAATATCTTACTCAACAATCATCTGGATGCCTGCCATTTCTGCCTTATAGTTGATTTTGTCCTTAAGGCTATAATAGCTCCAGTTCTGCAACAGGTAATGATCTTCTTTCGCTATTTCCTCTTTTTCCTGCTGGTTAATCAGTAATAATGTTGCCGCCCGGTGTTTCACACAGAAATCGATCAGCATCCGGCTGTAGACATGTAGTTTATATTCCACATACCGTTTTTCCATATTGCGGTAATCTTCAACGCTTTTCTTTTTCCGCTTCCTGCCATGGCCGCCACGGTTAAAAGTTACGGCTTCTTTGACCCTGTTTACCGCCGACTGTATTGCTAGCCTCCTATATAGGAATTCTTCCCTGTTTCCAATCGCATGCTCGTGCCTACCGATCTTAACCGTTACCGGGTGCTCTATTGAAAGTGAGGCTTCGGCAATGATCGTGGGATCAAGTACATGTTGTTCTTTTTCGATCGCTATAGCAGCTAGCAAAAATACCTTACCCTTATCGAGCTGAATGTGGCTGGCGCGGAGTTTCAATGTACCGCCCAAGATCCTTTCCAGCATGATCTTTTTGTCCGACCTGTCTTTTCCAAGATAAGTTCTAAAGGGAATCTGAAAAAGCCTGAAGGTAAAATTCCTGTGGTCAGAAGTTTTGGCCAGTTTGGAAATTACCTCTGCCCCAAAAGGCAGTGGGATATTGCGTTTGTAGTTCCTCAATGACTTTTCTCCTTTCCAATAAGCATCCTTCTCTTTGTTGAAAGAGGATATTAAAGTATTGTTGAGGTTGCTTAGGATATTGGTAGGAATCTGCCCCTTGAAATGATTGGAAAGCAGTTTGTAGGTAGTATTCTGGCGTGAGGAATTCAGGATCCCGTTCGCTTCCTTTTTCTCATCGGCTATTTTCAGCTTGATCTCCTCGGTCAGGTAAAAGAAATCCTTTACCTGTTCCTGCACAAAATGGTGGCTCATGATCATATTGGCAGCACGGAAACAAATGCGTTGCCAGTCGTATAGCTGATCCTTCGCAGCTCTGATCACTTCTTTATCGTCCGAGTCAATCAGTAGCTGGATTTTACGGGTAACAATCATCGTTTCTTTTTCCATGGCATTAATTTTTTATCCTTTTTACTTTGGTATAGGCTAGCACAAAAGCTCTTTTGATATGCTCCTGGCTTAAATTCAATGCTCTGGCGATCTCTTCAAAACTGTACTGGAGTTCATACCGCATGTGCAGAATACTAGATTGTTCCTCGCACAGATCGCCCTCAAATTTGAATTTTCTGGCTTTTCCGGTAGACTCAAGTTTTTGTGAGCTGGTCAGAATTGATTTTAATGTTTCCAGTGTTTTTTCCACGCTTTGGGCTACCTGATAATCCGAAATGCCACCAATATGCCAAGCGATGCGTTCGTAGTTGAAATCATATTTCAGGCAGAGCTGAATAAACAGTTGTTGGTTTTCGTTGAGATTAGGCATGACCGCCTCGACTTGCCGCCATTTTAGCTTTAAGATTTCATCCAGTTCTTCCTGATAAACAACGTCTTCAGTATCCGGTTCTACCTCTGGATCGTAGCCTCCGATGAATTCCTGGTAGTTATCGATCTCGTCGAGCTTGAGCATATTCCGTTGAAAATTGTGGCGGGAGGTCTTATAGTAAGCTTTGCAGGCCTTTAGGGTGGTGCTATGGAGAAAGGTTTTGAGGTGGTTCGGACAGGTTATACTATTTCTGATTAGCCAAAGACGAAGAAAAGCTTCGCTAACGATACAGTCCGCGTTGACATCATCTTTGATGTACCTTCTTCTTTGATAAAATAACGAAGGATAGAGCTGATTATAAAAGTATTCAAGGCCCTTTTCATCACCACTGCTGAATTTGTTGAAATAAAAGCTCTTCTCGTTTATGTTGTATGTGGTTTCTGCTCTCATAAATCAGTGTTTATATTCTGATTCAAATTAATATTAATAATGGGGGCGAAATAAAGCAAAAACCAGCCCTTCCGCGTAAGTATATGCGGATATGGTAAACCATATTTGTTATTAGGAAAAAGATACTTACCTTGGGATTGCGAAAAACCACTGTGCTGCACCTTTGCCTAATTAGCAATAAAGGGCTGGTAACAAGCTAAATTAACCCGCTGGGCTTTGTGCGCTCTCTCACACTAGCCTATGCTCTTTTGGGCTATATTTTAACTTGGAATTCTGGCACGTATTACGATGGAGAACAGATAACGTTCTTTAATAATAGTTGTAGGGAATAATTACGAATCACTTCCTGGAGGTGAATGATTTTGATGGCGCTTAATTTTTTCGTTTTCATAAACGGTTAATTTTTATGTAAAACGATGTAAACTCTACAAAGCAAAAGGCAAACCAGATTGGTATCAACCAATAGGGCGAAACTCAATGCTTTTGAAAGAGGTACCGTCAAGAACCACTTAAGCCAAGGCTTAAGTTCCACAAAAGACTGACATGAGTTGCGCCCTATTGAATATGATATCACGAAGATAACAAAACTCAATAGATACGGCGAACTCACGATCGGCTCATGTGGAAAGTTTGACGGTTTTCTTTCATGAGAGACATCGTAAAAAGCAAGATATAATCCTTACTCTATTTGTCGCTATTAAACTAATTATTAAACAAATATAAATATTACTTGACTATTATGCAAGTTTTTATCAAGATAAAATGTCTAAGAAAATAAATGATATAGCAAAAGCCATTAAGGATTCGCCACTTCAAGTTGCTGCGTTGGCATTATATCTAGATGTTGATGATACAACAATAAGCAAATGGAATTCAAATATTGCCCAGCCTAGTTTAAAACGACTAAACGAAGTTGGTGAAATTTTAGAAATTGATAATAAAGAGCTACTTATTTCACAGCCAAGAAAACGAACAGGGCTTGCTGGAGCGCTACAAGTCGAATATAAAAGATTATTATCTAATGGATTGACCAAAAAAATAATAATAAAGGAGGATAATGGCGGCAATAAAGAGGTTAATAATCCGGAAATGGTAAAAAGACTGAGGGAGTTTGCTTCTAAATATCAAAATAATGATAAACCATAAGCAATTTTATTTCATCATATACCAATTGCAAGAAGGATAGATAATCAACAAGCCCATATTAAAAATTAACCGCAACTAATTTAAGCTATAACTTTTTATGACTAAGCCAATAATATTTGGAGAGATAAAAGGTATCGCAGAAGGCTATCAATTTGAAGATAGAAGAATTATGATGAAGGATAGTTTCCGTAGAAACTGTGTCGGAGCAATAGATGGGACAGGGAAAACAGGCGTTGCAGCCATAGTACTTTCAGGGGGCTACGCAGATGACAAAGATCTTGGCAATACAATCATTTATACCGGTGCTGGCGGTAACGAAGGTGACAGTAAAAAGCAAACTAAAGACCAAGACTGGATAACCGAGGCAACGCTGGGCTATTGAAAAGCATGGACGAAGGATTACCCGTGAGAGTAATTAGGGCTGCAAACACAAAAGCCCATTTTCTCCAAAACAAGGCGTACAAATACGCAGGTCTTTATAGTGTCACAGGCGCGTGGAAAGGTATCGGTAAAAATGGCTTTAAAATCTGCAGATTAAAGCTCGATTACACAGGAGGTAATCCTCACAGGAAAACTACAGAAGATATTGAACTTGATTACTCAACAAAAGAGAAAAAACAATCGAAAGCGTTGTTTTAAGAATAGTTAGAGACACTAAAATAGCAAGAGAGGTCAAACTGCTCTACAATTATCAATGCCGGACATACAATGAAACCATCACTACCAAAGTTGGCCGTTATGCCGAAGGAGCACACATTAAACCGCTAGGCAAACCACATAACGGAGATGATAACTCAAATAACCTAATATGTTTGTGCCCTAACCATCCGTTAATGGTAGCCTCCGATATAGTACCTGCGAAAGCAAACCACTCTTTCATCTGTCCGTATATTCTTTTTGCATCATAGGCATTATTACCGATGCATAAAGCAAAAAAAACTAAAAACCAATAAGTTAAAGAGAAAAGGATACAATTCCGTAACAAAATTTTTATTTTTATTAAGTTCTTTGGCCCTTTACAACCTTTATTGTGGGTTAGTCCATAAAGCAACCCGATTTCTGCTTACTTCAACTCCAGCTCAATAACATCAGGCAATACGGTTCTTAATGCTGCCGGTACCTGTACCGTAAGCTGCCCGTTTGCTACGCTGTATTTAAGGGTAACTTTATTGCCTGATAGACTTACATTTTTAATACTTCCCTTTGTGCTAAAAGTCACCTGCTCATCGATCGGTTTTTCACCCTTTTTATGAGCCAGTAAAAACAGGTAGCGACGATTGGCTGCTGCTGTGGCCGGTACCGATGCCGATTCGCTGGCATCGAGTGCCTGTGCACCTTTTATGGCACTGCCATTTACTTTCATCCAACCGGCAATTTCGGTCAGACTGGTGTACATTTCAGGAGTAAGTACCCCTTCTTTGGTTGGCCCGTAATTTAACAGCATATTGGCGTTATTGGCCCTGCACTTAATCAGATTGTTGAGCACCAGCGCAACGGGTTTTAAAGGCTTTCCTGTATAGCCCCAGCCTCCATCGGTAATGGTGGTACAAAGTTCGGCCCAGCCATCTTGCTTGGTTTTGGGCAGTGCTTTATCCTGCTCAAAGGTTTTGTAATCGCCATAACCGAAAAACCTTGGACTTACCACAATGCCAGGTTGCAATCTATGGATTTCGGCCATGGTTATGCATTTATCCCAGGCTTTATTTCCACGCGGAATATCGGCTGCTCCATCAAACCAGATCATATCAATCTGCCCGTAATTGCTTAATAGCTCAGTAACCTGCCCTTTTACGTAAGCCGCCATTTCATAGTAATGAGCCTGCTTTTCTGATTCGGTTTTTATGGTAGTCCGAGGCCTTAAATTTTCATCCAGCACCGGGATATTTGGGTAATCCCTACCTACCCCATAGTACATAAAATTTTGGAAATCTCCATTTTGGTGCCAGTCTGGTCCTGAGTAATAAATCCCAACCTTTAACCCATATTTTCTGCAGGCGGCCACATAATCCTTTACCAGATCGCGGCCACCCATGTAGTTTTTGGTATTGAAATTACCATAAGCGCTTGGCCACAGGGCAAAACCATCATGATGTCTTGCTGTAAGCACCGCATAAGTCATACCGGCTGCTTTGGCTGCTTTAATCCATTTTTCGGGGTCGTAGTTTTGAGGATTAAAGTCTTTGGCCAGTGCCCAATACTCAAGCGGAGTAATACAGCTGTTTGTTTTTTCGCAGCCATTTCCGGCAAAATAATTGCCCGAATCCATAATCTTTTTAACCGATGCCGAATCCATTTTGGGCGAGCGCCAGCCAATCTGGGTGCCGGCCATCATGGGCCACGAGAGGTCTATTTGTTTAATCGATGAAATGCTCCAATGGATAAACATACCTAAACCAGCCTCCGGAAACCACTGTGCTCCGGGGTAGGTGGTATGCTTGTAGCCCGATTTTGCATCTTCAACAATGCCAATCTGGGCGTGCTCCATTTTTACTTTATCGGCTTCTTTATTTTGTGCAACCGCAAGGTTAACAGTGCCAAGCAATGACAAACATGTCAGGCACTTATATATTAAATTTCTTTTCATTCCTTAAATCATGAATTAAGTTTATTTCCCGATAACAAAGACATCTTTTGTTTTTTCCAGCCACTGCAGCAAAACTGGCTGCAGCTTTGTTAAGATGGGTAAACCCGGTTTGTAGATGTTATTAAGTTCGAAAGGATCTGCTTTTAAATCGTAAAGCTCATATGCGCCTTTGCCCTTCTTCTTCACAAAAGCCAGCTTATAGTCTTTGGTACGAATGCCCCTGAAACCGGTGTTGATGTTTACATTGTTGCTGCCAATGGCTCCTAAAATGTACTGTTCGGCTGGTTTTTCACCTTTACCATTCAGGTAATACTGGGCGTAACTCTTACCATCTACATCTTTTGGTGTTTTATTCTTTAATCCCATCAAATCTAACAGGGTTGGATAAATATCAGGCACACTGCCTAAAAAGGTATCATCTTTACGGGGCTGGATATGACCTTTCCAGTTTACAATGAAAGGAATCCGCAGCGACTCTTCAAAGATGTTGTTTTTGGATTCTTCGTCATGTTTACCTAAACAGTTACCATGATCGGCCATAATGACCACAATGGTATTATCCTCCAATTGCTGGCTTTTTAAGCCTTGTAAAATACGGCCAATCTGCTCATCTACGCCAGTAATATTGGCATAATAATAACGCACATCTTTACGGTACTGATCGCCAAATGCCGTACCTGCTGCCGGGATATTGGGATCTTTTACCAAATCGGTCAAAGGAACATCTTTGTACAGGTTATAGTATTTTTCGGGTACGGTGCGGTAATTAGAGTGCGGCGGGTTCATGGAAACCACCAATGAGAAAGGCGCACCATTTTTACGGATTTTTCCGCTTTCGTTTTTAAAGTAAGCCAATGCTTTATCGGCTTCGTGCTCTGGCCCCCATTGGTTTACGTACTTAAAATCATCGCGTTTATCGCCCGTATCCCAGTACATGGGTTTGTTGTGTTCATCGTAAGTACCATAAGCATACCAATAATCGAAACCATGCCTGCGCTCTGGGGCAGTCCACTCGTTCCAGGCTACTTTACCTGTGTTGTTTGAAGTAGGAATGTAAGGTTGGTAAGGCGAATCGAGGTGCCATTTACCTATGTAACCGTTCGAATAGCCGTTCTGTTTCAATACATCCGACCAGCATACGGCATCTTTTTGAAGTTCGATGCCGAAAGGGGCCGAACTGGAGTTTACATTGCTGTAAACATGGTTTTTGAGTGGGTATTGTCCGGTCATGAGCATGGCCCTGGCTGGCGAACAAACGGGGTAATTACTCACCATCTGGCTCAGCACCAAACTCTCTTTGGCATACTGATCTAAACAGGGCGTCATTACCGGCTCGCGGCCTTCGAAACCCAGTGCCTGCCCTCTCCACTGATCGGCCATGATAATTAACAAATTTGGGCTAGTTTTAGCTTTCGTATCCTTTTGTGCCATGGCCGGGAACGCAACTAACAGGGAAAGAAGAAACAGGATATACGGAGGATATTTTTTATTGCTCATTCGTCTTGGGTTTTTATCAGTTTTCATTTTGGGCAGATGTGCCGGGTATGTGCTTATTCCTTTCTGTTGCTCCTCTTATTTTTCGGCCAGATTATCCTGTGCTTTTATTTTCTTTTTCTCTTCGGCTATCCACTGGGGTAATTTACCTAATCTTAATTCCAATTGGGCTTCAAACAACGATTCGGGTTGTACCGCTTTACCCAGGCTTTCCAATACCTGTACCTGATCTTTATTGAAGGTGGTTTCGGCACCATGATAACCCACAATAATGGGCGGCACTATTTTCCACCAGATTGATTTGGCAGGCCAGAATTCGAAATTCTTTCTGGCAGCGCCTAGCTGCTTATAGTTCCACAAAACCAGATTACGTCCATGGTTGGGCATATTAAATATAGCCCCTCCCGCCCTTCCATCAGAAAGGCCTCCGGTTACCTGATCGAGCAGGGTACAGCGGGGTTGCGAGGAATGTGATTCGAAACAGGTATTTTCGGGGTACCTCGAACGCCAGATTACGGTAGCGGTAGTGCTTCCGCCACCTACGCCTACCGCATGGTGCATACCGGTTAAATCGGTAATATTGGCCAGCAAAATACCGGTCGAACCACCAGCGGCATCTACAGAATTATGTCCCATGTTGCCCTCAAAAACCAAATCAATAGCAGTACAGGCTGCCGATGCCCCGATGGTTAAACCGTTATTTACATTGCGGAAGGTGCAGTTTCTTACCCAGGAGTTTACCGATTTGTTTAAACTCAAGATACTCCATCCGCTATCATCCTGTGCGGAGCGGTGGTGCACAAATTTCTTTAACCAGTTGCCTTCGAAAACAATATTTTCGACCCCTACCTCGCTTAAATGGGCAAAGCCCGAAACGGTCCAGTGGTGCTTGGCCTGTACATCGTAATGGATGGGTTCTACCAGCATAAGCTTGTTGCCCTCTACTTTAGCCACCTGATGGCGTTCATTAACCTGCACCCCTTTTTTAATCAGGGAAGCCCAGCTGGTATCGGGTTTTATACCTTTTAAATCGTAATCAATTATTTCAGGGCTGTTATTGGTTACCTCGAGGATAATCCAGTCGCCGGCCTTAATTTTCGAGGTATTGCTTACTTCAATGATGTGGCTTTCGCGCGGGGCGTTGGCCGTTACATCAGCCAGTTTTTTATTCGCACCCTTTGCACCAATATTTATGGCCATCGGTACCGACCACATTTGCTTTGGATTGGCGGGAGGCAAATCTTTATCAAAAAACAAAACAGTGCCCCCTTCTCCGTTACCCGCTCCCCTGAGTACAATTTTCGACCCCGAGATGCGGATCACCTGCTGGTCGTCGTTAGCAGTATTAAACAGGTACCGGCCTTTGGGGAAATAAATAATCCCTTCGCCATTGGCCTCTGCTGCTGCAATGGCACTGATAAATGCTTTTTTATCCGACACATTATCGTTTGGAACGGCTCCAAAGCTGGTTACATCGAAAACCTTATAATTTACCGTGGGTATGGCTTCTTCGCTGTAGCGGTAACCGGCATAAGAGAAATCGGGCAAAACAGGCGTAGCACCTGTACTTTTTGCAGTTTTAAAATCCTGCCATATCGCGCTTTCCTGCGCCTGGAGCGATAAGCTGCTGATGGTAATTAAACCTAAAATGATTCTTTTTAAAGCCATACATGGATTGTTATAGTACAATAAAATCTCCCGGACTAAAACCGGCAGATTTCATTTGATGTGCAGCTTGTTACCAGCCCGGGTTATTTTCTGTAATTAATTTGTTCGACGACATTTCTAAAGAAGGAATGGGGAACAATAAATTTCTTGCCGTAACATTTTTACCGCCTAAGCCACCATACTGCTGGTTACCCGAAGTTAGTGCGCCCGTGGTAGGTGCAGCACCCATTTCGGCACCAACCGAATTCATGGTGCTTACAAATTTATTCCAGCGGATTAAATCCATGCGGCGTAAACCTTCGAAACACAATTCGCGCATGCGCTCGTCTTCTATAGCTTGTTGAAAAGTAGCTTTGTTAAGTCCGGTCAAATCGGCCACAACACTTGCTACCGCAACCGGCAACCCGTAACCTCTGCGGCGCACCTGGTTAATGGCATTGTAAGCGTCGGCTGTTGGGCCATTAACCTGATTTTCGGCTTCAGCAAACATCAACAGGATATCGGCATAGCGCAGCACCGGGAAGTTAATTCCGGTCTGGTTTTTATCTTTAGGCGTAAGCAGTTCGTACTCCCTTCTCCATTTGGCCATATCCCTGCCGTATTGTACGGTTTTGGCAATAGCCGTTTTGGTAGCGGTATTGGTGGTATTGTTAACGGTCCAGGTATAAGTAGTGAGTACCCAATCGCGGCGTAAATCTTTTCCGGTTGCATCGTATTTATTAAATAAACGCGCGGTTCCTTTTATAAAACCATAGCAATAACCCGGATAGGAATACAAGGGCGAATTGGCTGCCGATGGTGTCATGGTAATTCCCACCTGGCTCCCCAAAGGGCCCAGATCTAAGTAACCATCAGCACGGTTACCTTTAAATTCAATTTCCCACATGCTCTCTTTGGTGTTGTAAATCTCTTGCGCAGCATTGATAAATATCTGGCGGTAGGCATTATTGGAATTGGCCGGTACCGATGGCAAAGTTTCATTGAAACCATTAAAGGTAGCATCGGTACTAAAGGTTGTATTTAAGGCATGTTCGCCCGAGCTGATTACCTTTTTAGTCCAGGCCAATGCATCGGCATATTTACCGGTATCGTTTAGCGGATAGCCTGCCATTTGCAAACAAACCCTTGCCAGAATACCCTGTACTACCGTTTTTGAAACGCGGCTGGGATAACCAATTGCGGTAGAAGTGGCCACTTTTGTTTCGGCCGTGGTCATATCTTTCAATATCTGGGCATAAACATCAGCCGTTTTACTGCGGGCCAACTGCACATCGTTAGGACTTGTGGTTGGCGCTAACCTTAAAGGCACATCACCAAAGCGGGTAACCAGCATAAAATAGTAATAGCCTCTTAAAAATAATGCCTCGCCCAATATGATCTGCCGCTTGCCTTCATCCATTTGCGGCACATCGATGTGTGCAATTAAATCGTTGGCGCGGTTAATTCCGGTATAAAGATCGGTCCATAAATTGGTTACGTTGGTGTTCGAAGGATCGAAATTAAATACCTGTATACCGGTTACCTGGCCCGAACGGGCATAGTACCCCTCATCGGTACAAGCCTCGAAACCGTTTGGTAAATTGCCGTACACATTACCCGAACCCAGTGGATCGTACACCCCTGCCAAAGCCTGGGTTAAACCAGTTTCATCCGTATAATATTGTTCAAGCGCAATTTTATCGGTTGGCTGGGTATCTAAGAATTTCTTACAAGAGCTGCTGGCAATGGCCACCAAAACTAATAATACATATATCTTTTTCATCTTGAAATAATTTATTTGATTAAAATGTAAGGTTTGTACCAAAAACTACAGTACGGGCACGCGGATAGGCAGAGAAATCAAAGCCTGGCGTTAAAACAGAACGGTAGGTATTTACCTCAGGGTCTGCTCCCGAATATTTGGTCCAGGTGGCTAAATTTTGTGCCGATACAAAGAACCTCAATGTTTTAAGGTATACCTTTTTAAGTAGTTTCGGATCGAGGTTATAGCCCAGCGATACTGTTTTTAACCTCAGGTAAGAACCATCTTCTACATAGTTTGATGAATATCCGCCACCAAAAAAGCCCCTGGTGCGGAACATTTCAGATTCGGCGTTCTGTGGTGTCCAGCGGTTTTCATAGCTGGCATACTGATTAAAATTACCCAAGCCATTTGAATTGCCTTCGAACAGCATTTTATTGGCATTTAAAAGATCGTTACCGTACGACCACTGGAAGAAAATATTTAAATCGAAACCCTTGTAGGTAAAGTTATTAGAAAAACCACCCGTGTGTGCCGGTAAGCCATTTCCGGTTTTAACATAATCCTGGGCATTTACCACACCATCGCCATTTTGGTCTTTGTATTTAATATCGCCCGGCTGGATGGTTGCCCTTGTATTGCCATTGGTAGCAACCTCTGGTTTTAAGGTATAAATGGTAACACCGCTGCCATTAACCGAGGTGTTAAAATCGGCATATTTATAAGTACCCAACCACTCGTAGCCATACATAGAACCTAAAGGCTGGCCCACTTCTGCCACATAAGCACTTACATTACGCCAGGCGGCATCCCAGTTAATGGTACTCTCGAGGGTGTTTTGACCTTCGGCCAGCGAAATTAGTTTATTGCGGTTAAAGGCAATATTGGCATTAGTACTCCAGGTAAAGTTTTTGGTTACAATATTCTGGGTGGTTAAAGTTAACTCCAACCCTCTGTTTTCTACGCTACCGATATTTTTTAATGCGGTACCAAATCCGGCTGATGGCGGCAATTGGGTATTCAACAATAAATCTTTGGTTACTTTTCTATATACATCGGCACTGAAAGTAATTCTTTGTTTTAAAAAGCCTAAATCAATACCTGCATCAACCTGCTCGGTAGTTTCCCATTTCAAATCGGAGTTGCCCAATTTGGTAGGGATTACACCCGGTACATATTCGTTGTTAAAAGTGTAGGTATTGATAATCGGGTTAAAGTAATTGGTGAGGTAATCGAAATCGCCTACACGGTTGTTACCGGTTTGGCCATAACTAACACGCAATTTACCTTCTGATAAAACTTTAGATTTTTTAAGGAAATTTTCCTGATCGAACCTCCAGGCAATAGCTGCAGATGGGAAATAACCCCAGTGGTTCTGACTTGGAAATTTAGAAGATCCATCAGCACGGTAAGATGCGGTAAACAAATATTTCGAATCGTAATTGTAATTAATGCGGCCTAGAAATGAAGCCATGGTCCAATCAGATGCCGAAGGATCTACCCTTTGCTGCACCCCCTGGTCAAAACCATCAAACATCAGGTCTTCGTTAGGCAATTGGGTTACCGAACGGCCATTGCTCCAGGTATGTCTTTTTTGCATGGTAAAACCGCCCAATATATTTATTTTCGATTTCTTGCTTATTTTTTTATCCCAGGTTAAGGTGTTTTCGTTTAGCCAGTTGCTATAATTGTTATTGGTTATTTTTCCGTTAACACCGTTTACTCCACCAGGCCTGCCGGCAGAGGTTTTGGTGTTGTTAAAAACATCATTCTCGGCTTTGTTTTCGATTATCCCAAAAGATGATCTCAGTTTTAAATCTTTCAAAATAGCATATTCGGCATAACCATTTGCAGTAATGTTATTGGTAGTGGTTACGTTGTAAGCATTCTGTAAACTGATAACCGGATTAATGCGGTAATCGTTACCTGCATTCATATCAGGATCCTGAAAAGCGTCTTCCAGGTCGAAAACCTCAGAAGGCACTGGTCTCATTCCCAAAATAGAAGTCATTACGTTGGTAGTTGCGCCATTTTCGCCCCTGGTTGGGTCGATACCTTTTTGTTTTAAATGGCTGTAGTTTGCATTGATACCCACTTTTAACTTATCGGTAATTGCATAATCAATCACTGCACGGCCGGTATATCTTTGGTAATTTGAATTTAATAAAATACCGTTCTGGTTAACTGTCGAAGTAGAAAGCGAATATTTCAATTTTTTGGTTCCACCTCTAACGGCGAAATCGTTGTTGTTGTACAAAGCTGTACGCGAAACCAAATCCTGCCAGTCGATCGGGTTAACACCATTGTAATAATCGAGTGTTTTCCCATCTGTTAAATAAATTTGCGTAGGTGTAGCGGGTGTGCCGGTCAGAGCTGGCGTAAGTTCCAGCTGGTATTTCACGTACTCATAAGGGCTCATCATATCCATTTTTTTGGCCATGCGCTGCACCCCGATGTTGCTCGAGAAACTAAATACGGGCTTGCCCTGTTTACCTTTTTTAGTGGTAATTACTACTACCCCGTTAGCTCCCCTTGCTCCATAAATGGCCGTAGCCGATGCATCTTTTAAAATATCGATCGATTCGATATCGGATGGGTTAACCACGTTGTTGTTCGGGTCTTCGATCAGAAAACCATCTACCACATACAATGGGCTGTTGGCCTGGGTAACCGAGTTATTACCACGGATTACGATATCTACACCAGAACCGGGGCGGCCATCGGCCGAGGTTACCTGAACCCCGGCTACACGACCTGCTAAAGCCTCATCAAAAGAACGGACAGGCGCTTTGTTTAAATCGCTCATTTTAACCGAGCTTACCGAACCTGTCAGGTCTTTTTTAGCCACCGTACCATAGCCCACTACCACCACCTGATCTAAATCGTTGTTTTGCTCGACTAAGGTTACATTGATTATTTTTTGCTGGTTTACCGTTACTTCTTTGGCATGGTAACCTACATATCTGAAAACCAAAACAGCAGGCTGATCGGCAGGTACATTAATACTGTAGTCGCCCTGTGCCCTGGTGGTAACGCCACCTTTGGCTGTGCCTTTAATACTGATGCTAACGCCGGCAAGGATTTCGCCGGTTTTTTGATCGGTAACTGTTCCGGTTATTATCTTACTCTGCTGTGCAGAACTCGAAAAGACAGTCAATAGAAAGACTGAAAATAGCAGAATTCTTCTCATAACACTAATTCAATATATAGTTTATAGTTGGTTGTTTGATATCAAATTTACCCCCTGAGCGTAAATCTACGGGGTATTTTTTTCCTTTTAAAGGTGAAAATTATCCTTTTTCACCTTTTGTTAATTGGGACTAAAATAATTTTAAGCCCGCATTTAATTTCTGGTACCTGAGCAATGCTTCCATAAAATAATAGTCGGCATAAACTAAGGGTACATCAATCTGGTTATTGTGCGGAATCGATCCCACACTATGCTTCAGAATAAAATCGGCATTGGTGCCTGTTACAGCAAAGTATGTCGGCGAAGCCAGTGAATGCAGCATTTTTACCGCAGCATCTTTATACTTTTTAGCAGTTTTACCAGTGCTGTAGGTACTCAGTTCAAGCAAGGCCGATGCAGTAACAGCAGCCGCAGAAGCATCGCGGTATTTTACGGTAATTTTATTCGCATTAGAATTTACCCCTGGAGTATAGCCAGCCTGGTTGGCATTAAAATCCCAGTAAGGAACAAAGTCGGCAGGCAGTTTTTTGCTATCGATATAATAGTTGGCTAAACCCTGTGCCATTTTTAAAAAGCGCGGATCTTTGGTTTCGCGGTAGGTCATGGTATATCCGTATATAGACCAGGCTTGTCCGCGGGCCCAGGTAGAGTTATCGGCATAACCCTGTGCAGTTTCGCGCGCCAGTACCTTCCCTGTTTTATCATCGTAACAAACCACGTGGTAAGAACTGTAATCGGGTCTGAACTGGTTTTTCATTGTGGTAAGGGCGTGTGTAATGGCAATGTGCCTGAAACTGGTATCGCCCGATACTTTGGAGGCAAAGAACAACAACTCAAGGTTAATCATGTTATCGATAATTACCGGAAAGGTATAGCTCTCTTTGCCATGCCACGATTTAAAAACATTCCACGATTTGATACAACCGGTAACGGGGTTAAAACGGGTGCTTAATGCTTTGGCCGAATTGATTAAAACCTGCTTATAACTTTCGTTATGGGTAAGGCGGTAAGCATTGCCATAACTGCAGTACATCATAAAGCCCAGGTCGTGGTGCTCGGTAAAAGTTTGCAGGGGGGCTAACTTTTCTGTCCACTGGATAGCCTGCGCTTTAAGACCGGCATCTTTATTGGCCTCGTAAGCATACCACAGGTTGCCTGGAAAAAATCCGGTAGTCCACTCGTACAGCGTGCCGTTGCGCAGCTTCCCATCTTTAGTTGTTTGTGGGAAAGTATTACCCGTAAGGTCTTTGCTGGCCAGCATTTCTTTTACCTGCTTTTGGCATAAGGCCAGGTTTTCTTTTATAAATTTCGTTTCGGTTTGCGCCTTGCTTGTGCTGGTTAAACTCGCTAACGAAGCAAAAATAGTAGCGGCAATCAGTAATTTTCTCTTTATCATCTGTAATTTGGTTAGTGCGTGCCTGTTACCAGGCGTATAGGTTCATATCTGTTGCAAAAAGGTGTTTAAAATATTACGAGCCTTATCCTGCTCATTACAGCACCATTTTGGTTTATTCGAAATTGCTGTAGTTCTGCCAATTGAAGGGTAATTTTTTTCCTTAAAAAGGCTAAATATTTCCTTTTCATTCCTAAATTTGAGTATAGCTAAAGCAGATCGCTTCTCTTCCCGGTCAAATCTTTAAGAACGATTTGCCTTTAGCAGCAGCTACCCACTGGCGATTAACCAAATTTTAACTGTAAAAACTTGAAGGCGCTTCGATTTTCATTATTATTAATCTGGCTTTGCTGCATTTTTTTGAATGCTACCGAAAGCTATGCGCAGCGTAGCCCACTCATTTTTAACCACCTCAATATTAACTATGGCCTCTCTAACAATTCCGTATTATCCATTACCCAGGATACCATGGGTTATATCTGGCTGGGAACTAAATATGGCTTAAACCGCTTTGATGGGCGTACGTTTAAGATTTTCAAAAACGATCCGCAAAATGCTGCATCCATCTCATCTAACGATTTTATTAAAAGCCTGACGGTAAGGGCCGACCAAAAAATGTGGGTGGTGAATAGTGGCATAGACCTTTTCAATCCCCTTAACGAATCGTTTGAGCACATTATGCCCATAGGCCGGGGCATAACCAAAGTAGTAGAAGATAAACAAAAAAGGCTGTGGATAGCCACCATAACCGGGCTAAAATTGATTGCAGCAAAAGGCAAAAAAGCTCTTCCCATTCAACTGGGAAAAGGTAGTTATGAGGTAAGCGAAATATATGAAGACAGGCACCAGCACATCTGGGCAGGTACTTCGCTGGGTTTGTACGAGCTTTTTTTTACCAACAAAAAGCTACAGGTAGTATTGCATCAGGATGAAGCTTTTAATGTGCTAAAAGGCAATCTGATTAAAAGCATTGCACAGGATAAAAACGGCAATTTGTGGTTTGGTACCAAAAGCAATGGCATACAAATCCTCAATCCGGGCACCAAACTAATTACCCACATTGCTAAAAACGGTACCGATAAAAGAAACCTGGTGAACAACAACATCCGCAAAATTATTTCGGTTAAAAACGGTATGATGTGGATTGGGACACAGGATGGCCTTTCAATCGGCGATCCGGATGCGCTTACTTTTCAGCATTACCAGCACGATGTTACCGATGTAAATAGCCTTAGCCAAAATTCTATTTACGATATTTTTCAGGATAAAGACGGTTCGGTTTGGATCGGTACTTTTTTTGGTGGCATTAATGTGGTATATGCAGTTAATACGCCTTTTAAAAGCTATCAGAATAGCATCTCGCCGCACAGCATTAGCAGCAGCATTGTAAGCGCCATTGTTGAAGATAAGCAGCACAACCTGTGGATTGGTACCGAAGCAGGTGGTTTAAACTATTTTAACAGGCTCAGTAATCAATTTATCAGCTATAAAAATTCGCCTGCCAATCCAAACAGCCTGAGCTCAAATTTGGTAAAGGCTATCGCCATAGATCAATATCAAAACCTGTTGATTGGCACATCGGTTGGTGGTTTAAGTTATTACGAACCCCAAACCGGAAGATTTACGGTTTATAAACGTAGCGGCCTGGGCAATAACCGCGATAATATTGCCTCGGATAATGTGAACTGCCTGTTGGTAAGCTGTGAGCAGCAGCTACTGATTGGTAGCGATGAAGGATTAAATCTTTTTGACCCCGTAAGCAAACGCTTTAAGCTGTTTAATTTAGCCGGGAGCAATACCGTATTTGATAAAAAGATAACGGCGCTGTTTCAAGACCGGCAAAACAAAATCTGGATTGGTACCCCTGGTGGCTTATATTCGCTTAACCCGAACTTAACCGTAAAACCCGAAGATTTCAGGGATCAATCGGGCAATGCATTTAAATCGAATATCAATTGCATCCAGCAAGATAGCGAAGGCAATATCTGGCTGGGCACCTACCACAGGGGCTTAACCTTGCTTAAGCAGGGCAATAGAACCTTCGAGGTATTTAACCATAAAAACGATCTGCCCAGCGATAATATTTTAAGCCTGGTTGAAGACAATCAAAACAATTTATGGATTGGAACTGATAACGGCCTGGTGAAATACGACCGCAAAGCCCGCTCTTTCAGAAGTTTTAATATACTGGATGGCTTGCCCGACAATCAGTTTAATACCAATTCATTTTATAAAGCCGCAAACGGAACCTTGTTTTTCGGCACCTTTAACGGCATGGTTACTTTCGATCCTGGGAAAATTGAAAAAAACAACACGGCGCCGAAAGTGGTGCTTTCTAACCTGAAGCTTTTTAACAATCCTGTTAAAATTAACGATGCCACCAAACTGCTAAGCGCAGAACTTAACCTGAGCCAAAACATTACTTTTAGCCATCTGCAGAACAATTTTACGCTGGAGTTTTCGGCATTAAACTTTATCAAATCCAATAAAAACAAATATGCCTACAGGCTTGAGGGATTTGAAACAGATTGGAACCTGGTTGACGTACCTACTGCAACTTACACCAATTTATCGGCCGGAACTTACACTTTTCAAATTAAAGCAAGCAATAACGACGGGGTTTGGAGCGAGGAAATTAAATCGGTTACCATTACGGTTTTGCCTCCTATCTGGAAAACCATCTGGGCTTATTTGCTTTATGCTATAGCCATTTACTTTATTGTGGCCTACATCATCAAATTCTTCAGGGCGAAGGCTAAACTAAAACAAGAGCTTTACCTGGAGCATATTGAAGCCGAGCATCAGAAGAACAACTACCAGATGAAACTGGATTTCTTCACCAATATATCGCATGAGATCCGCACGCCGCTTACCCTTATTTTAGGTCCGCTGGATAAGCTGGAAGAGCTTACAACCGATAATGCCATTGTGCACCAATATGCCCTAACCATTAAAAACAATACCAGCCGTTTATACCGTCTGGTAAACGAGCTGCTCGATTTTAGAAAGGCCGATTCGGAAAACCTGCGTTTATACTTTGTAGAAAATGATCTGGTGGCTTTTTTACGCGAGGTATTCGACAATTTTAAACACCTGGCTGAAGCCAAAAACATCAACTATATTTTTAAAACAACAGTTGATGCAATACCGGTTTATTTTGACAAAAACCAAATGGAGAAAGTGTTCTTTAATTTGTTATCGAACGCCTTTAAATTTACCCCTGCCGACGGCGAAATTAGCCTGGTGATTGAGCAAAACAGCCCTGAGCAGGTATGCATTACAGTGAACGATAATGGTAAAGGCATTGCCTTGTACAACATCGACGATATTTTTAATAACTTTTTTCAGGAAGACCAAAGCATGGGTACCGGCATTGGTTTGGCACTTTCTAAAAAACTGGTAGAACTGCACAAAGGAGAAGTAAAGGTAAACAGCAGGCAAGCCACTGAAACCCAAAAGGGCTTTACTGCTTTTAAAGTATGCTTACAATTGGGCAACAGCCATTTAACGGAAACTTATACTGGCGATGTAATGGCATCGGGAACGTATGAACTGGAGCATGAGCCTGACTATGAAACACCATTAATTGAAACTGAAACTGCAGAAACCGGTAACCCTAACAAACCTACCGTACTTATTGTAGAAGATAATGCCGAACTGAGGGATTTCATCAGGCAATCGCTTGAAAGTGATTACCAGATACAGGTAAGTGAAAACGGTTTGCAGGGTTGGGAAATTGCCAGTACTACCCTGCCCGATCTGATTATCAGCGACATTATGATGCCGGTTATGGATGGGTTGACCCTTTGTAAAAAAATTAAAACAGATGTACGCACCTCTCACATCCCCGTAATCCTACTTACGGCAAAATCGGCACAGGTACACCAGATAGAAGGTTTACAACATGGCGCCGATGTGTACGTTACCAAGCCCTTTAGCAATAAAATCCTTCAGCTCAATATCCACAACATGCTGGCTTTAAAAACAGCCATGCAAAAGAAATACAGCGAGCAGTTGCAATTGCCACCAATTATCCACCAGGCAAATGCTTCGGCAGATGAAAAGCTATTATCGAAATTACAGCTGGTAATTGAAGAAAATTTAGCCAATGCCGATTTTGATATCGTTGCCCTGACCTTAGAAATTGGCATGAGTAAATCGGTGCTCTATAAAAAATTTAGTGCGCTTACCAACCTTTCGTTAAACGAGTTTATTAAAACCCAGCGTTTAAAGCATGCCGTTACCTTGCTCCAGCAGGGCGAAACATCGATACTTGCGGTAGCGGTCCAGGTAGGCTTTAATGATGTAAAGTATTTTAGCCGCGAGTTTAAACGGGTTTATGGCATTACGCCCAGCCACTACATTAAAAATTAGGTATAAAAAAAGCAGATTAGGCGCTCATTAACGCCCAATCTGCTTTTTATAATTATTGGTTGAAACCAGAATGCTACTTGATCACCTTAATCTGGCCTTTCATTACCATATAATGGCCGGGGTAGGTACAAATAAAAGGATATACACCAGGTGTTTTAGGCACCGTAAAATAAATGGTATCGGCTTTTCCGGGCTGTAGCAATACCGTATGCGCTAACACCTTAGGGCTGCCGGGAACAAAATCGTACTTTTCGCCATCAAGCCCCATTTTCAAAGCCATTTCGCCTACCGCATTACCCGATCCAGGTGTGGTGAGCACAAAATTGTGCAACATGTCATCGGCATTGGCAAAGGTTAATTTTACTTTAGTACCAGCCTTTAAGGTGATATTGGTGATGTCGAACTTCAAACCTGGTTTGGTACCCAATAGAATAGTTTTATCAGGTCCTTTGGCCCAGTTTTCGGGTTGTTGGGTAACATGCTTTGCTGCATCAGTGTTACCTTTAACTGTGCCACTGGCTGCCGGCATATTGCTCATCTGGTGATGGTCCATTCCTGCCATATCGTGCATACCTTCCATGTTGCCTGTAGGTTTATTTTCTGCAGTCAGGGCTATCTTCTCCCCATCCGGAATTCTGTTTAAGGTATAATAACCGTAATTGTGTAGCAAAGGCGTTTTTCCGTTTTCGCTGCGCAAGCCTTCCATTCTGATTTCGTGAATGTAGCCTTCTTTTAAGCTATCTAAAACCAAACGCACACGTTTATGATCAGCAGAAACTACAACGGCTTTAATGTTACGGGCAGACTGATTAATTACCGGGCTGCCATAAATGTGGTGATATTTATAAGTAAAAGTTGATAATTTATAAGCGGCGGCATCGCGTGCTGTTTTTTCATCGACCGGCATCGTAAACTCCAGTTCGAAGCCATCAGGCTGGGCTTTTACTGTTTGTACTTCAAATGGCATAATACCCGACCAGGTTAAACGTTGCAAGCCATACTCGGCTTTTCCGGTCGAGGACCATCCTCTTGAGGTCATACCCACAAACATACTGCCATCCGAACCCCAGTTCATCCGGAGTATGCCCGAAGAAAACCCACGGCGGAAAGGAAATACCATACCCTGGTATACACCTTTAACCTTTTCTAAAAATACCCGGTTAATGTTACTCTGCGCTTGGTCACCTACAAAAAGTTGTCCTTTGAAAGGCCCCATATTGCCATTATCCGAATAATTTAAGATACCTGATGTGGAGTTTCCCATAATTGAATGCGGAATCCATACAGAAGGGGCTTTTAATCCCGGTAACCTTTTAGCTACTTCAAATTTAGGTTCACCGGTATCGGGAATATCTTTTTTGTGCAGCTTAACCGGCGAGCCAGGCTCATCGGCCCATACCAAACCGGCAGGATTGCCCATAAAATCGCCTTCCTCTACATGGGTAATACTGCCAGAGCCTACCCAGTCACCCTGGTTTTCGGCGTAAAATATTTCACCATCACCATTCAGCGCGAGTGCTGCAGGCGAGCGGAAGCCGGTTGCAAATGGTTTTAACTTAAAATCGGGCGTAAATTTGAGCATCCAGCCATGCCATTTCGATAAACTGGCGCCATAACCAATCCAGCCTACATTTAGCGTAACTACCATGTTGCCATCTTTATCCAATATAGGGCCATAGGCATACTCATGATAATTGCCCGACAATGGCCACGAGTACATGGTGCTGTATTCATCGGCTTCGCCATCACCATCCAAATCGCGCAGACGTGTAATCTCGGCGCGCTGAGTAAGATAAAGATCTCCTTTGATGTAATTTAAGCCTAATATTTCGTGCATGCCATGTGCAAACAAACGGTATTTGGGCTGCTGCCCGTCTTTCATGTAAGGGTTTGTGATAATCCACACTTCACCTTTTCGCGTAGCCACAGCGAGCTCATCGTTTGGCAAAAAGGTCATTCCACCAACTTCGAGTGCAATTTCTTTTGGAATGGGAACAGTTACAATGGGATAAATCTGGCTCTCGGTTTGTGCTTTTACCAATCCGGCACTTAACAATAAAAGAGACAGTAAGTATGTTGATTTTTTCATGTTTTGATTACCAGGTTAGCGAATAGGTTAACGAATCGGTAGCGTTTGCCAGTAGCACCAGCAGCTCTTTGCCACTTTGGGTTTTCCTAATTAAAGCCTTCGTGCCATCGGCAACTTTCAAAGTATAGGCTTTATCGCCAACCGTGTAGGTATTGTTTTTATGTGCTTCGATGCTTGGCGCGGCTGCAATGCGGCAATAAAGTGGTCGTTTGCTGTTGCTAATGCTAATGGTGCGGCTTAGTGCTGTACCACCGTCGAGAACGGCTATTTTATCCCTTACATCGGCACCGTTAGCTGCATATAAAAAGGTAGGCATTTTGCTTTTATCCAAAACGTAACCTTTGTTCTCTAGGTCGTCAAAAGCGATCGAATCGGGCCAGGCGGCATCTTTATCGGCCAGCGCTGCAAGTGCAGGTGCTGCAGAAAGGGGTAAAATGATGCCCAAAGGTTTCGCCAACTGGGGCTCGCCCCTGTCTTTCCACATTTCTTTTACATCCATAAAATCGCCGCGCCATACCTCAAGCAAAGCTCCTTGTTTCAAATCGTAAGCATAGTTAACCTTTTCGGGGGTACCTACAGAAATAACATGGGTACGTTTCTTGCCTTCAAACATCAGGAAACTTCGTAATAAATAAGGTTTGTTTGCTGCATTGATGACATAAGGGCCAGTATTTTGGGCCATAGTAAAGGCTGCACAGCTGATAAGAAGCGCCAGGCAGCACACCAATCGTTTATAAATCATTTTTTCATTTGGTTAATGCAAGCCAAAACAATCGGTTGCATAACAAATATATCATTAGCTAATCAGTTTACAAAAAATCTGATACAACAATTTATCAGCGCAAACCATAACACGCTAAATACCAATAAAATAAAACAAAATTATTGTGATGCAAACGGTAGCATAAACAAAAACAACAAGCATTAAAACCTTTTACATTGCCTACACATTAACCTGCAATAATTACCGGGTTGTTTTTTACCTTTAAAGCATGAACAAGTTTTCCCTTTCCGAAATATACGTATACCCGATTAAATCGCTTGGTGGCTTTAGAGTTGAAGAAGCGCCGTTAGAAGCGAAAGGCCTTAAATACGATAGAAGGTGGATGCTTGTTGATGAAAATAGTACTTTTATTACCCAGCGCAAACATTTTGAGCTGGCACTATTACAGGTAAGTATTTCGGGTGGGAAACTAAATGTAGCACATAAATTAACGCCAGAGCTTCACATTTCTTTTGGACTTGATGAAGATACCGGAACCGCGATTACAGTAAAAATATGGGACGATACCGTAACTGGTATGGAGGTTAACCCCGATGTGAGCAGCTGGTTTTCTACCTATTTGAACTTTAAAGTAAAACTGGTAAAAATGCCTTTGGAAGAGCAGCGTTTCGTTGACCGGGATTATGCCTCGAATGATGAAATTGTAAGCTTTGCAGACGGTTATCCCTGCCTGATGATTGGCCAGGCTGCCTTAAACAGTCTCAATGAAAAACTGAAGGAACCGGTATTGATGGATAGGTTTCGCCCCAACTTTGTATTTACCGGCGGCGAGCCGCATGAGGAAGATCGTTTTAAAACCTTTTATATTGGTGAAATCCCCTTTTCGGCCGTAAAACCCTGCGCACGTTGCGTATTGATTACCATCGACCAGCAAACAGGCGAAAAAGGCCAGGAACCTTTGCGTACCCTGGCCAGCTACCGAACGTTGAACAAAAAAATCATGTTTGGCCAAAACCTCCTACCCCAGGCATTGGGCACTATCCGAAAGGGAGATGAGATCAGGGTTGTGGATTGGAAGTAAGGTTTGGTAGTGGGAAGTAATGGTAGTGGTTCGTGCGGACACGAACCACGGCCTTAGATGGATTTGTCACGTTGAGCCTGTCGAAACGCTTCGCAATGTATTACACAGGTCCTTCGACATGCTCAGGATGACAATTCTATATTTTAAGATAATCTTATATTGAAAAACTTTAATTAATAACTACTCATAACCATTCTCAAACGTTACGGTTTGCTTTGGTTTGAGTTTTATTTCTGCAATACCATCATCGCCCATTTTTACGCTACCCGCAGGTACATCTTTAGCCACATAGGTTTTAAAAGGAAGTTTAACCCGCAGCAAACCACCCTTTTCGGCAAAGATTTTTACGCTTGCTGGTACGCCATTTTCTTTTGCAGCACTTACTAAAAATGCCCCTTCGGTACGTAAATCTTTAAAAGAAACGTTGGCCCAGCTTTGGGGTACTGCCGGAAAAACCTGGATATAGCCATTGCGGCTTTGTACCAGCAGTTCCTGCACGCCCTGTGCAAAAGCAAAATTACCTTCGAGCGTAAAAGGACGGTAGGTGAAACCCGAATATTGTCCGCCTTTCTGATCGCCGTTTAAGTGAAAACTGTTTGCCGAACAGAAATTACTGGCAAATATTTCGAGTTGTTTTACTGCTTTATCGGCCTGGTAAGCCCTGGCGTATAAAGAAGCCATCCAGCTAAAAGAGTAACCACACCAGGCGCGGGTACCCATTTCTTCTATGCGTTTTAAAGAGTTCTCGATTACCGTTTTATCTTTTTCTTTATTAACATCAAGTAAATCGAGCGGGTAAATGGCCATATATTGCGACATGTGGCGGTGCGAACTGGTTAAATTTGCACCCGGCGCTATGGTAAAGCCGGTTTCGTTAACTTCATATTCGGGTAACTGGCTCAAAATGGTTAACCAGTGCTTGCGCTCTGCTTCTTTACCATTGGCCTGGCTCACTTCGGCTGCCGCTTTAAATAAAAACTTAGCCAACGATAAATCGAAATTGGTCCATTCTAAAAACCAGGCTTTGATGCTGTTATCATTATACTCTGGACTGGAGCTTAGCGGCAATTTACGCACACCATCTTTTAAGCGGGTAATATTTTCGAGATAGGTAGCCACATCGTGGATATAAGGATAAGCCCTTGTTTTCAGAAAGGTATCATCCATACTGTACTTCCACTGCCAGTAAAAGTGTTGCGAAGCCCATGCCCCAACGGTTGGAGAAAGCGAATACTGGATCCAGCCTCCCATAGGGTCGCCGTTTAGCGTAACCACGCCCGGCACATTCAAGCCCTCAACGCCAAAATACTGTTTGGTATAGCTCAGGTTACGGTCTCTTATTTTCCAAAGCCAATCGGTAAAGGTGGCGCCTTCTGCCAGGTGGTTACCAGTGTAGGTTGGCCAGTAACTTAACTGGGTATTCAGGTCGTTATGAAAATCGCCTTTCCAGGGTGGCAAACTTCCATTATCGGCTGTCCAAACCGCTTGTAAGGTAATGGCTGGCGCACCTTTACGAGATACACTACCCAGTTTGTACATTTCGAGGTAATATTGTTTCTGGATCAGCGCATCGGGCACTGAAATGCTCGATTTACTCCAAAAGTTTTTCCACCAGGCAGTATGTTCCACCCAGCCGGTAGGCTCTTTTGCTGTTGTAGAAATAGCAGGCAAGCTTGCTGCTTTATCGCTGGTAATGGTCCACGAGCCAATAATTTTGTTCTTGCCCATTTTTTGCCATTGCACCAGCACCTCGAAATAATGGCCTTCGTAGGTAGGTTGGTGATAACGTACACTATTGGCGGTGTTCACAACCGTGCCTTTGCCATAACCAAGCTTTTGCAAGCCCACCCCGGCGTGGCTGTTATCGCCTTTCTCGGTTTGGTTATTGCTGTAATTGTGTACAATCAGGGCTGGTAATAAATCGGTAGCTTTTAAGTCGCTAAAGCTGAAATAACCGCGTTGTTCGGTAGCATGGATGTAACAGTTAAATACGGCTCCGTTATCGAATTTAACAGTGTTTAAAGCGGTTTCGATATCAAGATCGTTTGCCACCACTTTACCCAGTTTAGCCATATCAAATTCAAGTGCGGCGGCCGGCAGCTTGGTTGGGAACGGGCTCCGGTCGTAAGGTTCATCGCCCAGTTTTTGTACTGCGCCATAGTTGTTTTTGTGCACCTGCTCTTCAACCCATTTAAAGTTGAATTTCGAGATGTCCATCGCTTTGCGCTCGTCCCATAAATCGGCACGATCTAAAGAGAGACGGAGTTTATTGTTTTTTTCCCAGATTAATGCACCCAGCATACCGTTACCCAGTGGCATAGCCTCATCCCACTTATCGGCGAGTTTAGGAAAAGAAAGGTTGTAAGGTTTTAAACGCTGTGCATAGCCCCCAAAAGTGCAGCACAGGAGTAATAAAAGGATAGAGATTTTAGTTTTCATTTGGTTCTTTTAGAAATGATTAGCATTTGTGTTTACTGTATCAATTTCTAAAATACCGATATTTAATTATAATAAAATCACCTTAAAATTACGCAAACGTTTGATGGCTAATATAAAATAGATTTTTGCGAAAAAAAGATTAATGTATAATCTTAAAAACGAGTTCTTTTAACAATTCGCCATCATCAACATTACCGGTACTGTCTAATCCTTTGCTTTTTAAATCGTACTCGCGCAGCAGGCTTATGATCTGGAAAACTTTGCCGGTATTGTAGTTCCGGGCAGCTACCTCATAATCTTTGATAAAAAACGGCGGCACGCCCAATGCTGATGCGGCATCGGCTTTATTGGGCACGTAGTGATATTTGAGCAGCTTGGTAAAATAGCCGCCTAAATTGGCCAGCACCATCACCGTAGGGTTGGCTTTGGGATTACTGGCGAAATAATTGATGATCTTATTGCACTTCAGCACATCGCGCATAGCCAGCGCTTTCTGCAACTCGAAAACGTTATACTCTTTACTGATACCAATGTTTTTTTGTACCAGATCGGTATTGATGGTTTGATCTTTAGGCACATTAAGCATTAGTTTTTCGATCTCGTTGGCGATTTTAGATAAATCTGTACCCAAATACTCAGCCATTAAGGCCGATGCCTGCTGATCGATTTTATACCCTTTTTCTTTAATGAAATCTTCAATCCAGGGCACCAGCTTATAATCGCGCACGGGGTCTGACTGAAAGATCAGGCCGCTTTTGCTGATGGCTTTATAAATCTTTTTTCGCTTATCGAAATTGGCGTATTTGAAAGCGAGCACTAAAATGGTACTGGGTAGAGGTTTTTCGAAATAATTGAGCACAAATTCGCCCTCTTTACTGCCACCATCTTCTTTGCCCCATTTTAAATCTTGCGCTTCTTTTACAATTACCACCTGATAGTCTGACATCATGGGGTAGCGCTTGGCCGCACCTAAAACGGTAGCCATATCGGTATCTTTTCCATACAGCACAGTTTGGTTAAAGCCCTTTTCTGCATCGTTTAACAGCTTATCTTCGATGTAATCGGTTACCTGATCGATGTAGTATGATTCTTCTCCATGCAGTAAATACACGGGTTTAAATTTTCGGGCTTTAATATCTTTGATAATTTCGGCAGCTGTCATGGCCTGTAAAATTACGATTTAGGTTGAACGATTAAAGAAATTAACTGATTTGTTTATGCACATAATATTAACTTTGGGATTTATAAACCGATCAGCTACAGAGAAAACAATGGTGCACGAATTAAACCTTTCAGCGATTGCCATGGTAGAAATACCTGCAGGCGAAATTGTGCTGAGAGACGACCGGATTAAGCAAAGCTGGACAGTTGAAATAAAACCTTTTTACTTAGCAAAATACGCGGTAACACAAGCGCTTTATTTTGAAATAACCGGCAACAGGCCGAGCACATTTACAGGAGATGAACACCCGGTAGAAACCATAACCTGGCGCGATGCGGTAGCATTTTGCAATGCCTTATCTGATAAAAATGATTTAGACCCTTGTTATATTTTTGACCCGGAAGCCGACGAAGTGCTGTTTAAACCAATCGCCGATGGCTTTAGGCTGCCTACAGAGGCCGAATGGGAATACGCCTGTAAAGCAGGTACCACCGGCATCAGGTACGGCGAACTGGACCAGATTGCCTGGTACAAACCAAACTCCGGAAAAACTTCGCAGCAGGTGGGCCTCAAAATGCCCAATGCCTGGGGCTTATATGATATGCTGGGCAATGTTTGGGAATGGTGCTCGGATATTTACGATGAAAGCGTGTACGGCTCGTACCGCATTATCCGTGGTGGCGGCTGGAGCGACGAAGAACGCGGCTGTATGGCTACAAACCGCCGGCGCAGCCATCCTAAATCATTTAAAATAGAAGATTTGGGCTTCAGGCTGGCGAGGAATTTGTAAATCGTTGAAATGGTTAATTGTTTAAACTGGTTAACTGTAAAACACCAAACTGAAAATTGATAACCGAGAACTGTAAATTGAAAACTGAAATATTTACCCCTACCCCGCTAAACCTTCCACCTTATCCTTTTAAAATTACGAGAAAGGATAATGTGGTTTTTATTTTCGACGAGCTAAGGAAAAAGCATCTGGTGCTAACGCCGGAAGAATGGGTGCGCCAGCATTTTATACAAAACCTTATTTCAGCAAAGAAATTTCCGCGTACGCTGATCCAGATTGAGGGTGGTTTGGTACTTAACCAGCTGCAAAAACGGAGCGATATTTTAGTGTACAACACTGCCGGCGAAAAACTGATGTTGATTGAATGCAAAGCACCCAAAGTAAAAATAACGCAATCGGTTTTTGATCAGGCTGCCCGGTACAATTCTATTCACCAGGCTAGGTGGATTGTATTAACCAACGGCTTGCAGCATGTTTATGCAAAGATGGACCTGGAGAAAGGCAGCTTTAACTTTGCAGAGGAAATGCCGGAATATTTGAGGCTGTAATTTAGCCACGGATAGCACGGAAAGCAGAATCCCTTTCCGTCATTCACAGCTTGCCAGGGAATCTTAATGCTATAGCCAGACCTGCACATCGCTTTAGGGGTCCCGTTTTCAGGGGAATGACGATCAGCTTAGTGGATCATCTAGGCAAAGCGCTAAACACTATACGTTGATTTCCATACCTGCTTTTCGCCAGAGTAAATGGCCTCGTTACACATCCCCACGCATATTGCTGCCTGTGTACCGGTATTGATATTAGAAGCAGGTTCTTTACCGGTAGTTATCGATTTATAGAATTCATCGAGTGCATAATTGGTTCCATCGATGGTTGGCTTATCCAAAATTGGGATGCCCCCATCTTTATTTACCACAATTTTTGTAGCACCCGTTACCCCATCGACAATACCCAGTTCTTTTTTGGTAGTTTCTTCGGGATAGAATAAACCGGTATTGGTAAGTAGCGACACCGAACCTTTGGTACCTTTTATTTTAAACAGGTAACCATCGTGCGCATTGCCGCAAGTGGCACCAAAGTTGCCAATCATCCCTTTTTCGTTATAACGTAGAATAGCTTGAATATTATCGTAAGTTTCTCGGCCATCCTTAAAAACATCGATACCACCCGAGCCCATAATCTCGTCGGGCTGTGTTTCGAAAGCCCAGTTAATAAAATCAATCTGGTGCGAAAGTAATTCGGCAGCTAATCCACCTGAATACTCCTTATACATGCGCCAGTTAATTTTCCTTTCCAGAGCCGGATCGGGCACTGCCCTGCGCCAGTTGCCATTGCGGTCCCAACGGCAATCGATCTGAGTAACCTTACCCAAATAACCACTCTGAATCATATCTTTCACCTTAAAGTACAAAGGCGAATAACGGTATTGGTAACCTACCTGAAAAACCTGCTTAGGGTGTTGCTTAACCAGCTTTTTGAGGGCCAGGGCCTGCTCAATATTATAAGTCATGGTTTTTTCTACGTATACATGTTTTCCGGCAAGTACGGCATCCTTTGCAATTTTGAAATGCTCGCTTAAAGGTGTTGCAATAAAAACGGCATCGATACTTTTATCATCTAAAACCTTGTGGTAATCCTTTATGGCCTTTGCACTGGCCGGAACATATTTTTCGGTTTCTTTAAGCCTAAAATCGAGGAGATCGCAATAGGCTACAATTTTATATTTTGCAGGCATCGATTTAATCACCGATAACACACCTTTGCCCCTGTCGCCGCAGCCAATCATGGCCACATTGATGACCTGATCGGCGTATAAATCAGCAAAAACCTGATTACCAACCAATAAACCAGAGCCCAATAACGCGGAATGTTTAACGAAAGATCGACGATGCATGATATAAATTGTATTTTATTTTAAATATTATGTTTTAAAGGTATTAAAAAGTGAACTGGCAATACCCGAGCTCTCTAACTTTTTACATGCAGGCTAATGGCTTGAAGCGGTTATAAACCCAAATGCCATGAAGCACAAATGCGAAGTACAAAGTAACTGATACCCTGTACTTCGCAGTATTTTTTAACTGATTTGAGTGATGACCTTATTTTAAGGTTTTTATTTTGATGGTCCTGAAATCTACTTTATTGCCATGATCCTGTAGCAGAATGTGTCCTTGTGGTGCTTCACCAAAATTTTTCCAGTCTTTGTATTTGCTAATGGCTACCAGTTTTTTAAATTCTTCTGAGCCACGGGTATATTCTAAAACTTTAACCCCGTTTAAATAATGTTCTACTTTGTTATTGGGGTACACCACTAAGCGGCCATTGTTCCAGCTACCTATCGGACGTAAATATCTTGATTCTTTTTTAGCCGTCATTAAATCGTATAATGAGGCTAAAGTGCGATTTCCATCGCGACCTAATTTCGCATCCGGGTGCAGTACATCATCCAAAACCTGGTATTCTAAACCAATGGCAGAGCCTGTATTTTTCTCGCTTAAAGTAACAAAGTATTTAACACCACTGTTGGCGCCGGGAGTAAGTTTAAACTCAAACGACATATCAAAAGCAGCATATTCTTCTTTGGTTACAATATCGCCACCATTGGTAGATTCGGCACCGCCTGAAGGTTCAACACTGATTGTACCATTGGCAATTTTCCATCCTTTTTCCGGAAACGCCGTTTTATAAGCGCCAATCCAGCCGGCATTGGTTTTACCATCAAAAAGCAGTTTGTAACCATTAGCTTTCTCGAAAGGTGATAAAGCATTTGGGGTTAAGTTTACCACGTAAAATCCTTTTGGAAAAGCTTTGGCTTTAAGGCCTTCTGTTTGGATATTGATGTTTTTGAAATAAACTTTTTTACCATCGTTTTCGGTGTTGTTGCCAATACCATGAACCTGCAAACCAATAAAGCCCGACTGATCTAAAGTATCGATTACATAGGCTACCGGCTGTCCGTTTAACCAGGTTTTGGTTTCGTTACCAATACATTCGATTCTGTAGTGGTTAAACTCGTTCTTTTTATACAAAGATCTTGCTGATGGGTTTAATTCTAAAGGGTATAACCAGCTTCTTCTGGCTTCGTCGTAAATACCACCACTCCATGCCCTCGCCGATGGATCGATTTCTACCTGACGGCCAAAAACCATCCCTCTGCCGTTATTTGCTTCCTGTTTAATGTGGCTACGGGTTTGAATACCAGAGTTGGTACTTTCGCCCTCAAGTTTTACATCCAGTTCTAAAATAAAATTGCCGTATTCTTTTTCGGTAATCAGAAATGAGTTAGGTGTTCCTTTGGTCATGGTACCTACAATCATTCCATCTTCAACTTTGTATGGAGCTACACCAGCTACCGATTTCCAGCCGGTTAGGGTTTTGCCATCAAACAGGGGTTTGGCTTTTTGGGCTGCCGCCGATAAACTAATTAGAGATAAAGCAAGAATGCTATACTTTTTAATTTTTGACATGATTGGTTTTAGATAATTAATATTTAAATACTTTTCCGTTTGCGATTACTTCTTGTCTGCCTTCGTCAAAGGTGGCTTTTGCACCTGTTCTTACCGCAGCATTGGTCATGATATTGGCAATTGAATGCGAATAACCGGCTTCCACTGGTGCATTTGGCGTTTTACGGCTGCGCACACATTCCATCCAGTTTCGCATGTGGCCCGAGGTTAACGGATCGCCGCCCATATTTGCGCCTGTTGCTGCTTTGATTTCGGTTTTACTTAAATCGAAGTCGGGTAAAAGGTTGGCTTTTAAGCCCATTGCAGCGGCTTCTTTTTCCTTTAATCCGCCCTTTGGCGAAACTTTATTGGTAATGAGATTGAGCTCGCCACCATTCGAGTAATATACTTCGCCTACATCTCCTACGCTATTCTGCATTCTCGAGGTAAAGGTTACCTGAAAGCCATCGGTAGTATCGGGCTGGCCATAGTCGAATACGGCAACCATCGAATCCCAGTTTCTGCGACCATCTTTCCAGGTGTAAATACCACCGTTGGCTACCACACTACGCGGATGCTTTAAATTGGTAAACCAATGTACGGTATCAATCTGGTGACTCATCCATTGCCCTGGCATTCCTGATGAATACGGCCAGAACAACCTGTACTCTAAATATTTTCTTGGATCGAAAGCCTCAACCGGACGGTTAAGTAAAAAGCGCTTCCAATCGATATCTTCTTCTTTTAGCTTAGCCACTAAATCGGGTCTACGCCACCTGCCTGGCTGGTTTACATTCCAAACCAGATCTACAGCGGTTATGGGGCCAAACTTACCATCCTGAATAAATTTTGCTGCATTGGTATAATTCTCACCACTCCTCCGCTGCGAACCAATCTGTACAATCTGCTTACTCGCTTTAACCGCTTTAAAGGCTGCTTTGGCATCATCCATGGTTTCGGCAAAAGGTTTTTCTACATAAGCATCACAATTGGCTTTAACGGCCTCGATGGTGTGTAAAGCATGCTGAAAATCGGCTGTACTGATAATTACAGCATCAAGATCTTTAGTGGCATAAAGCTCATCGTTGTTGCGGCAGGCTTTAATATCGTGACCAAATTTTGCTTTTAGATGGGCAATGCCTAAATCCCTGCGGTAATTCCATAAATCAGAAAGACCAACAATATCGAAGTTCAGCTCTTTATGATGGTTCATAAAACAAGGCAGAAGTGTTTCTTTAAAACGGTCGGAAAACCCGACAACGCCTACCCGTACCCTATCATTTGCACCGATGATGCGCCCATAACTTTTAGCACTCATTCCCATAGTGCCGGCATAGGTTGCCGCAGCAAATATTGCAGATTGCTTAATAAATTTCCTTCTGGAATTTTCCATATTTGGCTATATTAACAAATACGGTTTCTCATCAAACCATATTGAATGAGCTAAAATAGTATTTTAAATAAGATGCACTAAAACTCAACAGGTATTATTCTTGAAACCATTTTTTTGCCCAATAAAGCTTAATCTGCTCTAAACTTATCCAGTAAGCGATTTGAAGCCTTTTTCAATTCGAATTGCAACAAGCTTATTATTTTGGAAAACGTTTGAAATAATAATCTAGGGTTATAAGAGAAAAACGAAAAAGCCCCTTAGCAATTCGATGCTAAGAGGCTTTGGGTATTATACCTGCAAGGTTTTAAAAACCTTACAGGTATTGATGATTATATGATTATCCTAAAATCGCTAAACTTTCTTCAATGATTTTAATTTTTGCTTCAGCATCGGATTTTTTATTGCGTTCGTTGGCAATAATTTCGGGCTTGGCATTCTGCACAAAGCGCTCATTGCTCAATTTCGAATCAACCGATTTTAAGAACCCTTGCAGGTAAACCAAATCGGCATTTAAACGCTCACGTTCTGCTTCAACATCTACGTTTTCGGTTAGCGGAATAAAGAATTCGTCTTTACCGGCCATAAATGCTGTTGCGCCTACAATTTTGTCGTTCACAATCTCGGCTTCTGATACATTGGCCAGTTTGAAAACAATATTTAACCATTTCTCGTAATCGATCTCAGAATTTACCTTCAAACTTAAAGGCAAAGCTTCTTTAGGAGAAATTTGTTTTTGGTTACGCACATTCCTGATTTCGGCAACAACGGTTTTAATTACCTCGGCATCTTTCAGCAACTGCTCATCAATAGTGCCTTCTTTAGGGAATTCGGCTACTATACAGCAATCCATTTCACCACGTGCAGCAAATAAATCATCATGCCACAATTCTTCGGTTAAGAAAGGCATGTTCGGGTGCAACAGTTTAATAATCTGCTCAAAGAAACCAACCGTAGCCTGGTAACTTTCTGCATCAATCGGCTGCTGGTAAGCAGGCTTAACCATTTCTAAATACCAGGCACAGAAATCATCCCAAACCAGTTTATAGGTAGTCATTAGCGCTTCCGATAAACGGTATTGCTTAAAGTTATCTTCAATTTCTACCAGTGCAGCATTAAATCGGTTTTCGAACCATGAAATAGCCTGTTTATTAGGGTTTTCCAGGTTAGAATCTACCTCCCAGCCTTTAACCAAACGGAAGGCATTCCATATTTTCGAGGCAAAATTACGGCCCTGTTCGCAGTAGCTTTCATCAAACATTAAATCGTTACCTGCGGGCGATGACATCAACATCCCTACGCGAACCGCATCAGCACCGTATTTTTCTATCAATCCAATCGGATCGGGCGAGTTACCCAGCGATTTAGACATTTTACGGCCTAATTTATCGCGTACAATACCGGTTAAATATACATTGGTGAATGGTTTTTTACCCATAAACTCATGTCCGGCCATAATCATACGCGCTACCCAGAAGAATAAAATTTCAGGTGCAGTAACCAGATCGTTGGTTGGATAGTAATAATTAATATCCTTGTTATTCGGATCTTTAAAACCATCGAAAACAGAAATTGGCCATAACCATGAAGAAAACCAGGTATCCATTACATCTTCATCCTGACGTAAAAACGGTTCTAGCTGATGTTTAAAGCCGGCTTTTTCAGCATCCGAGCAGCTCTCATCCAAATGCTTTTTCTTCCAGAATTCTTCTAAAGCTTCATCTTTGGTTTTGGCCACCACCCAGTTTCCTTTGTCATCGTACCAGGCCGGGATCCGTTGCCCCCACCACAATTGACGTGAAATATTCCAATCGCGCACATTTTCCATCCAGTGGCGATAAGTGTTTTCAAATTTATTCGGAATCAGGTTTACCTCTCCGTTCAATACATCATCCAGAGCAGGCTGCGCCATTTCTTTCATTTTCACAAACCACTGCATCGAAAGTTTAGGTTCGATGGCAGCATCAGTACGTTCAGAAAAGCCTACCTGCGATTTATAATCTTCTACTTTTTCTAAATGATGAGCCTCTTCAAGCATTTTGGCAATCTTTTTACGGGCAACAAAGCGGTCTTCACCCACCAAAATAACTGCCAGTTCGTTTAAAGTACCATCATCATTTAAAATATCGGTAACCGGCAAATTGTGTTTTACGCCCAGCTCATAATCGTTCAAATCGTGTGCAGGGGTAACTTTTAAGCAACCTGTACCAAATTCGATATCTACATATTCATCTTCAATAACCGGAATTTCGTGGTTAACCAGTGGCACGAAAACTTTTTTGCCCTTTAAGTGGGTAAAGCGTTCGTCGTTCGGGTTGATACAGATCGCTGCATCGGCCATAATGGTTTCAGGACGTGTGGTTGCAATCGTTAAAAACTGATCGGTTGTACCCGAAATCAGGTACTTAATATAATACAACTTTTGGTTAACCTCTTTACGGATTACCTCCTCATCAGAAACGGCAGTTTTACCGGCAGGGTCCCAGTTTACCATACGGATACCGCGATAAATCCAGCCTTTTTTATACAGGTGGATAAATGAATCGATTACCGCTTCAGAAAGATCTTCCTCCATGGTAAAACGTGTACGGTCCCAATCGCAACTTGCTCCCAGTTTCTTTAACTGCTCTAAAATAATACCGCCGTATTTCTCTTTCCATTCCCAGGCATATTTCAAAAACTCTTCGCGCGAAAGGTCTTTTTTATTGATGCCCTGCTCTTTTAGCATGGCTACAACCTTCGCTTCGGTCGCGATAGAAGCATGATCGGTTCCAGGTACCCAGCAGGCATTTTTGCCTTGCATACGCGCCTTACGGATCAAAACATCCTGAATGGTATTGTTAAGCATGTGCCCCATGTGCAGCACCCCTGTGACGTTTGGTGGCGGAATTACAATGGTGTAAGGTTCGCGCTCATCAGGCTCTGAGTGGAAAAACTTTTTAGATAGCCAGTAGCTATACCATTTATCTTCTGTTTCTGCAGGATTGTACTTGGTGGAAATGCTCATGAAAAATTGTTATAAAAGCCCAAAAATAGCTAAATAAGCTGAAAGCCCAAAGTGGAAAACCGAAAGAGTAAAGCAGCTAAACGCCTTAACATTACCTATTGAAGCCTATGTATTTTCAATTTTAAACAGACAGCACCAGCATTCCATTTTTAGCTTGGTCTTGCTTTTTGTATTTTAGTATCCGCCGAAGGGTATTTGTAAACTTTCACATCAATTAAGATGAACACTAAAAATTTCAGAATTGGGTATGCCGTTTTACGTCTCGCAGTAGCCATTATCTTATTATCGCACAGCGTGTTTGGCATGTTTGATGGTGGCATTAATGATTTCGGGAATTTATACCTGAACAAAGTTGGCTTTGCTCCTTTTGGCCTAGCCATTGCCTGGAGCATTAAACTCTCGCATGTGTTTTGCGCAATACTACTTGTGTTTAACAAATACATCCGCCTGGCCAGTTTCACCAGCATATTTGTTTTAATAATGGGCATTATTATGGTGCACTTTAAAGAAGGCTGGTTTGTAGTAGGTGGCGGAAGAAATGGCGTAGAATATAATTTTGTGTTGATTTGTGTATTAACGGCAATTGTATTTTTGAACAATGCCAGCTCCCCTGAGCTGAAACAATAATTAACCTGAATCTTCGAAAACATCGTTTTAAAAGAGCTCAACCCCTGGTAAACCGAAGAAGTTTCATTTTCCTTTAATGTAAATATTTAGACGGCTAGGATTTACCACAATCCTCCAGGCTATAAATTGAGTGTACCTTGATCGCGTCTCTTACCCACCCAGTAAAAAGCAGCTGAAATTAAAATTTCATTTTTTGAATCCGTACTGCATTTAATATTGCCAGCAAAGCCACGCCAACGTCAGCAAAAACTGCTTCCCACATCGTTGCCAGCCCGCCCGCACCTAAAATTAAAACCAAAGCTTTAACCGCGAAGGCGAGCACAATATTCTGGATCACCACATTTTTAGTGGCCTTACCAATTTTAATTGCGGTAGCAATTTTAGAAGGCTGGTCGGTCTGGATCACCACATCAGCAGTTTCAATGGCAGCATCGCTGCCCATGGCCCCCATGGCAATACCAATATCGCTAATGGCCAGCACTGGCGTATCGTTAATGCCATCGCCAACAAATGCAACTACCTTACTTTTATCGCTTTTAATTTTTTCGAGCTTAGCTACCTTGTCTTCAGGTAATAAATCGCCATAATATTGATCGATGCCCAACTGACCGGCCACTTTTTTAACAATTGAAATTTTATCGCCACTCAGCATCACCACTTGTTTTACGCCGTTTTCGTGCAATTGTTTTACAGCACTTGCAGCATCCTCCTTAATCTCATCAGCAATTAAAACGTAACCGGCATATTCTCCGTCTACTGCTACCACCACAATACTTTCTTCTATGTCTTTTATTTTAACATCGAAAGGAATGTTGAATTTTGTCAAAAGCTTAGTATTTCCAGCTAAAACCGTTTTACCATTTACGCTGCCTTTTAAACCCATTCCGGCAATTTCTTCGAGATTAGTCGCCGGATGAAGTGCGGCTCCATTGGCATATTCCACAATTGCTTTTGCTATTGGGTGTGTCGATTTAGCCTCTACAGCTGTTAACAGGGCTAAAAATTCCGTTTCATTAATGGTACTTTCTATTTTCTGAACTTTAAAAACACCTTTGGTAAGTGTTCCGGTTTTATCCATCACTACCGTATCGAGCTTGGTAACGAGCTCTAAAAAGTTCGATCCTTTAAACAAAATACCATTTGCCGATGCTGCGCCAATACCACCGAAATAACCAAGCGGAATGGAGATAACCAGGGCACAAGGACAGGAAATAACCAGAAAAACCAGTGCCCGGTACAACCAGGTTTGAAAATGGTAATCGCTGCCTAAAATTAAAATCGGGACACTAACCAATGCAAGCGCCAGAAAGAATACAATAGGCGTATAAACTTTGGCAAACTTGCGGATAAACAGCTCGGTTTTTGCTTTGCGTGCAGTGGCATTTTGCACCATTTCCAATATACGAGACAAAGCACTATCGGCAAAAGCTTTGGTTACTTTTACCTCGATCACTCTATCCAGATTAAGCATGCCCGCCAAAACGCTTTCGCCCCTGTTAATGGTTTTAGGTTTACTTTCGCCTGTTAAAGCAGCGGTATTAAAGCTGCTTTTTTCGGAGAGCATTTCCCCGTCTAAAGCTATTTTCTCACCGGCTTTAACCTGTATGGTTTCGCCAATGACCACCTTTTCAGGGTTTACATCTTCGTATTTGCCACCTCTGAGCACATGTGCCACATCAGCACGTACATCAAGCAAAGCCGAAATATTTCTTTTTGCCCGGTTTACCGCTGCCAGCTGAAAAAGCTCACCAATGGTATAAAAAAGCATCACGGCTACCCCTTCAGGGTACTCGCCTATGGCAAAAGCACCAATAGTTGCGATAGACATTAAAGAAAATTCGGTAAAAAAGGCTTTTGCCTTAAAGGTTTCCCAAACTTCGCGCAAAACCGGAATTCCAACCGGTAAATAAGCTAAAATGTACCAGTACGGCCTAATGGTTTGAAAAGCGGGAACCTTAAAAAAATTATCGAATCCGATTCCGATCAGCAACATGGCCAGGGTAACAATAGCAGGCAGGTAAGTTCGAAACGCAGATGGATCGCCACCGTGATCGTGATCATCGCCTTCGCCATGTGAATGGCTGTACTCGTGCTGATGTTTAGGTTCGGAATGTGCTTTGCTGCTACAGCAGCTATCGTGATTATCGTGGGAATGACTCATTGTATAATATGCTATAACTCGTTTATTCAATACCTGCCAAGTGGTATTAAAACGATCTGAAATCAAATTTATGGAAAATAAAATGGTTTATCCCGAATCATTCTTAATAGCATTAATTTTTACAGCAACACAATAAAATTTGTTAAAAAATGTTAATAGTGTATAAAAGATTTTAAATCATGAATCCTAAGATGATTACAATAATCAAAAAAGGATCCATCTGAAGCATACCATTAAATATATAAACAGATGAAATCTATTAAAATTCCATTTTCAGCTTCCGATTTAATCAGAAGGCTTGGTTTGGCAAAAATTTACTACTGGTTTTACAAGTAATATTTCTAATATATTACCACGGTATTAATTAGTATTTCATAAATTTCGCTTTATTAAACTAACTTATTTTAAGCGAATGAAATACCAAAATTTGAAAAGATATTTTGCGGCGCTAGGTATAGTCGCTGCCGGCTTTTCTGCAAACGCACAATCCACCAAAAAATTTATCGATCCCGCCAACATGGATTTATCGGTTAAACCGGGCGATGATTTTTACCAATATGCAAGTGGCACCTGGATAAAAAACAATCCTGTTCCAGCCAAAGAAACCCGTTGGGGTTCATTCAACGAGCTTCGTGATTTCAATATTAATGCCGTAAAAACACTTGTTGAAGATGCTGCAGCGGATAAAACAGCACCTGCTGGATCGGTAAAACGCAGAGTAGGCGATTTTTACACCGCCGCCATGGATAGCGTAACCATCGAGAAATTAGGTTATACCCCAATTAAAGCCGATTTAGCTAAAATCCAGCAAATTAAAGATATCAAGGGCGTGTTAGATCAGGTAGCGTACATGCGCGTAAATGGTTTAGGCGGCCCGATGTTTGGCGTTGGTGTAGGCCAGGACCGTAAAAACGTAAACAAATACATGGTGAGCGTTGGTCAGGGTGGCACCACTTTGCCCGATCGCGATTACTACTTAAAAGATGATGCCCGCAGTGTTAAAATCCGCGAGGCTTACAATACCTACATGGTTACCCTGTTTACCTTAACCGGTAGCAGCCCCGAAGAAGCTAAACAAAAAGCGCAAACGGTTTTTAAAATCGAAAAGCAATTTGCAGAGGCGCAAATGAGCCGTTTGGAAATGCGCGACCCTTATGCCACTTACAACAAACTTACCCTTGCCGAGCTGAATAGCAAAACCCCGGATATCAATTGGTCAACTTACTTACCGAAATTCAAAATTAAAGGTCAGGATACCGTTTTAGTATCATCGCCTAAATTTATGGCCAGTTTAGATGGCATGTTAAAATCAGTTCCCGTAGCCGATTGGAAAACTTACCTGGAGTGGAATATTTTAAAAGGATCTGCATCGGGTTTAAGCTCACCATTTGTAAAAGCAAGCTTTGCCTTTACCCAGGCTCAAACCGGCCAGAAAGTACAAACACCACGCTGGCAGCGCATGTCATCATTAACCGATGGCACCATTGGCGAATTATTGGGCCAGCTTTATGTGGCTAAATATTTCAAACCAGAGGCTAAGGAACGCATGAACCAGATGATTGTGAACCTGCGCAAAGCTTTCGAAATCAGGATTAACGGTTTGGAATGGATGAGTCCTGAAACCAAACAAAAAGCACTGGCTAAATTACATGCCTTTACACCAAAAGTAGGTTATCCCGAAAAATGGAAAAACTACGATGGTTTAGTAATTAATAAAGATACTTATTTCCAAAACATGCGTAATGCAAGCGTTTGGGGCTATAACGAAATGGTTAACCAATTGGGTAAACCTGTAGATCGCAAACGTTTCGGTATGACCCCGCCGACGGTTAATGCTTATTACAGCCCAACGCTAAATGAGATTGTTTTCCCTGCAGGTATTTTGCAATTCCCTTTCTTCGATCCAAATGCTGATGATGCTTTAAATTATGGTGGAATTGGTGCAGTAATCGGTCACGAGATGAGCCATGGCTTTGACGATAGCGGAAGCCAGTACGATGCGATTGGTAACTTAAAAAACTGGTGGACGGCCGAAGACAAAGCTAAGTTTGATGCCAAAACCAAAGCCCTGGGCGAGCAGTTTGATGCGTATACCGTGTTAGATACCGTACATGTAATTGGTAAATTAACCATGGGCGAAAACATTGGCGATTTAGGTGGTTTAAATGCCGCTTATACCGCTTTCAAAATGACTAAACAAGGCCAAAGCAACGAAAAAATAGATGGTTTTACACCAGATCAGCGTTTCTTTTTGGCCTGGGCACAAGTTTGGAGAGGTAACATTTTACCAGAAAGCGCTGCCCAGTTAATTAAAACCGATCCACACTCTCCAGGTCCGTATCGTACTATTGGCGCTCCAGTAAACATGGATGCCTGGTATGATGCCTTTGATGTTAAACCTGGTGATAAATTATATAAAAAACCAGAAGACAGGATTAGAATGTGGTAATTTGAAGGAGGAAGGTGTGAAGGTTGAGGGCGGAAGGCTTTAACCATACATCCCTAAACAATATTCCATTCCTATATTGTAAACGCCCCGATTTTTAATTGGGGCGTTTGTTTTTACGTCGAGTTGGTTGTTAACATCCACACTGCTCGTTTACCTGGCCTCATCCATCCATTGATTTCTGTAAACATTCAAAAATTAATCTCCCTCCATTCCGCTATTGTTAAATATCATTCTATCTTTGAAAAAACATTCTACTCATTCCATGAAAAGCGTAATTAAAACACTGTCCATCCTGGCTTTAACTTTTCTTTCAGTAACAGGTTTTGCACAAAACAAACTCTTTACTGCCGAAGAATTAATCAATAAAAAAGATCCGGCATGGCCATTGGTTCAAAAGTGGATTGACTCTGCCAAAAACAAGGTTGAGCTTTTACCTGTTGATTCGGCAAAAGCCAAAGAAGTACTATACAATACGCAAATTTCAACCTATTCTACCCTGGGTTCGGTAATTTACAGCACTGGTGGCATTATGGTTGATAACGGCTGGATCAGAATTTTAGGTTCCGGAAGTGAGCGTTTAAACCGCTCTATCTCTGAATGGAATAAAGGAAAAACCATAAAAGAATATGGAGATAATATTCCTTACCTTTTAATTGCCGATGATGCCGTGGGCGGTTTCTTTGCCATTAATTACGGCGGTTTGGGTAAAGACATTAAAAACGTGTATTACCTTGAACCAAACAGCTTAACCTGGCAACCACTAGGTGCCGGCTATGGTGAGTTTCTAATTTTCTGTTTCGATAGCGACCTGTCTAAATTCTACAAAGGCTTACGCTGGAGCAGCTGGAACCAGTTTATTGCTAATTTAGATGGAACTAAGACCTACAGCTTCCGCCCTTATTTATGGGAAGAAGGCACTGATATTGAGAAATGTACCCGTAAACTAGTTGGCATTGAAGAAATGTACCGTTTTAATATCATGAAGTCGAAAGAACTGAATGCGGATAAAGGCATAAAAAAAGACGACTCGAAAAAAGAGGAAACCAAAACCGAGCAGTAATGCTTATCTGAAAAGCATATCTGCAAAAATCAGTGATTTTTGCAACATCGTGAATAAACTATGCGTATTTGGCCTGAGCTTTCTTTGATAGTTTAGCTAGTACCATTGCTCGGGATGCTTCTACCCTGCTTTTCAGTTCCGTGTCGTTAAACACTTCCAAATTAGCTACGCGAATCCATTGGCGTTTGGCCATATGGTGCGCCTGTTGTATACCTTCTCTGGCAGTCAGGGCATCAAATTCTTCAGGATCACATTTGATCGAGAAACTGTTATCCTCATCAATAGCGATAATGAAAAACATTTTTTCTTCGATCATGAAGCACAAATGTCCCCATTTCATACCTTCTGTTGTACCGGGCAAACTCAAACAATATTCTCTGAATGTTTCGATATCCATATTTAGGGGTTAGGGGTTAGGGGTTAGGGTAAGATCAAAACTAAGCAGAAAAGATTAAAGCTAAAAGGGAAAAAGACGGAGGTCGGAGTCCGAAGACCAAAGCTGAAAGACTAAAGCGGATTAATTGTCCTCTCCTATCTCAAACTAATGGTCTTGAAATCCAAAAAACCTGTTTATCCTTTTCCCATTCTCTAACTAATTTATCCTAAAATTCAACAATCCTATTTATCCCGATCCTATATTTGCATCATTTATCTTGAAAAATCAAATAAATCCTAGCTCATGAATATTATAACCCCTACTGCTGATGGTTCGAATACCCTTTACAATGAAACCATTGGCGAACATTACCACAGCAAACATGGTGCTTTACAAGAAAGTAAACATGTATTCATAGGGGCAGGTTTGCAATTTGTTGCGGCTAAACAGTCTGAGATTTCGATTCTGGAGGTAGGTTTTGGAACGGGTTTAAACTTTATTTTAACCCTCGAATATTGCCAGGCCAATAACATCCAGCTGGATTATACCAGCATTGAAGCCTTTCCGTTATCAGCCGCATTAATTGAGCAAACCGGTTATTCCGCTTATGTACCGCAAGCCATTTGGGATAGCTTTATGACCAATTACCAGGCTGCACTTCAAGCTCCGCAATCACTTTCGGCATTAAGCACACTCGAAATTCCGCACACTACCCTTGCCGCTTTTAATACGCCTAAAAAGTTCGATATTATTTATTACGATGCTTTTTCGGTACAGCATCAACCCGAAATGTGGAGTGATGAAATTATTGCACACGCCTGCAGTTTTTTAAAACCCGGTGGTACTTTTGTAACCTACGCCATTACCGGAAAATTAAAGCGGGCCGTAAAAGCCTGTGGTTTTACCATCGAAAAGCTACCTGGAGCCCCCGGAAAAAGGGAAATGCTGAGAGCAGTGAAGGGAATGTGATAACGTAAAAAGGTAAGATGGAAGATGGTGGCTTAACTTTAAGCACGGCCCTACACAAGCGCTGATAGTAACAAGAACGTTTTCTTAAAACCGCAATTCATTCTGTTTGTTAATCCTAATATAAAATTCACATCATGGAAAAAAGAATATTAGGAAAATCAGATTTAAATATAGCACCCATTGTTTTTGGCGGTAACGTTTTTGGCTGGACAATAGATGAGGCAAAATCATTTGAAATTTTGGACCATTTTATCGAAAGTGGCTTTAACTGTATCGATACGGCCGATGTTTATTCGCGTTGGGTACCAGGCAACAAAGGTGGCGAATCGGAAACCATTATTGGCAACTGGTTAAAAAAGCACGGCAAAAGGCACGATGTGATTATCGCGACTAAAGTGGGTTCGGATATGGGCTATGGCAAATCGCTCAAAAAAGATTACATCATTAACCAGGTTGAACATTCACTCAACCGGCTGCAAACCGATTATATCGACTTGTATTTCTCACATTACGATGATGAAAACACACCTGTTGAAGAAACCCTGAGTGCTTATGATGAATTGATAAAGGCAGGAAAAGTAAGGTGGATTGGGGCTTCTAATTTTTCGGCCAACCGCTTAAAAGAATCGTTAATCTTCTCTAACGAACACAATTTACCCCGTTACGAAGTTTACCAACCCGGTTATAACCTGTACGACCGCGAAGGATTTGAGGCAGAACATGAAAAAATTTGTCTGGAGCATAATTTAGGTGTAGTAACCTATTACGCACTGGCCAGTGGTTTTTTAAGTGGAAAATACCGCAGCGAAGCCGATTTAAGTAAAAGTCAGCGGGGCAGCGGAGCAAAAAAATACCTGACCGATCGGGGCTTTAAAATCCTGGGTGCATTAGATCAGGTTGCAGAAAGCCATGGCGTAGAACAAGCCTCCGTAGCATTGGCCTGGTTGATGTATCATCCTTCGGTTACAGCACCAATTGCCAGTGTTACCGATTTAAACCAGTTAAAATCTTTTACCGAAGCTGCAAATTTAAAACTGAGTGCAGAGGATATTTCGTTGCTGGATAAAGCCAGTGTTTATTAAAATTTTGCTACCACGATCGTCTTTTTACAGCTTTATTCATTGCGAAAACCCGTCATTGCGAGAAGGCTTTTTCAGCCTTTGAAGCCTGCCTGCAGCAGGCAGGCAATCTTACAACGGTCGCTAGGTGGAATTGCAATGATTTAATAGTGAAGCCCACGCCAAACCCGTCATTTCGAGCGGAGCGCAGCGGAGTCGAGAAATCTAATAAAAGATCTCTCTCCCGATTTAACGTCGGGACTGTGCTTCAGTCGAGATGACGATCATCTCAAATAAGAGATTCTTTATATTTCCCACACCACTCCAATTATTACTTCTTAATAATTCTGATATTCTTCAAAAAAGACAGATAATATTAATATTTTGTACAGGTATTTACCGCCACATGTATTAAAACATTTAGCCAGCCTAATTGTATTAAACAGAACTTATTTTTTATGAAAGACAAACTATCATTCCTGCCGAAGCTCGCGCTGGTGCTTTTCTGTTTAATTAGCCTGACATATATTGCCATTTTAGGGCAATCGCTTCTCGCTCCGCTACTTTTCTCTTTTTTAATGGGGATATTATTGCTGCCCGTGGCCAATTTTTTAGAACAGCGGTTTAAATTTAAAAGAAGTTTATCAACTCTGGTTTCAGTTATATTAATGATTGCCGTAATTGGCGGTATTGTTTATTTCTTTGGCAACCAGCTAAGCGATTTATGGGCAGACTGGCCTTTGTTAAAGCAAAAAGCCGATGTTTCTTACCATGAATTACAGCATTGGATTTCGAAAACCTTTCATGTAAATTCAGAAAAACAACTGGCCTACCTGAACGATAGTACTGAAAAAGCCCTGGCCACTAGTGCCGCCATTGTAGCAACCACACTGGCTACTTTATCATCCACCCTGCTATTTCTGGGTTTTACCCTATTGTTTACCTTTTTCATTCTTAACTACAGGCGGGTATTGTATACTTTTTTAACCTCGGTATTTAAAGAAGAACACAAAGAAAAAGTAGGCGAAATTGTATCGCAAATCCAGTATATCATTAAAAAATACATTATCGGCTTGTTTTTACAAATGCTGATTGTTACCATATTAATGATTACGGTATTAAGCATTTTAGGTGTAAAATATGCCGTTTTATTAGGTCTGGTAGCAGGTATCTTTAATGTAGTGCCTTATTTGGGCATTTTCTTTGCCTTACTCATTAGCTGCTTAATTACTTTCGCTACTGCCGGTGCAGGCAAAGTTTTATTGGTTTTAATTGCTTTTGTTGGCGTTCATGCCATTGATGGAAACATTTTAATGCCATTGGTAGTGGGCTCTAAAGTTAAAATCAATGCGCTTTTTGCCTTTATTGGCATTGTAGTTGGCGAAATGATCTGGGGTATATCGGGTATGTTTTTGTGTATTCCCTATTTGGCCATGCTCAAAATCATTTTCGACCGGATAGACAACCTTAAACCCTGGGGCATTTTAATGGGCGAAGAACACAAACCAGAGAAGAAAAAACGGGTTTACCGCATTACCAAAAAGATTAAACTAGAAGAAAAAGATTAACATGGCCGAAAACCGTTCGCCGCATATTTTAAGTACTTCGGCCAATTTACTGGGGATTTGCTTTATCGTACTTACTTCATTAAAAAAGCTGAACCTTGCCGATAGTTCGATTATTGATGAGTTTGCCGTTGCTGCTGTAATCCTTTTTATGGCCAGCTGCATCTTATCTTTTATTTCGATGAGAAAAGGTGACGCGGTAAGTCAAAGGCTCGAGAAAACTGCTGATTTTATTTTCCTTTCGGGATTGGTGGTACTGTTTATCGCCACCATATTAATTGCTTTTAACCTGATCTCGTAATTTTTACAGCCCAATTACAACCTGCTTTAGGTCTATTAGCCGTTAATTTACATCTTTGAAGTATGAAACCTTTATTCGTATTAGTCATTGTTTACGTTGCCCTGCTTGCTTTTGGGGGGCATACCACTTTTGATAAAGGAAATGTTTTTGCCGGTAATATGGCTATGGGGGTAATGTTGCTTTTTACGGCCATTGGCCACTTTAAGTTTAAAACCAGCATGGCCGCCATGATTCCGCTTTTCATTCCAAAAAAAGTAGAAATTATCCTCATTACAGGTGTACTGGAAATTATGTTTGCCATTGCACTCCAGATAGAAGGCATCAGGTACTATACCGGTATCGCACTAGTTCTTTTTCTGCTTGCCGTTGTACCATCCAATATTTACGCGGCCAAACACCGCATTAATTACGAAGATTTATATAAACCCGGACCAGGTATTAAATATTTATGGTTCAGAATCCCCTTTCAGCTTTTCTTAATCGCCTGGGTTTGGTATTTTAGCATCCGTTAACAGCTAATCACCACCTTTTGCAAAAACTATAACACATGCCTAACAACCCGATTCCAGCCAGTGCACACAATCCAGCCGATGCTTTTACGCGTTTGCTTACCGTTCTAGATACTTTACGCACCCAATGCCCGTGGGATAAAAAACAGACCATGGAAACCCTGCGCCATTTAACCATTGAGGAAACTTACGAGTTAAGCGATGCAATTTTAGAAGGTGATCTGGATGAAATCAAAAAAGAACTGGGCGATGTAATGATGCACCTGGTTTTTTATGCACGCATTGCTTCGGAAACCAACGAATTTAACATTACAGATGTTTTAAATGGAGTTTGCGATAAACTGGTTAACCGCCACCCACATATTTACGGTGATGTAGAGGTGCAAAACGAAGAAGATGTAAAACGCAACTGGGAGCAAATCAAACTGAAAGAAGGCAACAAATCGGTTTTAGCGGGCGTTCCCAGCTCATTGCCTGCCTTGGTTAAGGCTTCACGCATTCAGGAGAAAGCCCGTGGTGTGGGTTTTGATTGGGAAAACAAAAACCAGGTTTGGGAAAAGGTAGAAGAAGAACTGCAGGAATTTAAATCGGAATTTAACGTCGCCGATAATACAGCCATTGATGTAGAAAAAGCAGAATCAGAATTTGGTGATGTACTTTTCTCGCTGATCAATTATGCCCGTTTCATTAACATCAACCCCGAAAACGCCTTAGAAAAAACCAATAAAAAATTCATTAAACGCTTTCAGTACCTGGAAAGCAAAGCAAAAGAAAACGGGAAAGCCCTCGCAGATATGACACTTGCAGAAATGGATGTTTATTGGAATGAGGCCAAAAAGGTATAATTTCTGGCCTTGTTAATTCTGGCACGTAGAGACATTTTTGTTAAATTTGCGATTACATTCGCAAAATTTATACTAAATTTGCGATTACATTCGCAAAATTTACACTAAATTTGCGATTATGATTTCAAGAGCGATAACAAATTCAATTGAAAAACACCTGGAAGATAATAAAGCAATTATCTTATTAGGACCCAGACAAGTTGGAAAAAGTACGCTTTTAAACCAGTTGTCTTCAAAATTTGCCCAACCTGTAATGTGGTGGAATGGAGATGATGCGGATATCAGAACCCTGCTCACCAATACTACAGCCACATCCTTACGTGCGCTTCTTGGAAAATCAAAAACCTTAATTATTGATGAAGCGCAAAGAGTTGATAATATCGGTTTATCGATCAAATTAATTATCGATCAGCTTAAAGATGTAAAAGTGCTGGCTACAGGCTCATCAGCATTCGAATTGGCCAATCACATTAACGAGCCGCTCACCGGTAGAAAATGGGAGTATAATCTTTTCCCCTTTTCGTTCGGAGAAATGGTAGCAGAACATGGCTTACTTACCGAAAAAAGATTATTAAACCATCGCCTGGTTTATGGCTATTACCCCGAAATTGTAAATAATCCCGGTGAAGAAGAAATTAGGTTAAAACAATTATCAGACAGCTACCTGTACAAAGATATCCTAACCTGGGAAAAGATACAAAAGCCCGATAAAATGGAGCGGTTAGTACAGGCTTTGGCTTTTCAGGTTGGAAATGAGATATCATACAACGAACTGGGCCAAATAGCCGGTTTGGATAATCAAACGACCGAAAAATATATTGATCTGCTTGAAAAAGCATTTATCATATTCAGATTAGGGTCTTTAAGTAGAAATTTAAGGAATGAGTTAAAAAAAAGCAGAAAGATTTACTTTTATGATAATGGTATCAGAAACGCGGTTATTAACCAATTTAGCCCTGCAGCACTGCGTCAGGATATAGGTGCACTTTGGGAAAACTTTGTCATCAGTGAACGGGTGAAATTTCTGGCCTACCAACAGATTAACTGCAATCAATACTTTTGGCGCACACATGCCCAGCAGGAGATAGACTACATTGAAGAACGAAATGGATTAATGAGTGCCTACGAAATTAAATGGAACCCAAAATCCAATGCTAAATTCCCAAAAACGTTCCTAAATGCGTATCAGGATGTGGAAACCAAAGTAATAACGCCAGAAAACATTAGTGATTTTTTATTATGAGTAAAACTCTCCATCCACGTAATACCATTTCCCCGCTTCTAACCTGAAGTTAGATTTTTCATGCAATACCTCTGTCTGAAATTTCTTATTGAGGTAATAAGCTTTAAACTCTACAGTATCAAAAGTAGCGGCCACAATTTCGAGTTTAAGCCATTTGGTGTTTTTTGCACTTTTTAAATAGGCATCTTTGCTGTTGCCTTTGCGTTTGCTGCTGTGCGTGGTTTCAACCAGATAATCGCCATCCTGAACCACAAAAGCCGAATACCGCGAACGCATTAAGGCTTCGGCCGTAGGTGGCTTTTCTTGCTTTAAATGGTATGGTTTACAGCAGCTTTGGTAAAGTAAGCCACTTCCGCAGGGACAATTAGTAATGTTCATTTCGGTTATTTGAGTGGCAAATTAGGAATTTAATGTCCTTGATGCCAAAATTTCCGTAAAATTGCAGTCCAAAATAATGAGATACTTTTTCCACATTGCTTATCAGGGTCAGCATTACAATGGCTGGCAAAAACAACCGGGCGCCATTAGCGTACAAGGTGTAATTGAAACAGCACTGGAAAAAATTTTAAAACAACCTGTTCCCATCAATGGTTGCGGCCGAACGGATGCACATGTACACGCCAGTCAGTTTTTTTTTCATGCCGATATAGATCAGGCTTTTGATTTTGACTTGCTTTACCGCTTAAACAAAACCTTGCCACAAAATATTGCCGTGTTCGATATTATTGAAATGGAAGGCTTGCCCCATGCCCGTTTCGATGCCGTTCAGCGCAGATACGATTATTTTATCCACACTTACAAAGATCCGTTTTTAAGCAATCAGAGCTCTTTCTACCTGACACCAGACCTGGATCTTCAAAAAATGAAAGCAGCCGTAAATCTGCTGCCGCAATATAAAGATTACCGCGCCTTTTGCACGCAGCCCAATAAATACGAGCATACCATTTGCAATGTAATGGAAGCCGATTTGTTTGTGAACGAAAAAGGCGACCGCGTTCGCTTTCACATTGCCAGCAACCGTTTTTTAAGTAAAATGATCCGCATTTTAATGGGAAAAATCTTAAAAATTGGTCAGGGTGAGTTAAGTGTTGATGCCTTTGAAGAGTCGCTGATTAACCTGCAAACACCTAAAACTTTAGATCCCGCACACCCAACAGGCCTGTATCTTTCTAAAGTTACCTACCCTTATTTAAACCTACCTCCGAGAACCGATTTTCTGCACAGTACGCAAGGAACCGACTGGATTTCAGTTCAGCTGTAGCGTTTTAGTATCGACCTCCGTTTAAGGGGTATGAAAGCTAAAATCTCCATCCTTTTATTTACCCTTGGCCTAACACTGGGCTGTAAAAAACCTGATAAGGTTGATGTGGTAAATGATGGCGATTATACCGGCTTACTGGTGGTAACCAATAGTGTAAAATCGGTACCAAGTACCTATCCTGTTGTTGCCTCGTTAAAAAACGGACGGTTTAGCATCACATACAAAAATACCGGCAAACCAACTGCTGGATCGGGCACCTATACATTTGATAAGGGGTTTGCTGTTTTTGTTAACGACGGTGTTTATACAGCCGATTTTGACTGGAACATGATTTTAAACGGAGAATACGAGGTTTTAAGCAATGCTACAGACCTTACCCTTAAAAAGAAGTTTAAGCCAGCTACACCCGAAAATTTACCAGCTACCTCATATGCATACCTGCAATATGAATACATTTTGAAAAAAGCAAACTAGCACGAAAGAATAAAAAAGTTAGGTTTAGGTTGCCTGGGCGTCGAAAATGATCTGATTTGATGACCCAGGCTTTTTTATTCCTTATTTAAAACGGATAGCCTTTAATGGCGAAACTTTACTAATGAGCAGTGAAGGGATGATCAGTACGGTTAAACATACCACAACGGTAACCACATTCAATAACAGTACATCAATAAAATGAAATTCGATTGGTGCATAGGCTAAAAAATACGAGGTTTGGTTGAGTTTAAAAATGTGCGTAGACTGCTGAAAGAAGCCTAATCCCAGACCTAAAATATTGCCAAGCAACAGCCCTATTCCAATCAGGTAAGCCGCATTATAGAGAAAAATCTTCATAATGCTCCAGTTGCTCGCCCCAAATGATTTAAGCATCCCAATCATGTTAGTACGTTCCAAAATCATGATAAGCAAAGCAGTAACCATATTAATTACCCCTACAATCAGCATTAAAATTAACAACACTTTTGTGTTCACATCTAAAAGTCCCAGCCAGGTAAAAATATTGGGAAAGTTTTCTTCAATAGAAAAAGAACGCAGATTACGTGGCAGCTTTTCATAAATCTCATCAGCAACAGGCTGCAGTTTATTAAAATCCTTAATCCTGATTTCTATTCCACCAATCTCATTAGGCTCCCAGTTATTTAAACGCTTGATAATATTCAGGTTACCCAAAACAAAACCTTTGTCAATATCTTCTACACCGATATCGTAAATACCTACAATCTTAAACTTCCGCGGACGCAACTGATTCTGTACAAAATACATGATAAAATCATCGCCGGTTTTCAATTTTAAGCGGTTGGCCGTATAATTCGAAATCAACAATTCCTGCATGGCCTTTGTACTATCGGCAAAATTGATGATACTGCCACTAATCAGGTGTTTTTTAATGTAATCCCAGTTATAACTTTTATCTACCCCTTTAAAATTGATACCTTCTATTTCGTTATTGGCCGAAAGAATACCCGGCTTGGTGGCGAAAGGATAAAAATACTCGATATTGGGATTATTTTTCAGCTCGTTTTTAGTGGTATCATCTAAAACAAATGGCGAATGCTCGAAAGAATTATTGAGATCGTAACGCGTAATTTGTACATCGCCCAAATACCCCCTTACCTTATCCTGAATTTCGGTTTTAAAGCCTTTAATAATGGCAATAGACAGGATCATGACAGCCAGACTCAGCATTACCCCCGCTATCGCAATGCGAACAATGAGCTTTGAAAACGTACGTTCTGATTTAACGGCAATCCGCCCGGCTATAAAATATTCGAAATTCAACTTTAATAGGTTTCTAAGTAACAAAAATGCTCAATTCCTTTTAAAAAATGGCATTTTCAAAAATAAATAAGCAACTTTAAAAATAATGCTGCCTTGCTTAAAACAAATACCCATAACCCTGGCAAATTGTTTTTTTGTAGCATAGATTTGAATATACCGGATATGAAACAATACCTCAGCTTTGCTTTAACCAGTTTAATTGCCTTATCGGCCTGTGGACAACCTAAACCGCTTGAACAAGAAGTTGCAGGTGGTAAAGGCCTCGAAAACAAAAAACTGATGATCAGGAAAATGAAACTGCCATCAGCACTTAAAACCGGTGCCGAACAAACCGAGCTATACCTCCCTCTTTTAAAAGGTAAACGGGTGGGCATGGTCGTTAATCCCACTTCAGTAATCGGTGCGCAAACCTCGGTAGATAGTCTGCTAAAGTTGGGTGTTAAAATCCAGAAAATATTTGGCCCCGAGCATGGCTTCAGGGGAAATGCCAGTGCCGGCGTTACGGTTAACGATGATGTTGATGCCAAAACCGGTATCAAAGCCATTTCGCTCTACGGCAAACACAGCACCCCAACAGCAGAAGACCTGACCGATATTGACATCATGGTTTTCGATATACAGGATGTTGGCGTTCGTTTTTATACTTACATTAATACCCTGCAGCATGTAATGGAAGCTTGTGCAGCTAACAAAAAAACGTTGCTGATTTTAGATAGGCCCAACCCGAACGGTTATTTAATTGACGGGCCAATTTTAGACCCTAAGTTTAAATCGGGTATTGGCATACAGCCCATCCCCATAGCGCATGGTTTAACTGTTGGCGAATATGCACAAATGTTAAACGGCGAAGGTTGGTTAAAAGATAAAGTGAAATGTAAGATTACGGTGATTAAAAATGCCAATTACAACCACGACATGGAGTACACCTTACCGGTTAAACCATCGCCGAACTTAAATACTCAGCAAGCTATTTTGCTTTATCCTTCAACTTGTTTATTTGAAGGTACCTATTTAAATCATGGTCGTGGCACCCAATTTCCCTTTACAGTGGTAGGCGCACCTTACCTGAAAGGAAAATTCGACTTCAGCTTTACCCCTAAAAGTATCAAAGGTATGTCGGAAACACCCTTATTTCAGGATCAGGTTTGTTATGGATTGGATTTGAGAACATACGATACAGCTGAGTTGCGCAAAAGCAAGCAGGTTAATTTATCGTGGTTAATTTCGCTATACCAGGCATCGCCTAAAAAAGAAGACTTTTTTAACTCTAAACTGAGTAAAGAAATGGGCACCATTGAAAGATTGGTAGGCTCTGGCGATTTCAGGCAACAGATTATTGACGGAAAAAGTGAAGCCGAAATCAGGGCGAGCTGGGAACCAGGTTTGAGTGCTTACAAAACCATGCGTAAAAAGTATCTGCTTTATCCGTAGCTTTTGATTGAATAAATGAGAGGATGATTGAATGACTGATTGATTGAATGGAAGAATGATAAGGCAATTTTTCAAACTTAACAGCTAAAGCATTGTTATTAAATAAAGGATCTGGTTGGATGCAAGTAACATTTCAACCTTAAAACTTTACAACATTCAATCATTGAAACATTCAATAATCAACAATATGAGCAGTCCAAAAGTTAAAAGCGATAAACCCGGAAGCAATTACCAGCAAGAGGTACCAAAAGGCCGGGAGCCGGTTGACCATAAAACGGTAAGAAAAGAAAACGACAGTGTACCCAATAAGCCTGTTCGAACAAATAATCCGGCTCAGCAGCGCGAAAACGAAGAACAACCGGTACACCCGATCAAGAAAGCCCCGAAAGCATAAATAATCGTTCAGGTTGCAGCTGGCTGTATTACCTGAACGATTTTATTTTTAGCGCAAAGAAAAATGTAGCGCCTTGTCCGGCTGTACTTTCTACCCAAATCCTGCCACCTTCACTTTTAATAATTTCGGCCGAAATGTACAGGCCTAAACCCAAACCGGGATAGGTATGCTGCAAATTGCCATCAACACGGTAAAACTGATCGAATACCAGGTGTTGCATATCCTCAGAAATGCCGATGCCATAATCTTTAACACTCAAGATAACTTCTCCATCCTGATCAAATGTGGTTACCTCTATTTCATTAGCATCGGTTGAGTATTTTATTGCATTGGTCAGAAAATTGGTGATTACCTGCCCAATACGTTCTTTATCGGCAAAAACAATCGCCCTACTGGCTAAGCCGCAAATAATTTTGTGCTTAGAGCTAATGTGCTGCATTTCTTCAACAATTTCTTCAACCGCAGCATCGAAATCAAATTCTACCGGGTTAAAAGTCATTTTACCCGACTGAATTTTGGTTACATCCAATAAATCGCCAATAAGGCCGGTTAGCCGGTTTAACTGCTGATCCATTTTACGCACCATATTTGCCTTTTTCTCATCACCTTCACTCCTGATCATGCGTTCGAGCACCTGCGCATAAGCTTTGATACTGGTTACCGGTGTTTTCAATTCATGACTGGCAATCCCCAAAAATTCATCCTTTTGCTGTTGTAATTGTACTTGCTTAGTTACATCCATTGCGGCGTGAATAATGGCATACACCTCCCCATTCGAATCTTTAAGCGGTTTATAGGTAAAGCTAAACCAACGTTTCTCTTCTTTACCATCAACCAGCAAACGGGCTTCTTCCTGATCAGCATGATAGGTTATCCCGGTACGGTATACTTCTTTTAAAATATCAACGAAAGGCTGTACGTTTAACTCGGGAATGGCCTCTTCAACGGTTTTGCCAATTACAGTTTTGTCCTTTCCCCAAAAACGAAGCATTTCATCGTTAGCCAGCCTGATGATAATATTTTCAGTTTCATAATAAGCAGTGGCCATTGGTATATCGTACAAAAAATTCCGAAAACGCTCTTCACTTTTCGCAGCTTCCATTTTTGAAATAACCTGCGCGGTAATTTCGTTGGCAACCACCATAATACCCGAAACCTGACCATCCTGACCAAAAATCGGGTCGTAAACAAAGTTGAAATAAAAATCGCCTAAAACTCCGTTTCGCTCCAAACGAGCCATGGTTTCGTAACCGTAGTGGGCAATCCCGCTATCGTAAACCTCTAACAAAAGTTCGGGGAAAGGCTGACCAATAATTTCAGGCAATCCATCTAAAAGTTTTAAACCGATTACGGCTTTACTTTTTCCCCATATTTTTAACAAATCATCGTTGGCATCTTCAATAATCAGATCCCTTCCTTTTAAAATGCCAATGGCCACAGGCGCATCGTAAATCATTTGCCTAAACAAGGCCTCGCTTTGCTCTACTTTAAATTTGGCGTTCACCAATTCGGTAACATCGGTAGCATTATTTAAAATGCCCCAAACATTTCCGTCGGTATCCCTCAGTGGTTTATAAATAAAGTCGAAATAAAAAGTTTGGAGTACATTATCGTTTAAAAGTATCACCTTATCTTCTTTGGCTTCGTAAGCTACCCCGGTAGTTCTTACCTGATTGAGGATATTAAGAAAGGGCTGATCTTTTAATTCGGGTAATGCCTGAGCCAGTTCTTTACCTATTACCGATGCATCTCTGCCCCAGGCTTTCAGCATAGCTCGGTTAGCCACCTGAATAACCATATTTTCGCCAACATAAAGCGCTATTGGCATTGGAGACTCTTCTATAAGCGTATTGAAAATATTGGCTGTATCGTCGAGGTTGATTTGCATAACAGGATAAAAAACAAATATAATTGCTTTTTTTACTTGCTACCTGATTTTAAGAAAGATAATAACACCTTTTCGTTGTGTTCTAAACTAACTTTACCTTTAAGCGAATTGTTGTTCATCTTTTTCAGGTATTTTTCCAGCTCATTATTCTCGTAAGCCGTAAGCAACAGCGGGTAAACATAAGAACTTTTACATACTGCCCTGGTATTTCCGAGTTTTTTGGCTACACAATCTAAAACGGCAACAATTGTTTTTTTACTGTTTAATCCGGCATTTTCGTTAAGCTGGCACTGCGCAAACTGCCGCATGGCTTCAAGTGTGCCACCCCAGGTCCTGAAATCTTTTGCTGTAAAATCATCGCCGGTAATTTCTTTAATGTAGGCATTTATTTTACCCGAATCGATGCTTTTATGTTCATTGCCATTGGTATAAAACTGAAAAAGTTCCTGTCCCGGAATATCTCTGCACTTTTTAACCAATTTGGCCAGCGTGCGGTCGTTCAGCTCTACTTTCTGCTGCACCCCTTTTTTACCCACAAAATCCATGGTAATCTTGCTTCCGTTTATTTTTACATGCTTATCGCGCAGGGTGGTAAGTCCAAAAGAGCCATAAAGCTGCTTATAGCTTTCATTCCCTACCCTAATCAGGGTTTTTTGGAGCACATCTACCGAAATGGCCAATACCTTGCGTTCGTCAAAATCTTTTCGGCGGAGATCTTTTTGTAGGTTTTTCCGGGCTTTGGGTAGTGCTTTGCCAAATTCGAGCAGACGGAAATATTTATCTTCAGAGCGACGACTGGTCCATTTTGCGTGGTATTTATATTGTTTTCGACCGGCGGCATCAATCCCCGTAACCTGCAGATAAGCATTGGGTTTGTTGGCAATCCACACGTTTTGCCAGGCAGGTGGAATCACCAGGGCTTTAATCCGGTCGAGGTGTTTATCTTCGGTAATTTGATTGCCTTCTTTATCTACATAATGAAATTTACCAGGTTTGCCTTTCCGGTATATACCAGGCATACTGTCGGTTACATATACCAATCCGCTTGCTTTAACAACATCTTTGCCTTGTACCATTTTTACCTGTAAGTATGGGTTTATTTTTAGTTATTTTGCAAAACTTTAAGTGGCCAGCCACGTTATTTTTTAAACACAACACTTTCTTATGAGAATAGTTTTTATGGGTACGCCCGATTTTGCTGTGGCATCGTTAGATGCACTGGTACAAGCCAATTTTGACGTTGTCGCGGTAGTAACTGCACCAGACCGGCCGGCAGGTCGTGGGCAAAAACTTAATGAAAGTGCGGTAAAAAAATACGCAGTTACAAAGCAGATCCCGGTGTTACAACCCGAAAAACTGAAAAACCCTGAATTTCTCGAAGCATTAGCCGGCTATAAAGCCGATTTACAGGTGGTAGTAGCTTTTAGAATGTTACCCGAAGTGGTTTGGAATATGCCACCAAAGGGAACCATTAATCTGCACGGATCGCTTTTACCACAATACCGGGGCGCTGCGCCAATAAACCATGCCATTATAAACGGCGAAAAAGAAAGTGGTGTAACCACCTTTTTCCTCACCCATGAAATTGATACGGGAAATATTATCCTGAGTGATAGTACTGCCATTGCTGATGATGAAACCGCCGGCGACTTGCACGATAAACTGATGCACATTGGAGCCAACCTGTTGGTAAAAACGCTTAAAGCGATTGAGGCGGGCGAGGTGAACGAGCAACCGCAGCCACAAAGCGGCGATTTAAAGCATGCCCCTAAAATTTTTAAAGACGATTGCAAAATTGACTGGAACAATCAGGCACAGCCGATTTACAACTTAATTCGCGGCTTGAGCCCATACCCTACCGCTTTTACTTCTTTAAACGATAAAACCCTAAAAATATTTAAGGCCGAAATAGAGGATAAAGAACCCGGTATTGTTGCCGGAGGCTTTTTAACCGACGGTAAAACCTATTTAAAATTTGCAGCTAAAGATGGTTTTATTAAACTATTAGATATCCAGTACGAAGGTAAAAAACGCATGCTGATTGAAGATTTTTTAAGGGGAATGCGGTTGTAAGCTGAAATACAAACTATAAAAATAACCAGACAGCACCTCGATTAGGCCTGTCTGGTTACAATTTTAAGCACTAACGGTTATAGTTATCGATAGCCCTTTCGATATTTTTCTTGCCAGATTGGCCAATAAAATAGCCTCCAATACTTAACCCAGCACCGAGCCCCAGCAAAACAAAACTGCCCGTATAATTACGGCCTTCGTATTTTGGCATACCGCCAAAAGTAGTACCTACTTGTTTACCTTCTGCCATTAGCGTAATCCCACTGGCAATAATTGCAGCGCCAGCCGCCACGTACATGGCTATACCAGTTATTTGTGCATTTCTATACCGCCTTAACAGCGCTAAACTCTTCGGGTTATCGGCCATCGCTTCGTTTAAATTACGATAATTTACCTTTTTCAGATCGGCATAACCCTTGTTAATAAACATCCGGCTGTTTACTGCCTGTCGCCTGTAATCTCTGAATCCGTAGTATTCGCCTTCAATAGGTACATCATCATAAACAACTTCCTGATAAAGATTGACTTTACCTTCAATAATCCGCTCTGCAAAGGTGGCTTCTCCCAAAAGGCTAAGTCTGCGGGTATTGGCAAAAAAGCCATCCTGGTTGTTAAAAAATTTGACCTGTGAGACCGGTACCCGCCTTGCATCTGCCCGGAGCGACCACCCGCCGCTAAAATCGGGTCGCAATCTGATTTTTTGTGCATAAACTGTAGAATCTGAATAGAAGTACAGAAAATTTCTGGATTCGTTCAACTGTTGTGAACGGGCGTTCAGGCCATAGCAAGCCATTACGAGAATGAGTAATTTTTTCATTTCGGTTAAATTTGTGTGTGTAACCAATAATACTAAAAATATAGTTTAGGTTAACACAAACCAGCAGAAATAAAATGTAAAATCGGCGAAGCAAAAGGAATTTGCTCCCATACTAATTACAGGCGAACTATTACAATGCGTTTAGCTTATCAATTAAAAGCTTCGAGACTTCGTTAAAATAGCGTTTACGGCCGTAGCCCATTACCCATTGTATACCCTGGGTGGCATTGGTAATAAAAACTTCTTCGGCTGCCTTTAATATCTCGGGATTAATCTGCGCTTCGATTAAAGGAATATCGTTCATTTTGCACAGCTGCATAATGGCGGTACGCATTACGCCACTCACACAACCTTCGGTTAAGGCAGGTGTGTAAACTTGCTTGTTGTACACTACAAAAACGTTGGCGCTAATGCTTTCGCATAGAAAACCGTGCTGATTTAAAATCATGGCCTCATCCAAACGGTTCTGGCTTTTAAAAAGTCCCGCCATTACATAAAGCAGAGCGTTGGAGGTTTTAAAGTTCGACAGTTTGTTAACCGGCTTGGGTATTTCGTCAAAAACATCTATAATGAGGCCTTTGCTGTTTAATTCGTATGTCGGGGAAGTTAAAGGAATCCCTTCCAAAACATAACCTGCTTTATTAATTTCGGGTGTATACACGCCCGCTCCTTCGCGGTAAACCGAAAGGCGAAAACGCACATTGCCATTCCACTTGTTCCTTTTGGCCAGGTCGGCAGTTTTTTGGCGTAAAAAATAATCGTCCATTAGGGCATGTCCGTCCATTTTCAGGGCCTTCATACCAGCGGTTAATCTATCGGCATGCAAATCAGCAAATTGCAATTTGTTGTTCATCATCCGCATACTTTCAAACAAGCCATCGCCAAATTTAAAAGCCCGGTTAGACGCGTTTAAAACAGGAGCATCTGCCGCATAAAATTCATCATTAAATAAAAGGTACTGTTGAAGCATATTTTATGATGTAGCGATATAATTTTCCCATTTAGTTAAACCTGCCTTAAAATCATCCGGTAATGGCGATTCAAAGTACATGTATTCTTTAGTTGTTGGATGTATAAAACCTAAACTCTGTGCGTGCAAAGCCTGGCGGGGCAATAACTCAAAACAATTTTCTACAAACTGTTTGTATTTGTTAAACGTAGTTCCTTTTAAAATCTTATCACCACCATACATCGCATCGCTAAACAGCGGGTGACCAATATGCTGCATGTGCGCCCTGATCTGGTGGGTACGGCCGGTTTCGAGTTCGCAGCTAATTAAAGTAACATAGCCCAAACGTTTTAAAACTTTATAATGGGTTACCGACCATTTGCCTTTTTCCTCATCGTCGTAAATATCCATCACCCGGCGGTCCTTTGCACTGCGGCCAATATAGCCAGTAACAGTGCCATCGGTTTCAATATCGCCCCAAGCCAGTGCAATATACTTACGTGTAATGCTGTGATCGAAAAACTGCCGCGCCAAATGGGTAATCGATTTCTCGTTTTTACTAATGAGCAGTAAACCCGAGGTATCTTTATCAATGCGGTGTACCAAACCCGGCCTACCATCGTTACCCGGCAACTGGGGCAATTGCTCAAAGTGGAAGGCCAAAGCATTAACCAACGTGCCGGTATAATTGTTAAAACCAGGGTGTACCACCATCCCAGCAGGCTTATTCACCACCAGCAAATCGCTGTCTTCGTAAATAATATCCAGCGGGATATCTTCCGGATAAACTTCAGTGTCCCGCGGCGGATGTGGTAAAACAATCGAAATCTCATCAAAAGGCTTTACCTTATAACTTGATTTGATTTGCTTCTGGTTAACCAGCACATTACCTGCATCAATGGCATTCTGAATGCGGTTTCGCGAGGCATTTTCTACACGTACCATTAAAAATTTATCGATACGCAGTAATGACTGCCCTTTATCGACAATAATTTTTAAATGTTCATATAATTCCTGCTCTTCCGATTCCTGCACTTCGACCACATTTTCCATGGGGCAAAAATAAACTTTTAACGGCAAGAATTCTTTAATGATTACAGTTTTGCGAAAAACAGCTCTATCTTTACTCTAAATCAAATTATTATATATGAGAAAATGCTACACTTTAAAGGCATTATGTGCCTTATTTTTACTGGTAACCGCACAAAAAGCAAGCGCACAGCAGGATGTTGGAAGCTTATTTGTTTCGGGTCCGGCTGATGCTACCAAATTAATCAATGCCTATTTTGATCCTTTGTACAAAGGTTTAGGATTGGGTTTAACCGATGGCTGGACAAACACTGCCAAATCGAAAGGATTTTTAAAGTTCGATGTAAGGGTATCGGGTTCCGCTTCTTTTGTACCTCAATCGGGCCGAAGTTACGATGTAAATACCCTGGGTTTGGGCAACATTAAGCCTGCTCCCGGAGCCTCTTCAATTGGCCCTACTGCTTTTGGCGATGACCACGAAGGTGGCAAAATGCAAATTTACACCAGCAGTGGTACTCCTACCGGTAAATTTTTCAACCTGCCACAAGGTGTGGGTTTCCATGTAGTACCAGCAGTACAGATACAGGCTACTCTTGGCTTACCTAAAAATATCGATGTTACTTTAAGGGCTATGCCTAAAATAAAACTCGGCAGCGATTTAGGAAGCTTATCCATGATTGGTTTTGGTGCAAAGATTGAACTTTTACCTTTGTTTATGGGCGCAACTACCGAAAAACTATTTCCGGTTGATGTTGCGATAGCAGGAGGTTTTACACAATATAAATACGATTTGCCTTTAGATATCAACAATACGGGCAATTCTAACCAACGAATTGATGCCAAATTTAATGGCGTAAATTTCGATGCCATTGTTTCGAAAAAGATCTTATTTTTTACTCCTTTTGCCAGTGTAGGTTACCAAACTTCGAACACCAATTTAAAAGCTTTGGGTACTTACCAGTTTACCGATGGTGGCACCAATGCCACCTATGTTGACCCAGTATCTGTTAAACAAACTGATATTGATGGGGTGAGAGGAAGTTTGGGTTTCCAGCTAAAATTCGGTTTCTTTAAATTTTACACCTCTTACACCCAAGCCAAATACAGTGTAGTTAATGCTGGTTTCGGATTTGGTATAGGCAAATAAAACCATCATTTCTGAACTTACAAATAAAAACACCCGAAATACACGGGTGTTTTTTATTTTTACACGTGTTTACAGAAATCTATAGTCCGGTACAAAAAATAAGCTTTGCTCCATTTAAGCATTTATCGGTAAAGCGCGATGACCTGATTGATCCTTATATTTCGGGTAATAAGTGGCGCAAGCTGAAATACATACTGGCCAAAGCAAAGGCAGAAAACAAAACACACCTGGTAACTTTTGGCGGGGCTTATTCCAATCATTTAGTGGCAACTGCTGCTGCCGCAGCGAGATCGGGCTTAAAAGCTACAGCATTTGTACGTAGTGAAGCCGTAAAAAACGAAATGCTTTTGCTCTGTAGCTTATTCGGCATGGAGCTTATTTTTACCGATCGGGAAAGTTATCGCAATAAGCTCCAACTTTTTGAAAGTCGCTTTGCAGCTAATGATGAAGCCTATTTTGTAGACGAAGGCGGCGCATCGGCAGAAGCTACTTTGGGCTGTGCTGAAATAATTGGCGAATTAACCGAAAGCTATGATCATATTTTTTGCGCAGCCGGAACCGGAACTACAGCAGCCGGCTTACTTAAAGGCATCCAGACGCAAAATCTCCATACTAAACTTCACATTATACCAGTTTTAAAAGGTGGCGGATTTATTGCAGATGAAATCGCCAGGTACACAACAATAGATAAACAATTAACGCTGCATTTAGAATACCACTTCGGCGGTTACGCCAAAACCAACCCCGAATTGATTCATTTTATTAAAACATTCACTGCTCAAACCGGAATACTTTTAGACCCTGTTTATACTGCAAAAATGTTTTATGCCATTTGCGATTTAGAAAAAAAAGGGCAACTACACCAGAACGACCGTATTTTGGCCATCCACACGGGTGGTTTAATGGGCTTATTTGGGATGCAGGATAAATTTTAGACTAAAATATTTATCCGTTATTATAACTGGAGAATAAATAAAAAAGGCTCCGCATTGCTGTGGAGCCCAAATAAGATTTCTAAATCGTCCCGTTGATTTGATTCTTATGATAAAGGTATTATTCATTGTGATTTAAAGAGACAGAAATAGACCAACACCATAAATTAATAGATGTAGTATGAATATTTATACACATTGCAGCAAAAATGTTAATAAAGTTGTGAATTAAATAAACTTAGCCGCTGTAATAGCGAATTAAAAAATGCCAAAATTTTGCCGCAACCTTGCGCCACAAGTATTCAATTGGTTGGTTAACTTCAGCCAAATTTGATATTCTCTATTTCATTGCATAACTTGAACCAGAATCTAGTCCCCACTGAAACAACTGTTATGAAAACATATTTTTTTATTATTCTCCTGGCCTTATCTTTTGCAGCAAAAGGACAGTCTGGCGCTATCAATTACAAAAATTTAATTGTACCCGAAAAATTCAGTTTTCTTAAACAAGCCAATCAATATAACTTAAATGTGCTGGCCAAAGCACTTTTTGAAGATAAAGGCTTTACTGTATATTACGACAACACTGAAATACCTTCAGAAATTGCAACCGACAGGTGCAGGGCTTTAGTAGTCGAGGTAGAGGAACATAACAGCATGTTTGTAACCAACCTGACCATTTTGCTTAAAGATTGCAAAGGAAACGTTGTACTGAAAAGTAAAGAAGGCAAAAGCAGGGAGAAAGAATACAAACAATCGTACAATGCAGCCATGAGAGATGCTTTTAGCTCTTTCGGTGATTTGCATTACGAAGCTGGAAGCACACCTGTAGTTAGTGCTACGCCAGTAACTCCGGCTCAGGAGGTAAAAACAGTTGCAACTGCACCAGTTAATCAACCCGCAACAGCCACAGCCAAACAATCAGAAGCACTTTTATATGCCCAGGCCATTAATAATGGTTACCAATTGATCGATTCGGCACCTAAAATTGTATTAACACTACTAAAAACTACAGTAGCCGATTACTTTATCGCCAGCAGCGCCAGCACTAATGGCATCGTTCTTAAAAAAGATGGAAGCTGGTTTTTCGAGTACTATAAAGATAATGTACTGGTATCTGAAAAACTGTCGATAAAATTTTAAATAATTTCGGGCAAACCATAAAAACAAGGCGGTATTGTGCAGGATTTTAGCCAAGAAGTTTTCCACATCTGTGAAGTCCAAAACACGAATTTGTCCATAAACATACTTTAAACAGTTTAAACCTATTTTTTGCTTTACAGGCACAAAAAGTGCTTAAATTTTGATTTTAGGCACATTTAACTAAATTTGGATTATACCAAAACCAAGTTTATGTATCAATTAACAGTACCTGCAAACCGCGTTAGCGAATCGTTAAGTAAGCACATTTTAGCTGATGGTTTCGATCTGACTTACGATATGGAAAAGAGTCAAGGCGCCTATATTTACGATTCGAAACACAACAGAACCCTACTCGATTTTTTCACCTGTTTTGCATCTGTTCCTTTAGGATACAATCATCCCAAAATGATCAATGATGAGGCCTTTAAGCAAAGTCTCTTTCAGGCAGCATTAGCCAATCCATCAAACTCTGATGTTTATACCCAGCAATACGCCCAATTTGTGGAAACATTCTCCCAGGTGGGCATCCCGGGTTACCTACACCATGCTTTTTTTATTGCAGGTGGTGGTTTAGCGGTCGAAAATGCACTTAAAGTTGCCATGGACTGGAAAGTACAAAAGAACTTTGCCAAAGGTTATACCAGCGAAAAAGGTTTTAAGGTACTTCATTTTGAAAGGGCTTTCCACGGACGAACAGGCTATACTTTGAGTTTAACCAATACTTTGCCCGATAAAACCAAATGGTTTGCCAAGTTTGATTGGCCAAGGGTTTCGGTTCCGGAAGTTAAGTTTCCGCTATCGGGCAATAATCTATCCCATGCAATAGAAACTGAAGAAACCGCTATTGCCCAGATAAAAAAGGCATTTGCTGATAATAAAGATGAGATCTGCGCCATTATTGTAGAACCAATCCAATCGGAAGGTGGCGATAACCACTTGCGCGAAGAATTCCTGATCCAGCTAAAAGCCCTCGCCGATGAAAATGAAGCTTGTTTAATTTATGACGAAGTACAAACCGGCGTTGGCTTAACAGGTAAATTCTGGTGCCACCAGCACTTTAGCGAAAAGGCGCGTCCGGATATTTTGGCGTTTGGCAAAAAAATGCAGGTATGTGGCATTTTAGCCGGAAAAAAAATAGACGAGATTGAAACCAATGTATTTAAAGTGCCAAGCCGCATTAACTCTACCTGGGGTGGTAACCTGGTTGATATGGTCCGTTCAACGCAAATCCTGCAAATTATTGAAGAAGATAAGCTTTGCGACAATGCCACAAAAGTAGGTGCTTATTTAAGCAGTCAGCTGGAAAATTTAGCGCACCGTTTCGATCAGATGACGAATGTGCGTGGGAGAGGCCTGCTTTGTTCATTCGATTTCCCAAACAAAGAAATGCGCAATACTTTTATCAGCAAAGGTTTGGAAAACAACGTGATGTTTTTAGGTTGTGGCGAAAAAACAATTCGCTTTCGTCCGGCACTTTGCATTGAGCAAAAACATATTGACGAAGGCCTGACGGTTATGGAAAAAATATTGCCTTTATTGTAGGCATGAGCAGAAAATCTCTTATTTACACCATTACAGCAATTGTTTTAATCCTGGTTTTCTTTATGGTTAAAGATACTTTTAACCAACCCGGCATTGAGGATATGAAAGCCGGATTTAAAGAAATCGCCAAATATAGAAACGATAATAACACTGGCCCGGTACAACGCATTTATGTAGTAACGGTTAAAGATACCGTTTGGAAAGAACTTGAAGATTATGGCAATTTAATGCCACACACTAAATACGGCAATACCAAAGTGTATTTTTTTATGCAAAATGCAAACATTCCGCAAAGCTTACAGCCCGGTGCGGTAAATTTCGACCCAGGTTTTAACAAAGATTGTATCGCCTTGTACGAAAAAAGCGCCATGAGCCAGGTTGCCTTTAATAAACATCCTTTTAAATTAGACTAAACGTATGAGGTTTTAGAAACCTCATACGTTTACAGCTAAACAAAAGCCGAAAAGCCAGTTATTGCGCGCCCAACTATCAGCGTATTAATTTCTTTGGTGCCTTCATAAGAATAAATGGCCTCAGCATCGGCAACGAAACGGGCCACATTGTATTCCAGCAAAATGCCATTACCGCCCATTACCTCACGCGCTTTGCTTACTACATCACGCGTACGCAATGAGCAAAAAACCTTAGCCAGCGAAGCATGTTCATCTTTCAGCAAACCTTGATCCTGCAATTGAGATAAACGAAAACACAGCGTTTGCATGGCCGTTAAATTCGACAACATTTCGACCAGGTGATTTTGTATTAATTGAAAAGAAGCAATTGGTTTTCCAAACTGTTTACGTGTGCGGGTGTAATCCAGTGCATTTTCGTAAGCCCCGCGGGCACAACCAACCGCTTGCCAGGCTACACCGGCACGGGTCATTTGTAAAACCTTTGCGGTATCTTTAAACGAGTTGGCATTTTGCAAACGATCTGCCTCTTCCACTTCACAATTGGTTAAAGTGATGATACCATTCTGCACAATGCGCAGGGCCATTTTATTCTGCATTTTTTCGACTGCAAAACCCGGATTATCCTTTTTAACAATAAAGCCTTTAACTTCGTTATCTTCTTCATCTCTCGCCCAAATCACCAGTATATCAGCAAAAGTTGCATTACCAATCCACTTCTTCTGACCATTTAAAATCCATTTCCCACCTACCCTTTTACAGGTTGTAGTTAAACCACCTGCCGCAGCCGATCCTACTTCGGGTTCCGTTAAACCAAACGCTCCAATTATTTTAAACTGTTGCATTAAAGGCAGCCATTGCTGCTTTTGTTCTTCCGATCCACATAAATAAATCGAACCCATGGCTAAACCGCTTTGCACACCAAAAAAAGTAGAAATAGAGGTATCAATCCGCGCCATTTCCATGGCTAAGATACCTTCCATCAGGTTGGATTTACCGGGACAGCCATAACCCTGGTAGGTTAATCCACAAATATTCAGTTCAGCAAGTTTGGGTATAATTTCGAAAGGAAATTCAGCTTTGTTCCAATACTGGTTTACAATTGGTTTAACTTCCTTTTCTAAAAAGGCACGCACTTTTAGCTGCAGCTCACGGTCTTCATCTTTTAAAGCTTCATCGCCCAAATGATAAAAATCGCCTTCTATGGGGGGCAATTCTTTCTTTTTATGTCCCCCGCCCATCACTTTCATCATACCCTGAATCTGCTTATCGTCAAGGTTAGAGATCGTTTCGACCATTTTCGGCAGATCAACTTTTTTAGATAAGGCATCTAACTTATCAAAATCTATCTGTTTAAAAAGCTTGTACGCGTTTTTGAGAGAAGAGAATATATTCGCCATTATTATTCGTTTTTAGCATAACAAATAAAGGGCGGTTTTGTTGGAGTTATGGTTCAACCGCAAAGGGCGCAAAGTTTTTCGCAAAGAAAAGAAGCAGGGTAAACAAATTAATGTCCCGCTTTGCGCCCTTTGCGAATTTCTTCTTTTCCTTTGCGGTTAAACATTTATCTTAAATCAAACAGATTATCAACACCTAATAATTTTCTTGAGGTAAAACCCTCTCCGAAAGTTGTGCCAATACTCTTACCGAACTCCCTGGCACGACCAATTACACTCTCAAAAAACTCTGGAGATGAGATATAGGTCTGTTGACCTGCTACATCTGGATTGTAAAACTGTGTTTTAAAAGCCTGTATGGATTTGATCTTCGCATCCATGTGATCAGAAATGTCGACAATAATATCCGGTTTTAAATAACGGTCCTGAATATACTGTAAAAGCAACCTGGGGCGGTGTGCTTCTTGTTTAACACCATTTAAAACCGTTTCTACTTTAGGTAAACCCGATAAAAATACCGAATCGAAAACCAGATCTCCTGCCCTGCCATGATCTGGGTGACGGTCTTCTAAGGCATTACTTAAAATAATTTCGGGTTGATATTTACGGATCACTTTAATCACCTCTAAACGATGAAACTCATCATTTTGGAAAAAGCCATCGCGCAGGCCCAGGTTTTCGCGCACATGCAATCCCAGTATTTTGGCCGACTCAGCAGCTTCCTCATCCCGGGTTTCGGCAGTACCGCGGGTACCCAGTTCGCCACGGGTAAGGTCAACAATACCAACCTTTTTACCCAGTGCAATATGTTTTAAAATTGTTCCCGAACAGCAAAGCTCAGCATCATCAGGATGAACGGCTATAACTAAAATATCTAATTTCATAAGTTTTACTAAGCATTTTGATTCAGCAATTGCTGAATTTTCTTTTTGATTTTTGTACTTAAAGGTTTGGTAAAAGGGAGATAGAAATCAACCAGTTCGCCATTTCGGTTTACCAGGTATTTATGAAAATTCCAGCGGGGTTTCGAACTTAATTTACGGTTTTGCTTTTTATCGCTTAAAAACTGGTAAAGGGGATGCATCAGCTGCCCGCGTACCATAATTTTATCAAAAACCGGGAATTTAACACCATGGTTAATCTCGCAAAAGGATGCAATATCAGTACCTTCAAGGGGTTCCTGTTTACCAAAATCGTTTGTCGGGAAACCTAATATTTCGAAATCGGGATGGTTAATTTCGTCTTTTAGCTGTTGTAATTCTTTCAACTGTGGTGTAAATCCACACGCCGAAGCTGTATTTACGATGAGTACTACTTTATTCCGGTAGGCCGATAGCGGCTGATCTTCGCCATTGATTTTCTTAACCTTAAACGGATAAATATTCGGAATGCTTTCCTGCATTATTCTTTATTGATAAAAACCCGAAGTACGGATAATGGATTCGATATCCCTATCCTCAGTCGGATCGTAAGTGCTTTTTAAATTGTGGCCAACCACACGGGCAACAATCTGATATGAAAACGCAGCAAAGCCACCTTTGGTCTGTTTTACAATATCGTAGGTAGTGCGGCCAACTTCACGGTCAATCAGTTTCGTTAAAATCTGTCCCTGAGTAATCGTTAGTTCCTTTATTTCGCGGTTAAACATGTCTTTAATTTCTTTATCACATTGTTTAACCAGTTGTTTTTGTTCCTTTTTCTCCGCTGTTTTGGCTAAATCCTGCTCCAGTTGCTCGTATCTGCGTTTGGCAAACAAAGCATAAGGCATCACTTTTAACACATTATATCTTAAACGGTTGTAAGCTGCTTGCTCAGCTGGCGATTTCCATATCCTGGCTGCATAAATGGTAACATCCTCCAATTGCATCCATGGAATCATGATCCCATTATCGTTAGTAGAAGCTACTCTGATAGTATCACTTTTGCCTAATTTAGGAAATACTGGGGCAGCTGGCTCCTGCGCCTGCAGTGAAACACCATAAATCATTACAATACAAAGAAAAAAGAGCCCTTTAATTTTCATAAATTTATACTTTTACAAAGTTAGGTGTTATTTCATATATTAGTTGTTCCACAGAACTAATATAAGTTTTATTCATAAATAAGACGCAATTTTTACGCAAAAAATACAAATGAAAACAGAGTTAGTGATTGATTTAGAGGCAGAAAAGCAAGAGATTCTTAAAAGATACAGGGCATTATTACGCGCCAGTAAATCTACTTTACAGAAGGGCGATAAGAAAGAAATCCGCAAAGCTTTTGATATGGCACTCGAAAGCCATAAAGATATGCGCCGTAAATCGGGCGAGCCTTACATCTATCATCCTATTGCTGTAGCACAGATTGCCGCCGAAGAAATTGGCCTGGGTACTACTTCTATTGTGTGTGCCTTGTTGCACGATGTGGTAGAAGATACCGATATCACCTTAGAAGATATTGAACGTGAATTTGGCAAGAAAACCGCCAAAATTATAGATGGCTTAACCAAAATTTCGGGTGTTTTTGATACCAACAGCTCTTTACAAGCCGAAAACTTCAGGAAAATGCTGCTTACCCTGGCCGACGATGTGCGGGTAATTTTGATCAAACTGGCCGATAGATTGCACAACATGCGGACCATGGATTTTATGCCGCGCCACAAGCAGCTTAAAATCGCATCCGAAACCATTTATTTATATGCCCCCCTCGCCCATCGTTTGGGTTTATACGCCATAAAATCAGAGTTGGAAGATCTCTCGATGAAATATCTCGACCCTGATACCTATAAATTCATTGCCAAAAAACTTAACGAGAAAAAGGCAGAACGGGCGCTGTTTATCAAAAAGTTCGTAGAGCCGATTGATGAAATTGTGCACGAACAAGGGCTGGTTGCCGATGTGTACGGCAGGCCAAAATCGATCCACTCCATCTGGAACAAAATGAAAAAGAAAAACATCCCCTTTGAGGAGGTGTACGATCTTTTTGCCATCCGGATTATCCTCGATTCGGCGCCTGAAAATGAAAAGGCAGACTGTTGGAAGGCCTATTCAATTGTTACCGACTTATACCGCCCGAACCCCGATCGTTTGCGCGACTGGGTTTCATCGCCAAAAGGAAATGGTTACGAAAGTTTGCACACAACAGTGATGGGGCCCCGTGGCCAATGGGTAGAGGTACAAATCCGTACCCAAAGGATGAATGAAATTGCCGAAAAAGGTTTCGCAGCACACTGGAAATACAAAGAATCGAGCAACGATAACGGGCTTGACCAATGGATCCAGAAAGTGCGTGAAATGTTGAATAATCCGGAAGCCAATGCTTTAGATTTCCTGGATGATTTCAAAATGAACCTCTTTTCGGATGAGATTTTCATTTTCACACCAAAAGGAGCTTTAATTCAGTTACCGCTGGGCGCTACCGCTTTAGATTTTGCTTTCGAAATCCATACCGATGTAGGTGCAACCTGTATTGGCGCCAAGGTTAACCACAAACTGGTGCCTATTTCTTACAAGCTGCAAAATGGCGATCAGGTAGAAATTATTACTTCAAGCAAGCAAACGCCAAAAGAAGACTGGCTCAACACCGTGGTTACGGCAAAGGCCAAATCGAAAATTAAATCATCATTAAAAGAAGAAAAACGGAAAATTGCCGAAAATGGTAAGGAGATTTTAGAAAGAAAACTCAAATCACTGAAAATCACTTACAATACCGATAACATCCAAAAACTAAGCTATTTCTTTAAACTGCCATCAACGCAGGAGCTTTTCGTAAATGTAGCCTTAGGAAAAATAGAGCTCAAGGATATTAAAGAATATCTATCGAGCGAAAAAGAAGTAGAAAGCAGGGCTCCTGAACGACCAGAAAACCTAACGGTTGATATGGTTAAAACCAAAATTAAAGGTTCGGAAAACGACATTTTATTAATTGGTGAAGACCAGCAGAAGATAGATTATACCCTTGCGGCTTGTTGTAACCCAATTCCGGGCGATGACGTTTTTGGCTTTGTAACAGTTAGTGAAGGCATTAAAATTCACCGTACCAACTGCCCTAATGCAGCTCAACTCATGTCGAATTATGGTTACCGGGTAGTGAAAGCCAAATGGAACAAAGCACAGGAACTTACTTTCTTAACCGGTTTACGCATTGTTGGCATTGATGATGTGGGCTTAATTAACAACATCACCAGGGTAATTTCTACCGATTTTAAAGTAAATATGCGGTCGATTACGGTTGATACCAACGAAGGAATATTTGACGGATCGATTATGATCTTTGTAAACGATACCGAACACCTGGAAAACCTGATTAAAAATTTATTAAAAGTTAGAGGGGTTACCGGGGTTACGAGATTTGATGCATAGTAAGTCGGAAGTCTGCAGTCCGAAGTCGGAAGTCCAGATGGCAAATTATACACTATCTACAGACTAAACTTCGGACCTCTGACTTTCGGACTACGCACTTATTACAACATTTAAACAATCTAACCCTCGAACAATCAAACTAATTAACTACCTTTGAATGGAGTTTAAAAACTATGTCTGAACAAAAAACAAATGAGCTCGTTCGCAAGATTTTTGAAGCTTATTTAGAGAACAAAAATCTACGTAAAACACCAGAGCGTTTCGCTATATTGGAAGAAATATATTCGAGAAACGACCACTTTGATGTAGAAACCCTTTATATCCACATGAAAAACCAAAAGTACCGCGTTAGCCGTGCAACGGTTTACAACACGCTGGAGTTATTGGTTTCGTGCGATTTAGTTACCAAGCACCAGTTTGGTAAAAACATGGCGCAATTCGAAAAATCTTATGGTTACCGCCAGCACGATCACGTAATCTGTATCGAATGCGGTAAAGTAGTAGAATTCTGCGACCCCCGGATTCACCAGATCCAAACCATGGTAGGTGATCTTTTAAAATTTGATGTTAAACACCACTCGTTAAACTTGTATGGCTTCTGCTCTGATTGCAGTATGGCCAATAAAGTAAACCAAAGTGCCGCTACAGCAGCAAATCTGGAAACAAATTAAATTATAATACAAATAAAACCAGCTTAATTTATTAAATAATGACGCAAGTAGATGTACTTCTCGGCCTGCAATGGGGCGATGAAGGAAAGGGAAAAATCGTTGATGTACTAAGTCCAAAATATGATCTTATTGCCCGTTTCCAGGGCGGCCCAAATGCCGGACATACTTTAGAGTTCGATGGCAAAAAATTCGTTTTAAACACCATCCCATCCGGAATTTTTAACGAAAAAACCATGAACCTGATCGGAAATGGTGTAGTAATAGATCCTATTATCTTAAAAAGAGAATTAGATAATTTAAAAAAAGCTGGTCATGATCCGGTTGCCGAAGGCAAATTGGTTATTGCCCGTAAAGCACACTTAATTTTACCCACTCACCAGTTATTAGATGCGGCCAACGAGGCACGTATGGGTAAAAATAAAATTGGTTCTACCTTAAAAGGTATTGGCCCAACTTATATGGATAAAACCGGCCGTAATGGTTTACGTGTTGGCGATACTACCCTACCTGATTTTAAAGAGCGTTATGCTAAACTGGTAGAAAAACACACTGAAATTCTTTCGCACTACGAAGGTTTTGAATATGAACTGGCTGAAAAAGAAGCTGCTTTCTTCGAAGCTGTTGAGTTCTTAAAAACCATTCCACATGTAGATAGCGAGCACTTTGTAAACGGTTACCTGAAAGAAGGTAAAGCAGTTTTAGCAGAAGGTGCTCAAGGAACTTTATTGGATGTTGATTTCGGTTCATATCCTTTCGTAACTTCAAGCAACACTACAACTGCAGGTGCTTGTACCGGTTTAGGTATTGCCCCAAATAAAGTTGGTGCGGTTTATGGCATTTTTAAAGCTTATTGCACCCGTGTTGGTGGTGGTCCATTCCCAACTGAATTAGATAACGAAGTTGGTGAGAACTTACGTGCATTAGGTCATGAGTTTGGTGCTACCACAGGTCGTGCACGTCGTTGTGGCTGGATTGATCTTCCTGCTTTAAAATATGCCATCATGTTAAACGGTGTTACCGAGTTAATTATGATGAAAGCCGATGTTCTAGATACTTTCGATACCATTTATGCTTGTACACACTACGAATACAATGGCGAAACGATTGACTATATGCCTTATGATATCATTTCTATCGAACCAAAACCAGTTTTAAAAGCAATTGATGGTTGGGCAACTGATGTAACTAAAATCACTTCTGTTGATGAAATCCCTGCTAAACTGACTGAATACATTGCTTTCTTAGAAAAAGAATTGCAAGTGCCAATCAAATTCCTTTCGGTAGGACCAGACAGAGCACAAACTTTAGAGTTACACTAGTAGTAAAATCCGTCATCTCGACTGCAGCGCAGCGAAACGGAGAGATCTATAAAGAAAAGCAATCCGTTAAGGGTTGCTTTTTTAGTTTATAGACGCAACACGCATTATCGTCCTTGTTTTAACGAGAACCTGTAAGACAACATTTTCTAATGTGAACAGGAAAACAAGCGATACAATCGCTTTTCTCATCAATCCTCGTTACAAACGAGGACTATCCTCAATGCCTTTTATTTGACATTCAACCTATGCAACTATTTGCTAATCAACATCTATTTGATTATTTTTGATTATAAATATTCTATTATGGCAACTATCTTAGAAAGCGAAATGCTTAATTACTTTACTCAGCTAGACGATACCGAAAAGACCTCTGTTGTTAAAATGTTAAAGGCATTTATAAAAGGTAAAAAAGAAAATCAAAAGATTACTATCGAAGAATATAACAATGAGCTTTTAGTCGCTGAAAATCAATTTAAAAACGGTAATTACATCTCTCACGATGAATTGTTAAATGAGATTAAAAGTAGGTAGCCAACAATGTTGAAATTGTCTGGACCACACCGGCAAAAAAACAATTAAGAGAAATCTTCGAATATATTAGTATAGAGTCTGTCCAAAATGCAATAATGGTCATTAATGACTTAACCGATGCAGTAGGAAATATAGTTCAACATCCTGAAAAATATAAGATTGATCAATATAAAAAAGACAACGATGGAACCTATCGTGCCTTTGAAAAACATCATTTTAGAGTTTCTTATCGAAACGAAAATCAAATTGTAAGGATTTTAAGGATCAGACACACCAAAATGAATCCTAAAAAACACTAATCCTCTTCGTCTCTAATCAGGATGAACGAGAGACATTTGTAATTGTAGCTTTCCAAAAAGATAAAAATTAATTTCTTACAATTATCAGCGCTATTTTTACCTTTGCCGCAGCTTGGAAACCCTACAAAACATATCAGATTTTAAACAAAAAGCATTGCACTGGGCCAACCAGTTTGAAGTGTGTTGTTTTCTGGATTCGAATCAGTACAAAGATGCTTATTCGGCCTACGATTTTGTAATTGCAGCAGCTGCAGAAACAGAACTAAAATGTGCGTCGGGTACTGCTTTTGATCAGTTAAAAGCCTTTCAATCGGCAAACGCGCAATGGCTTTTTGGCTTCTTTGGTTACGACCTTAAAAACGAAACTGAAAACCTGCAGTCTAACCATACCGATCAGTTAAACTTTCCTGATTTGTATTTCTTCGTACCGAAATACTTAATTGCCTTTAAAAATAATAAAGCTGAAGTATTAATTGGTGATCAGGCTATTTTAAACGAAATCATCAACTTCCCATTCGAAACCGAAAATTTACCGGTAGCATTAAATATCCAACAGAAACTTTCAAAAACGCAATATGTAAGCAAAATTGAAAGCTTAAAAAACCACATCATCCGTGGCGATATTTATGAGGTTAATTTTTGTCAGGAGTTTTTTGCAGAAAATGCACAGATAAATCCTGTCGAAACTTTTGAAGCGCTGAACCAACTTTCCCCTACCCCATTTGCAGGTTACTTTAAAGTGTACAACCAGTATATTTTATCGGCCACACCCGAAAGGTTTATGTGCAAACGCGGCAAGCGCTTAATATCGCAGCCCATTAAAGGAACCGCAAAACGCAGCTCAAATCCTGATACCGATGAGCAGATCAAAAGAGATTTAAGAAACGATATTAAAGAACAGGCCGAAAATGTAATGATTGTAGATTTGGTGCGTCACGACCTCACTAAATCGGCTGTTAAAGGTACTGTAAAGGTTGATGAGCTTTTCGGCATTTACAGTTTCCCGCAGGTGCATCAAATGATTTCGACCATAAGCTGCGAGCTCGATCCGAACATTCATTTTATCGATGCCATTAAAAACGCTTTCCCAATGGGCTCTATGACAGGCGCACCAAAAGTTAAGGCCATGCAGCTTATTGAGCAATACGAAGAAACCAAACGTGGCATCTACTCAGGTTCATTTGGCTGTATCAGTCCGGATGGGGATTTCGATTTTAATGTAGTTATCCGCAGCATTTTATTTAATGCCGGGTCAAAATACCTGTCTTTTCAGGTTGGCGGTGCCATTACCTATCATTGCGATGCCGAAAAGGAATATGAGGAATGCATGCTTAAAGCCAGCGCAATTTTGAAGGTGTTGGGTAATTAATTGGTTCATTAGTTCAATTGTTCATTAGTCATTTAGTTCATAGCTAATCCAAACTAACCCGTTTAATCTGTCAACCGACGCTAAACGCCAAACGAATTAACAAATGCTATTTTTCCGCAAATAAAAAAGGTGGAAAGTTTATGCATCATGCTAAACCTTCCACCTTTCTACCCTCCACCTTCAGCCTTACTTCTTGTAATACTGTTGTGCTTCTGGTAAATATTTTTGAATCTGTGCTATACGGGTAGCATCACTTGGGTGGGTACTTAAAAACTCAGCTGGTTTTTGCGCACCCGCAGAAGCTGCAGACATTCTATTCCAAAACGCAGTTGCATTTTGTGGGTTGTAACCGGCCATGGCCATAAAAATTAAACCTAAACGATCAGCCTCTAACTCCTGATTACGGCTAAACTTAAGCATGGCAACCGGTGTACCTACACCATAAAGCGTATTGAAAATAGATTGTGTTTTCGGGTTTTTAGATAAAGCTACGCCTGCTGCTGCACCAATTCCTTGTGCTACCATTTCCTGCGACATACGCTCGGCCGAGTGACCAGCAATAGCGTGCGCAATTTCATGCCCCATAACGGTTGCTAAACCGGCATCATCTTGTGTTACCGGCAAAATTCCGGTATACACTACAATTTTACCACCAGGCATACACCAGGCATTTTTTTCGTTGTTTTGCACCACATTCACTTCCCATTGGTAATCGGCAATTAAATTACCATAGTTATTGCTGTTCATGTATGATTTTACAGCGGTAATTAAACGGCTACCGATGGTTTTAACCTTTAATGCCTGTGCATTAGATGCCGGTAAAACCGTTGTTTTATTTTCAGTTAAAAAGGTACTATATGCTTGAAACGCCATCGGCAAAACCTGATCGTTACTTACCAAATCGAACCGGCTACGACCGGTTAAAGGCACTGTAGAACAAGAGTTGAACAGTAAAACGCCAGCAACGCTTGCTGTTAAAAATAACTTTTTCATTTCTTATAAATTTAGTTTTCTTAGTTATTAAACAGTCGTTACCCCCGTTCTAAACCGGGAATAAGGATTGTTTCACAAAATCTGTTGTTAATGATTTGATCCCCTATTTGTAATATCCATATTAACAGGAATATTTAAAATAAGTTTTAGATTCTGTATTTGTTAATTAATTAGCTTTTCTTCTTAAACAAATACACTTTGGATTCTTTGCCTTTCAGCAATCTTTCGAGGTTTTTTTGGTGGGTAACTAATATGAGTACGCAAACAACCATTCCGTATAGCACTTCCGATTTTATGGAAACCTGAAACAGAAAAACTACACTAAGCGGAAAGGTAAAACCTGCGCAGATGGAGCTTAATGAAACATATTTCGTGATCAGCAATACAATTACAAAAACCAGAACACAAAGCATAGATGCCTCGAAGTTAACTGCCAAAATCATTCCAAAAAGTGTGGCAACTCCTTTCCCTCCGCGAAATCCGGCAAAAACAGGAAATAAATGTCCCATTACTGCGGTTACGCCTAAGGCTAGCTGGTAATTTACAAATGGTGCAGAATTTTGTGGCCCGGTTACAGATAAACCGATTAGATAAGCCAGATTGGTTGCAGTATAGCCTTTTGCAATATCGATAATCATAACTGCAATACCGGCTTTTTTACCCAACACCCTAAAAGTATTGGTAGCACCTGCATTACCGCTGCCATACTCTCTTACGTCAACGCCATAAAAGGCCTGACCGAGCCATACGGCTGTTGGTATCGATCCAAAAAGGTAAGCTAATAATAAAGCGCTGAGCGAATAAACCGTAACCATAGCCTACAATGATACAAAAAATAAGCTTTTAATTTTAGAGCAAATCACTTTAGTATGCTTTTAAACTCATATCCAGGCTCTTTACCGAATGTGTAAGCGCGCCCATTGAAATAAAATCTACTCCGCATGCCGCATATTCGGCTACATTCTCTTCGGTTATACCCCCTGATGCTTCGGTAGTGAATTTACCATCAATTAATGCTACTGCTGCCCTAAGGTTTTCAAAGCTAAAATTATCGAGCATAATACGGTCTACACCACCAATGGCTAAAACCTGTTTCAACTCCTCTAAGTTTCTTACTTCAATTTCAATCTGAAGGTTTTTATTTTGATCGGCAAGATATTGTTGGGCTGCTTTAATCGCATTCGAGATCCCGCCAGCATAATCAACATGGTTATCTTTAATCAAAATCATATCGTAAAGACCAATACGGTGATTAACACCTCCGCCTATGCGCACTGCCCATTTTTCTAAATAACGCAGGCCAGGTGTAGTTTTACGGGTATCTAAAATTTTGGTTTTGGTAGCTTTCAATAAAGCAACAATGTGGTTGGTTTTAGTGGCTATACCACTCATGCGCTGCATGCAGTTTAAAACCAAACGTTCGGCTATCAGGATGGCGTGTGTACTCCCGGCAACAGTAAGCGCAATATCGCCAACTTTCACCGCATCGCCATCGTGTAATAATACTTCAACTTTCAATTCAGCATCAACTTCCTTAAAAATAGCCACAGCAAGCTCTATCCCTGCCAGTATACCATCTTCTTTAATAATTAGCTTTGCTTTTCCTTGCGTGCCCGAAGGAATGGTTGATAACGAGGTATGATCACCATCGCCAACATCTTCAGTAAGGGCATTTTTTATGAATTGATGTATAAGTTGAGTATCCAAAATGTAGATTTTTATGCCGCAAAAATAAGAAATATTTGTTAGCAGACAATTTACTGATGGATATTAAGAAATTCTGAAGGATTCAATGTCCGGTTTTAGTCTTTGGCCGGCTCAATTCGCAACTCAGTTATAGAGAAACTCGTATTAAACTTTTTCATGGTAATAGAAACCCTGAAAGTTTCTTTGGCCGTACTTAAAATAACTACGCCAAAACGGTAATTGGGGTTGGTATTAATTTTATGAAAAATACTTGTTTTGGTGGGTGGGTGCTTAACAAAAAAGTCTCTTAAAATTTGTTCACCCTGTGCTTTTGAGTATACATCTTCTTCATCAACAATAATCAGTTCGATGGTAGAAGCGAAATTTTTGGCAATTTCTTTGGCATTGCCAGCCTTAAAATACGACGACAAATCATCAATAATATCAGCCTGAATAGCTGTGGGGCGACATAATGATGATATACTAAAGATTAATAAGAATAAGCTCCGGATCATTTCTGTATTTTATACAGAAGCGTACAGCTAAAATTATGCCATTAGCATATCAAAAAAAGGATTTCTTAATTTGTATAAGCTCCAATAAAGTTATATTTGTCCTATAAACAAAACAATAAAACAGCTTTCACATAAAAATGTTTTATTGCTGGTCAATAATTTTTAAATAAAGATGGTAAACAACAAAAAACTCGCGCTTATAATTCTAGATGGTTGGGGCTACGGAAAACAAGATAATTCTGATGCTGCCTATGCTGCTAACACTCCTTTTTTCGATTCGTTATTACAGAATTATCCAAATTCAAAGCTTGAAGCGTCTGGTGAGGCCGTAGGTTTACCAGCCGGACAAATGGGAAATTCGGAAGTGGGTCACATGAATTTAGGCGCCGGCCGCGTGGTTTACCAGGAACTGGGCAGAATAAACAAAGCCATTGCCGACCGCGAGCTACACAATAGCCCTGTATTGGTAAATGCATTCGATTATGCCAAAAAGAACAACAAATCGGTTCATTTCATCGGTTTGGTATCAAACGGTGGTGTACATGCCCATATTGAGCATTTAAAAGCCCTTTGTGATGCCGCAAACGAATCGAACGTAAAAAGTTATGTACACGCCTTTTTAGATGGCCGCGATACTGACCCGAATTCAGGCTTAGGCTTTATTACTGATTTACAAAACCACATTCAAAATACAGACGCCAAATTAGCCTCCTTAATTGGCCGTTACTATGCCATGGATCGCGACAACCGCTGGGAGCGTGTGAAACAGGCTTATGATGTAATGGTTAATGGCATTGGCGAGAAAACACAGGATGCCTTGGCTGCCATCAGAAAATCTTACGAAGAAAACATTACTGATGAATTTTTAAAACCAGTAGTACTTACACAGGATAATGGTACTCCGGTAGCAACCATCCAACCTGATGATGTTGTGATTTGCTTTAATTTCCGTACAGATAGAGGACGCGAAATTACTACTGCCTTAACGCAAAAGGATTTCCCTGAGCAACAAATGCACAAACTGCCATTGTATTATGTAACCATGACTACCTACGATGAAAGTTTTGAAAAGGTAAATGTAATTTTCACTAAAGATGACCTGACCAAAACCATTGGTGAAGTTTTGGCCGAAAACAATAAAAACCAGATCCGCATTGCCGAAACTGAAAAGTACCCACATGTTACTTTCTTTTTCTCGGGTGGCAGGGAAGCTGAATTTGCAAACGAAAAACGCATTTTAATCCCTTCGCCAAAAGTGGCTACCTACGATTTACAGCCAGAAATGAGCGCAGCAGGCATTACCGATGCCATTACCAAAGAAATGGAAACAGGTTGGGCTGATTTTATCTGCCTCAATTTTGCTAACCCCGATATGGTTGGTCATACAGGTGTTTTCGAAGCCGTAGTAAAAGCAGTAGAAACTGCCGATAAATGTGCAGAAACTGTAGTAAAAACCGGACTGGCGAATGGCTATTCGTTTATCCTTTTGGCCGATCATGGTAACTCTGAATATATGGTAAATGGTGATGGCTCTGTTAACACTGCGCACACCACTAACCTGGTTCCATGTATTTTAATCGATAATGATTACAAAACCATTGCTGATGGCAAGTTAGGTGACATTGCCCCTACTGTTTTAAGAATTTTAGGTGTTGATATTCCTGCAGAAATGACTGGCAACGTTTTAGTATAATGACTAAAAAAATCTATATCGCGGTATTTGCCCTGGCATTGCTTTCGTGTAACCAACGGAAAGCTGCCGAAGCAAATACCGGTTTTTTATATTTTGACGTTAAGGGCTATTTCGGAAAGGAAATAAGCCGCTTGCAAAAACTGAATCCTACGGTACAAAAAACGGTGAGTGTTAATGGCGAAGCCGATAATAAAGCAACCCACATTGCCGACTGGCAGAAGGAACTGGCAATTTTTGTAAACGCCGACATCAACAAAACTTCGTGGCGCGGAAGTTTTAAAATCGAGCAGGAAAATGGTGCTGATGTTTACACTTCTGACAATAAAAAGATTCCGGTAAAAAAAATAGTGGTTGAAAAAAGTGATGTAAAGATTAATAAGATCGAAATTATCATCGATAATAAAAACATCTTATTCCAATCGAAAGATACCCTTACCTACTATCCCGATAGTTTGTACCAAATTAAAAAACAGCAAAAAATCAGACTATTAAACCTAAAAAAATACCTGATTGTTGGAAAACTGAAATAAAAAAAGGAGCCTTGATTGAATCGAGGCTCCTTTCTTACGTTATTGAGGCTTATTATTTTAAGGTAGCAATCTGTGCCTTATCATAAGTTACCCAATCAATAATATCTTTTCTAAGTGGCTGTAAAGTCAGCACTTTTTGAAAATCGGCAATAGAATTATTAAAAAGCGCTACGCAAGCTGCTTTTTCGTCTTTTTTCTTTGCTTTAAACGATTTAAAGATCGCATAATCTTTATAGGCTAAGCCCCGGTTCTGAAACATCTGGGTATCTTCTTCGCCGCTAATTTCAATTGCTTTTGTAAAATCTTTAAGCGATGCCTGATAAAAGTTGTCGCGCATGGTGTTTAACGATTCTTTCGGATCGTTCGCAATCTTTAACCTTGCTATGCCGCGGTAATAATAAGCCGAAACTTCGTTTGGTTTTACCACAAGTAAACGACTGTAAGTCTCAATACACTTTTCGTACTCCCGGTTCTGGAAATACGAATAACCAAGCATCTGTAATACATTTGCATTATCAGGAGTCTTGGCACTGGCTTTTTCCAATTGTGCAGCGGCTGTTTTATAATCACCTTTCATCATTGCCTGCATGCTTCTTTCGTAGTTACCTTGTGCAAAACTGCCTGTTGATGAAAAAATAATAAGTGCTAAAAACGCCTGTTTAAAATAGTTCATGTATGATTAATAAGTTTAACAAATCTAACGCCCAATACAATATATAGGAGAAATTTTTCGCAATATAATCCTATTCTGATAATTTAAAAGTTTTAATTTCTTTTCTTCGCGCACAAAGTCCCCAAACATTAGCTTAAACGCAAAAAAATACTTTATATGATATTGGCGGAAATATTTAAATTGCCCTGCCTTTTTAACATAACATTAATATAATTTTTACTTTGGCACAAGAGTTGAAATTGTTAACTTAATATAAAAATTAAACAAAGTGAATACGATCAAACTGCCAGTTTGTCGTTAGCGGAAAATGTGATAATGAGTAAACAAGATATATTTGATTTCCATACAGCTATGCCAATAATCAATGAAGATACAGAGTTTTTTCCCCTAATGTCTCAACAAGACGAGGAGGAAATGAACAATGAGGAAACGCCTGAAACGTTGGCCATATTGCCTTTGCGAAACACCGTTTTATTTCCGGGTGTAGTTATTCCGATTACAGTTGGAAGAGATAAATCGATTAAACTAATTAAAGAAGCTTACAAGGGAAACAAAATTATTGGGGTGGTTTCTCAGAAAGATGTGTCGATAGAAGATCCTACTTTTGAGCAGCTAAACACTGTTGGTACCGTTGCAAACATCATTAAACTGTTGCAAATGCCCGATGGTAACACTACGGTAATTATACAGGGTAAGCAACGTTTCAGCTTAATTGAAGAGGTTCAGAACGAGCCCTACATTAAAGCTGTTGTTAAAAAATTCGAAGAGCAGAAACATAAAGCCGACAAAGAGTTTAAAACCCTTATTGCGTCTATTCGCGAAATGTCGGCCCAGATTATCCAGCTTTCGCCAAATATTCCGAGCGAAGCCAGTATTGCGCTTAAAAACATCGAAAGCAATTCATTTTTGATCAATTTCATTTCATCGAACATGAATGCCGAAATGGCCGATAAGCAGAAAATCCTGGAAATGGGCAAACTGCAGGAAAGGGCGCAAAAAGTAATGGAGCTTTTAATGGTCGAACTGCAGATGCTGGAACTGAGAAATCAGATCCAATCGAAAGTACGTACCGATTTAGATAAGCAACAACGCGATTATTTCTTAAATCAACAGTTAAAAACCATCCAGGAAGAATTGGGTGGTAACTCTGCCGATTTGGAATTTGATGCCTTACAGGAAAGAGCAAAAAAGAAAAAATGGACTAAAGCTGTTGCTGCACATTTCGATAAAGAATTGGACAAACTGGGCAGAATGAACCCTGCTGCTCCTGATTATTCGGTACAGTTAAATTATTTAGAACTCCTTTTGGATTTACCATGGAGCGAGTTTACCAAAGATAATTTTGATCTGAAAAGAGCACAGCGAATCCTGGATAAAGATCACTTTGGTTTAGAAAAAGTAAAGCAGCGTATTATCGAATACCTGGCGGTACTGAAACTAAAACAAAATATGAAAGCCCCTATTTTATGTTTGGTTGGCCCTCCGGGAGTTGGTAAAACATCATTAGGTAAATCTATTGCAAAAGCCTTAGGCCGTAAATATGTACGTATGGCTTTGGGTGGTATCCGTGATGAGGCAGAAATTCGTGGTCACCGTAAAACATACATCGGTGCTATGCCCGGCCGTATTATTTCTTCTATTAAAAAAGCGGGGGCCGATAACCCGGTTTTCGTATTGGATGAGATTGATAAAGTAGGAACCGACCACCGTGGCGATCCGTCATCAGCTTTGCTGGAGGTTTTAGACCCTGAACAAAACAATGCTTTCTACGATCATTATGTAGAAATGGATTACGATTTATCGAACATTCTGTTCATTGCTACCGCAAACTCATTAAGCACTATACAACCGGCTTTGTTAGATCGTATGGAAATTATTGAAGTAAACGGTTATACCATTGAAGAGAAAATCGAAATCGCCAAAAAATACCTGTTGCCTAAACAGAAAGAAAACCATGGCTTGCAAACCAAGGACATTACCCTGAAACCTGCCCTGATTGAGAAAGTGATTGAAGATTACACCAGAGAATCGGGCGTACGTGGTTTAGAGAAAAAAGTCGGATCACTGGTTCGTGGTGTGGCAACTAAAATTGCCATGGAAGAAACTTATGACCCTAATTTAAGCCCTGAAGATGTAGAACGCATTTTAGGTGCACCGATTTACGATAAGGATTTATACGAAGGCAACGAAGTAGCTGGTGTGGTTACTGGCCTGGCCTGGACAAGTGTTGGTGGCGATATTTTATTTATCGAATCGAGCTTAAGTCCTGGAAAAGGCAAATTAACCTTAACTGGTAACCTGGGCGATGTAATGAAAGAATCGGCAGTTATTGCCCTGGCATACTTACGCGCGCATGCAGCCGAGTTTGGCATTGAGTATACTTTATTTGATAACTGGGATGTACACGTGCACGTACCAGCAGGTGCTACGCCAAAAGATGGCCCTTCGGCTGGTGTAACCATGCTTACTGCATTAACTTCGGCCTTTACCCAACGTAAAGTTAAACAGCACCTGGCTATGACCGGCGAAATTACCTTACGTGGAAAAGTGCTTCCTGTGGGCGGTATTAAAGAAAAAATCCTTGCCGCCAAAAGGGCTAACATTAAAGAGATTATCCTTTGCAAAAGCAACCGCAAAGATATTTTAGAAATTAAAGAAAGTTATATTAAAGACCTGAAATTCCATTACGTAAGCGAAATGAGCGAGGTAATTGAATTAGCACTTACGCAGAACAAGGTTAAAAAACCATTGGATTTAAGCGTTAAAATTGCGCCGATTGTAAACTAATTTATAATCTTTTGATAGAGAACGATTAAAAATCCATTTACAATAAATACTTTTATAGTCCCGGTAATTATCGGGACTTTTTTATGAAATCACTTTTAGCTGCTTTAGTTTTTTGTTTGGTTGTATCAACCGGTTTTGCGCAATCTTTTAAAAACGAGTTTGGTTTTAAAACCGAAAATGATGCCTATCTGGCTACTTTAAACGATCGTTATTACACCAACGGGCTATTTATTTATTTCCGCAGGGCTTTAAATACCGAAAAATTATCGGATAAAATCGAAAAGAAAACTTACGAAATATCGGCCGGGCAAAAAATGTACACGCCTTATTGGGGTCAGGTGCCTAATAAAGAAGATCAGGACAGGCCATTTGCTGGTTATTTATATGCAGGCGCTGCTTACTCGGTATTTTACAAAAACGAGAGTGTTTTAAAAACCAGTGTAGAGCTGGGTACAGTTGGTCCGAATTCGCTTGCACAAACTGCACAACGCTTTTTGCATAAAACAGTGGGGTTTTATACTCCGGCCGGATGGGATTACCAGATTAAAAATGAGGTAGCCGTAAATTTAGCGGCAAATTATAGCAAACTGCTTTTCAGACCAGAAGATCCAATTGTGGATATCAGTGCACAAGGTTATGCCAATTTAGGCACCACTTTTTCAGGTTTAGGGGCATCTGTTTTATTCAGAGCAGGTAAAATAAACCAATTGTTCAATAGCGCTTACCACAATGCGGTAATTGGAAATTCGAAAACCAAAAGTTTAAATAATTCTGAGTTTTTCTTTTACGTAAAACCGCAGGTCAATTTTGTAGCTTACGATGCAACCATCCAGGGCAGTATGTTTAAAGATAATAGTCCGCTAACTTTTGGTGTTAAACCCATTGTTTTTGAGCAGCAATTTGGGGTAAACTATAGTTCGAAACGGTTTACTGCCGATTTTAATATCATTTTAAAAACCAAAGAGGTTAAAAGCGTAGCCAAGGCGCAAAATTACGGTGGTTTAAGCTTGTATTACAGGTTTGGGAAAGGTTAGGTAATTGTTTGATTGTTAATATTGCTTAATTGTTAACTGCAAATTGCCAACTGTATTGGGTTAATCGGTTAACTGTTTGAATTGGTTAATTGTTAACTGAAAATTGCCAACTGTACTGGGTTAATCGGTTAACTGTTTAAATTGCTTAATTGTTAATTGTTAACTGCAAATTGCCAACTGTAAATCGTCTTTACCCGCGAAACATGAAAAAAGCTGTACTTTTTACACTCTTGCTCATCGTTGTTGGTGCAACTATTTACAATTTATATCCTGAAAAGAAATTACCTGCCAATACTGAAATCTATTATATCGTTGTTAAAAAATCAGATCGTGAATTATTGGCTTATTCAAAGCACAGGCTGATTAAAACCTACCAAATTTCTTTAGGCGATAGTCCGGTGGGACATAAAGCGTATGAAGGTGATATTGCACACGCAAAACTTTTTGGGAAACCCGTTGGGGGCGATATTAAAATACACGGTATCAGAAACAATTTCGGTTTTATAGGCAAGTTTCAAAGATTTTCTGACTGGACGAATGGCTGTATGGCATTAACCAATAGCGAAGTCGATGAACTGTATGCTACCGTAAAAATAGGTACACGGATCGATATCAGACCTTAGATTACTTAACAAAAGAGGGTGATTAAAATCACCCTCTTTTGTTTTTCTATTATTTCAATTTCACCGTTTTAGCGGCAAAATATTGTTCGATATAGGTTTTAACCTCAGCTTTCTTAACCGCATCGTTTATAAAATTATCCAGCTGCACCAAACCGTTTTCCGAAGCGCCAATAAAAGTTGCTTTATCTTCTGTAGTAGAAGCAACCCAATTATTAAGGTTTACAATAACCCTGTTATTTATAGTTTCGGGCTTTAGCTTGCTAATATCACCTCCGGTTGAACTATAATAGATCTTGGCCGAGGTATTATCATTTAAATTGCGCAGAATGGGCTCATCTAAATAACCGGTAGGCAAACCAAATGTTCTTTTTAATGTATAACGCAACCCTTCCATAATAATAAAACTTCTTCTCTCATTCTGAGGAGCTTCTGCCTGATAAATAACATCAAATTTAGAGCCTATCTTTATATTGGTTAAAACATGTGTTCCATATTTATCAACAAGTTGCTGTGCACTTAACAAAGTAATATCTCTCTTGAAATCAGCTGTTAAAAAATTATTTACCGACTGTTCATAAAAAAACTTATAAATTTTCCAGATCATATAGTACGAATAGTGCCCATAAACATACTTTTTATCAGTAACATCTGTTTCCGGAAATACCTGACCAATGGTATTTCCAAAGAGTTTTAAGCCTTTGGTTGCTTCATACGAATTGGATAATTTTGTTGATAACTCGACAGCATTATCAGCCTGAATAGTCCTCCACGAAGATTGTGTGCCCCTTATAAAGACAATGTTATATTGCCTATTCGCATCATAAGCCGGAATGTCGACCACATTAGCCCTTATAGAGGCCTGATCATTAAATTTACCTGTAACATCATACCCAAATCCCAGAAAGTTAAAAGTTTCGGATGCAGGGTACAGCGGTTTAGAATCCTGTGTTGCCCCACTTACTGTAAAAGCAATATCAGGTGATAATTTTTCTTCAGGAGCAGGTGTTGGGATTTCGTCGTCTTTTTTCTTGCAGGCTGCAAGTGTAGCCACAAGGGCTAAGGCTAAAATTGTTCTTTTCATTTGGTTCTATTTGTGTGTAATCAGCATTATCAATTTTAATGCCCATTTGCGTCACAAAATTCATTAAGACTCCCTTCCCACGGTAGCCCCTTAAAAAAACAACTAAAAAACTAGTAAAAAAAAAGCTAATAACCTAAAAATCAAACATTTTCCTGTTTTTCTTTTTTTCGGCAGTAGATGCTTTATTTTTTAGCCTTTTTTCGATAACAGCTTTAGGAATTTTGGTGGGTTTTCTTTTTTTCTGAACAATCATTGCCTTTTTCAGCAAATCGATCAGTTTTGCAACCGTTTTTTCTTTATTGAGCAGCTGACTTCTATCTTCCTGCGAAACGATATGCAGCAAACCTTCGCTATCTAAACGGTTTTGCAGTTTTTCTTTAAGCAGTTCTTTTTCCTCATCAGTAAAATACTCAAAGGTTTCGATATTAAAAACCAGCTCTACCTTACTCGAAACTTTGTTTACATTTTGCCCCCCTTTACCTCCACTCCTGGATGTTTTAAAAATGGCTGATCGTAAAATTTCTTCTCTGCTCGGTAACATGCGGCAAAAGTATAAAGAATATCGATTTAAAAAAAGTTAGCAAACCCATTGGCTTTTTTTACCTTTGTAGCAGAATGAAGAAAAACTTGGTTATAGCTATTGATGGCTATTCATCTTGCGGAAAAAGCACCCTTGCAAAGGCATTGGCTAAAAAATTAGGTTTCATTTATGTAGATAGCGGGGCTATGTATCGTGCCGTTACCTTATATTTTCTTCGAAACCATATTGATGTTACCGACGACGCCAAAGTTGAAGATGCTTTACAACACATCGAACTAAATTTCCATTCGCGCGATTACGAATCGCATATTACACTTAATGGAGAAGAAGTCTCTGACGAAATCCGTTTAATGCCTGTTTCTGAAAATGTAAGTGAGGTTTCTGCACACCGCATTGTTCGCCATGAAATGGTAAAACAACAGCAACGCATGGGCAAATCGAAAAACATTGTAATGGATGGCCGAGATATTGGTACCACGGTTTTTCCGCATGCACCCGTAAAATTCTTCATGACCGCCGATCCAAAAATAAGGGCTGAGCGTCGCTTTAAAGAGCTGGAGAGCAAAGGCAATAACGAAACTACTTTAGAAGAGGTTTTCGAAAACCTAGCTCACCGCGATTATGCAGATACCACCCGGAAAGAAAGCCCGCTGGTTAGAGCAGAAGACGCCATCATTTTAGACAATACCAATTTAACCCAGGAAGAGCAACTTACTTTTGCAATAGAGCATGTAGAGCCTTTTTTGGTTCATTAGTTCATTTGTTCACTGGACATTGGTTTATTGGTTAGCATGGTGGTTTAGGGGGTTAGTAGTCCATAAACTGATCCAACTGGAAACTGAACACATAGAAAAAAACGCTCCGTGTTATCTGTGTTTCCGTGGCTAAATAGTTTATTGGTCAATTTCATAGCCTGATCCTACTGCAAACTGGTAACTGCAAACAGAATACACTGAAAAAAAGCGCTCCGTATTAATCCGTGCATCCGTGGCTAATTAGTTCATTGCTGATTAGTGCGCACCCCATTGAAAAAAAATTCATATTTTTAGCATCTAACCCAAATGCAAATATGAAATTAAGATCAATGTGCCTTACGGCATTATTTTTAGTTACCGCAACCTTATGTGCCAATGCCCAAAAAGGCTGGATTAACCTTTTCAACGGAAAAGATTTAAAAGACTGGAACGTTAAAATTTCCAAACACGAATACAAAGAAAATTACGCCAATACTTTCCGTGTTGAAGATGGTTTAATGAAAGTAGGTTATGATGGCTACAAAGAATTCGACGATCAATACGGTCACATTTTTTACAAAAAACCTTTTTCTGCCTATCTGTTAAAAGTAACTTACCGCTTTGTTGGCGACCAGGTTAAAGGTGGTCCGGGATGGGCGTTTAGAAACAGCGGCGCCATGCTACACTGCCAGGATCCGGCAACAATGTTAAAAAACCAGGATTTCCCAATCTCTATTGAAGGACAAATTTTAGGCGGCGATGGCGAACACGAACGCCACACCAGCAATGTTTGTACTCCGGGAACCTTAATTAATTACAATGGCAAATTGTTTACCCCGCACTGCTTAGATTCGAAATCGAAAACTTACGCTGGCGACCAATGGGTAACTGCCGAGTTTTTAGTTTTAGGCGATTCGGTAATTAAGCACATCATTGGCGGCGAAGTAGTTTTAGAATACACTAAACCACAAATTGGTGGCGGCAGCGTTTCTAATTACGATCCCAAAGCTAAAGTTGATGGTAAACCATTAACTTCAGGTTATATTTCATTGCAAAGCGAGAGCCACCCTATCCATTTTAAATCGGTACAACTTTACGATTTGGAGCCATACATGAAAAACAAGGCCAAACTGGATAAAGTACTGGCAAAAATTTTAAAAGAGTAAACCATATTGGCATCTGTTTGTTAAATGATGACGCAATAATACTAGAACTAAATTAATACAATGCTCAACACCCATTTAGCCAAACATTTTGCCTTTTTACTTTTTCTTTTCCTAACCAATTTTGCAATTGCGCAAACAGCATATCAGGTAAAAGATATTCCCGATCCAAAAAACAAAGGCGGTGGCTATGTTAGCGACCCCGATAACATTTTAGGCAGTAGTACTGTTGCTTCATTAAACAGTACCATTGCCAATTTTGAAGCAAAAACCAATGTTCAGGTTGCAGTGGTTATTGTTAACGACTTTGACCACGACAAAGAAGATTTCGATTTTGCCTACGAGTTGTTCCAGTTTTGGGGCATTGGGCAAAAAACAAGCAACAACGGCCTCCTCTTATTTATAGCTAAAGACCGCCGAAAGTACCGTTTTATTACCGGCACAGGAACCGAAGGCGTTTTACCCGATGTTACGCTTAAACACATTGCACAAAATAACCTGGTACCAGCCTTTAAGGAGAATGATTTTAGCGCGGGTATTACCAATACCATTAACGCCATTGGTGAAATTATTCTCAACCCCAACAACAAACAGGAACTGAATCAGCTTTTTACCCAACGGGAAAGCAGTTCTCTCATCGAAAATTTTTGGTTGCCTAGCCTGGTCATTATCCTCGCCTTTTTCGGGGTATTTAAAATTGTAAACCGGCAGGCCAAAACCGGCTTTAACCTAAAAAGCCTGAATAAGCAAGAAAACAATTACGATAAAACGATAGCAAAAGGCTGTGTAGGTATATTCTTTTTTGTTTTCATTTCGGTATTTATTTTAATTTTTACCGATAGTTTCGACCTGTTCAGGAATTTTAAACTTGCCTATGTACCCTACATCCTTTTTGGGATTTTAGCCATTGCTCTTTTCTTCAGGTACCTCTTTTACATATCTACGATACGAAAAGCACACCAGGACGACGAAAACTTTTTTGATGCAGTTGTGGCTTTTCACAAGAAAAACTGGTGGTTAGTATTGTTCTCTCCTATTATCCTGATTGCGATGATGATCCACCTGATTAAACGTGTAAAAACCATTGAGCGTTTTAAACCGGTTTTAGATAGCAGAAACCAGGAAATGATGCGGATAGACCGCGATATTAACATTGAAGGAGAACCTTTTTTAACCAAAGGGCAGCGCAAAGAAGAGGTTGTACAGGCTTACGATTATGATATTTGGCAAAGTACCGACCATAAAGAACATTTTATTAAATGCTGGCCCGCCGAAGCCTATAACAGCTACACCGAGTGCCCATCCTGCTATTTTAGAACTTATAAACTGAATAAAAAAGTAACGGTTAAAGCTGCAACTTATAGTCATGAGGGGCAGGCCAAGCTGATAAACGAATGTAGTTTTTGCGACAAAACAGAATTTATCAAATGGATTACACTGGCCATGTTGGTCGAGTCGAGCTCATCTTCAAGTTCTTCCTCTGGCAGCAGTAGTTCTTCGTCTTCTTCAAGCAGCTGGGGCGGTGGCAGCAGCAGTGGTGGCGGTACAGGTGGTAGCTGGTAAGCTTAGCCTGAATTCTAACAACTATCCGGGTATAAATTGATAAAATAATAATTACTTTGTTACTTTAATTTTTAGCGCTTTCTAAACATGAAAAAAGTAATTTTTATTTGTGCTGGCTTCTTTATACTCTTAGTATGCATATGGCTTTGCATCAGGAGTTTCGGGTTTTTTAATACGTATAAAAATATTTCGTCGGCCAACGAACCGAATATTGCTGTCGACCAAATTGTAATGACTTCTAACTTAAAAGAAGCAAAAAAAGGCGATCTTATTGTAGTTAAAGTGAATAGTGAACCCTGCATTTACAGGCTGTGCGCGATACAGGGAGATCAGGTTGAAATAATAAGAGGTGAAGTTTACTTAAACGGTAAAATAATGGCACAAAATTACAACACCAAACACAGCTACAATTTTAGTGATAAAATGTATAATGAACTGATCAATTCAGGCAAAATAAAGGCTGGAGAAAATGTTTATAAGATTGGAGACTTAGTACATTTTGAGCTCATTGATGCTGAAGCTAAGAAAGTCGGCATTTATGAAAACAGAGAGGTGGCAATGCCGGCATACCGAGATGAAGATATTGAGAAACAATGGAAAAAAAAGTGGAATGTAGATAATTTGGGCACTGTAATAGTTCCAAAAGGCAGCCTTTTTGTTCTTGGTGACAACAGAAACAATGCAAATGATTCAAGATATCTTGGTTTTATCAAAAAAAGTGATTTATTGGCTGTTGTTTTGTAAATAACAGGCATTAGCAGTCTTTTTTAAACTCCAACCCTCACCTATTAAAACTATTTTCTAATTTTGGGGCACTTAGCACGATGTTTGCTCTTAATGCCGTGCAATAAATTTATTAAACTGCTTTGCGCAACCCTACACCTATGACCAGAATCTTATTCCTGCTTTTTGCCTTTTTTATGCTCTCTTTAACAGTTAATGCACAAGATACTTACCGTGTTACTGCCGACAAATTACGTGTTAGAGCCACAAAAGATTCGAAAAGTAAGGTAATTGGCTCCATCTCCCAAAATGAAAAAGTAGTGGTTTTAGATGCCAGCGATGCTAAATTTTATAAGGTAAAATTAAAAAATGGTGAGGGCTGGGCCAGTAAAGATTTTTTAGAAAAAATTGCCCCCGCTGCTAAACCTGCTACACCAGCAGCTAATATTCCCACACCAAATACTCAAACCCAAGCACCAACAACAGCGGGTAGTGAAGACATGTACCGGGTAACAGCCGATGATTTGCGTGTACGCGAAAAGGCTGATGCAAAAAGCAAAATTGTAGGCTACCTGCCCAAAGATGAAAATGTGGCTGTGATCGATTCATCGAACGCAACCTACTTTAAAATTAAGGTAACCAATGGCGAAGGCTGGGTAAGTAAAGAATTTTTAGTGCGCGTTTCGCCGGTAAAGGCTCCGGTACAAAAAACCACCATTGCCGCATCTGTACCACAATCGAGCAAAGATTATTCAAGCATTATTTTTATTGCTGTAGTGGCCGTAATCTTGTTTGCTATTTTATATTTCTCGTTTAAATATGCCAGCGGAAATAAGTTTATAATTGGCTTTTCGGTAATTGTTATTTTAGTGGTGGGCTATTTTTGCTATATCACTTTTGTAGCCGAAAAGGTGGTTACTGGTACATTTGCCAGTGGCGAAGACATCCAGTATAAATCTTTCAATTTTAAATCGAAGGATTCGGTCACGGTGAGCGATGCCTATAACGATTCTATTTTCACCTCCAAATATGTAATTGATGGCGATATGATTAAATTATACGACCAGCAAAACACGATTATGCTATTGATCAGGGATGAACAAACGCTGATTGGCGAGGGTTTTACGCGGGGGACGTTTACAAAGAAATAAATCTATACCATAATCGGCTTAATGGGAAAACACGTACATTTCAGTGCTACCTGTGATTCGTCCCTCTGGGACGACTTACGAACAAACAAGTGCGGCAAATTTTAAAAGCCCGTCCCAGAGGGACGGCTGCCGGGTAGCCAAATAATTTATTATTGGCGTTTGATGAATTTTGAGCACGACCCTTTATTTTTAAACCCGATAGAGCGGAATAGCCCGGAGCGCAGTGAGGACTATAAGCGATAGCGGGACTGTATTTGCCTAAGTATTGCTGCCCGTTCATTTTCAAATAATTGGTTTCATTTTTTAAAAAAAATAGTCAGAGATGCTGAAATACCCGCCTGAATGTCGGGCAGGAATTCAGCATGACGTTCGTAGTTAAGCGAGTGTTTTGGATTAAAAAGGTCTGCTATGGTTTAGTTAATTCTTAAATAGCTTAAAATCAGTCACATTTATTAAAAAAAACTTTTCCATAATTAAAAAAAGTATTACCTTTGCAGTCCCTAAATAGGGAAAAAAGGAGATAATTAATTAATGGCTAAAAAACAAGTAGCAGAAAAAGAATTAGCAGCTAAA
>Ga0308165_1000334_pt1 | contig 97921 bp, 83 predicted proteins | sample PhyWR2_FD_201032 | JGI IMG/M metagenome (GOLD analysis project Ga0308165, IMG submission 201032) | Phyllosphere microbial communities from UC Gill Tract Community Farm, Albany, California, United States - DLSLW.R2 | ecosystem: Host-associated > Plants > Phyllosphere > Unclassified | place: USA... | reverse complement strand
AAAGGCCCAAAAGAGCGCTTGGCGGACTAACGCCCGCCCAGTACGCCGCGCAGTTGGCGACGAAGAAAGATAACATCAGCACCGGACTCTAAACCCGCCCACTACTCAAGCCGGGGGGACGTCGCAACTAAAAGCAGCGCCGAAACTGATGCCGGAACGAGCGGAAAGATCTGTGCGCTCGTTCGGTCTAAAATATTCTTGTCGACAGACTCTAATCCTCTCAGTTCCATGTCCTCTGATCTTAAAGAACACGCTAGAAGGTAGTGCGCGTGATCTTCTGACTACAACCCTCTGTCCGATACTCCAAACATTCGTCGAAATCCATCGTGGACGCTCCTTCCCGTTTGCGCGAGATCAAGCTGAAGAACACAAAGCTCTCGAAGGTTGACGAAGCTGTAAAGAAAGCGCCCCTTTTCTGACTTTCTCTTGTAGGTTGTTATTTCTCGCCTACCGAATTGCAGGCTGAATCTAAAGATATGATCTTCGTAGGTATCTATGTTTGGATGGGGGATTTTGTACCGGGCTGGGTTGAACATGTCATGCTCAATCGTGTCAAAATCTACAATGTGATCTGTTCGTTCCTTTTTGTAGGACATGTTGCATCGCTTGCATGACACTGAAAGATTGAATAGATTGTAAGAAAGTCCTTTCTTGTCCTTCTTTGGTATTATATGCTCCCTGTCGGTCTCGATTTCCGCGTCACGAAGTGATCTTCCGCAATAGCAGCACGATTTTTGAGTTCGATCGAGATGAAAGTCTCTTATCTTTACCTTTGCAGATTCAACCAGGTCGCGCGGTGGCCGCGGGAGTGATTTGTGGTCCCAAGGATTGTTGGATTTTTCCGCAAGTTTAATGGCCTTCCTTTCTTGATGGGTAAGTTTTTTTCTTCTAAATTCTAATATTTCATTACTAGTAAGATTCGGCATGGTGGGCCAGCGTCGGTATTTTTGAGGATATTTGAGAAATTAGGTCGCTCTGGGTTTGATCGTATGACCGCTCCCTAAATTCCTCAAGTCTTTTTGTTGCTTCCGCCTGAGAGATTTCTCCTTCAATCACATTTTGAAGAAGGTCGGATATTTCCGCGCTTAGGAAGTGGTTTGTGGGTGTAATGGTTTGGAACGCCTTCCATAGGATCTCTTCGACACTTCCGGGTTCATCTCCCTTTGCGAAAACGCTCCGATCTGGGGCGTTGTCGGCCACTCGAATAACCGATGAGTCATCAGGGTAGTTGGCGAGCGTTCCTGACACCAGGATCGGAGAATGGGTTGCCATGACTATTTCGGCTTCGGAATAGCCAATCGCCATATGGATGAATTTCATGTATTGGCGCTGCCAATCCGGGTGGAGACTGTTCTCTGGTTCATCAATAATAAGTAGATCAAGATGATCTAAATTTGCTTTTATGAAAAGATACGTGGATATTATGGTTTGTTCTCCAGAGCTGAGCTTGGAAAACTCCTTCTGTTGAAGAAGGTAATTTTCTCTCTTCAGGAAAATTAGATCAAAGGACTTTACGATCCCTGATCTCTGAAGTTTTCTGATGTTCTTAAAGACAAGTCGATTCTGGCCTCGAAGGCTCCTTGTGTAGCCGGATGAATCTTGCGATAGCGTCGCCCTGCCTTCATTCGAGCGCAGGAACTGAAGTGCGCTACTTATTGACCTAGCCTCTTCTGCTTTACGAAATAGATCGGAGATTTCGTCTAGCTTATCTTCATTTATTTCAATTTTTATGTCTACGACTGGCTCGAGCCCAATCGCGGAGAGGAGATCTGACATGTCAAAGGTGTCTCTCCCTTCAGCGTCAAAGAATTGGACAAGGTTCTTTGCTACCACCCTTGGAATTTGCTTTGGGGAAATGCTGAACGAAGTGAGCCGCCTCCCATTTCGCGGGAAGGCTGTGAACGGGGTTCCCGCAATTGCGAGAGTGGTGCGGCCTCCACTAGGCGCTGACTTAGCGAGATCGATGAGTCTTCTCGTTTTTCCGCTGCCATTGGGGCCGACCAAAAAAAGTAATCTGCTTCTTGAACTCATGGCTGATCTAAATGCGAATGACGTTCCAATTTCGCATGCGTAGCAGGTGTGCTGCAATGGGCAGCTCTCCGGGGAGCCTGTGTGGTACTTGAAATGCCTGGGCATTGGTTTGGCAGTCGTCGACGCCATAGTGCGGAATCTGTGGGCCGCCGGGGGAACCCTCCGAAATCCACTTGTCCTGCCGTTGCGCTTTAGCACTGAAAAGTGTTTTAAGGGACCACAACTTGGAGTGAGTTAGGGCGAAGAAGGTGGCACGGGCGGCAGGTTCGATTCTGGTACTGTGTTCCGCTGCCGTACGACAGCGAGGAGTGCGTCTCAGCAACTGATCTGCTGTCAGCAGCCCACCAGCCGGTCGGCGCTGAGGCCACTGCGGTGCTGGTTGCGGTATTCGATGGGGCTGGCATTGACCATGCCGCGGAAGTGTCGGCGGAACGATTCCTGCGATCCAAACCCGGCCTGTTCGGCCACCCAATGCAGCGGGCGGTCGGTGGTTTCCAGCAGTTCGCGCGCGTACGCCACGCGTTCGCGGATCAGCCAGTCGATCGGTGACAACCCGGTCGCGTCGAGGAACTGCCGCTGCAGCGTGCGCTGGCTGAGGGCGGCCTGCTCGGACAGGCTCTTGAGCGAGTGTTCCTCGCGCAGGTTGCGGCGCAGCCATTCCATCAGTCGGGCAAGCCGTGTGGGTTCGCCCACCGGTATCGAGCGCACCACGCGCTGGCTGCGTTCTGCATCCCGCCACGGTGCCAGCACCAGCCGCTCGGCCACCAGGTTGGCCACGCGCGCGCCGTAATCCTTGCGCACCAGGTGCAGCATCATGTCCATGCCGGTGGCCGAACCGGCCGAGGTGATGATGCTGCCCTCGTCGACGTACAGCGCGTTCTCGCGCACCCGCACGTTGGGAAACTCGCGGGCGAGGGTGTCGGTGAGCCGCCAGTGGGTGGTGGCGCTGCGGCCGTCGAGCAGGCCGGCCCACGCCAACACGAAGGCGCCCGAACAGATCGAGGTGATGCGCGCGCCGCGCTGGTGGGCGCGGATGAGCGCATCCAACAATCCCTGCGGGGGGCGCTCGGCCGGATCACGCCAGCCGGGCACCACGATGGTGTCGGCATGCTCCAGTGCCTCCAGCCCGTAAGGCAGGTGCACGTGGGTGCCGCCGAGCATGCGCAGGGGGCCCGGTTCGGCGGCGCACACCTGGGTGGTGTACCAGGCCACGTCCAGCTCGGGGCGGATGGGCGCGAACAGGCCGACGGCGCAGCCGAACTCGAACAGGCCCTGGCCGTGGCAGGCCGCAATGGCGACGGTGGGCGGTGTGTGCGGGTCATGGGGGGAGAGCATCGTTTGATGCTAGCGGGGTAGGCGCGGCCACGCAGGGCGGGGCGCGAATGACGTCATGACATCGGGATATATGGCCGCCGATGTCGCGCAGCGACGCCCGGCGATGTGCTCACCCACGCAGGGCGTGCAGCGGCGTCGGCGTCTAACGACATGCCGAACGGGCATGTGCGTGGCGCGATGTTGCGGGTGGGTGGCGCGTGAACGGCTGTTGCGCACTGCGTGCAGGCCCTTGAATGGAGGCCTGTTTCCAATCAGGCCCTGAGATGTCCTTGCGCTCTCTGTCGCGATGTTGCCGGTGCGCCGCGCCCAACTCCAGCTGATGCCCTGCGACGCACCGTCGCGGACCTGACCGTCCTCCTTCCTTCAAGAGTCCCCATGCCTCCTGCCTTCCGCTCCCTGCCTGCGGCACGCGTGCCGACGCTGACCTCCCTGTCTGTTCTGATCGCGCTTGCACTGGGTGCAGGCGCTGCCCACGCCGCCGGACCGGAGGCACCGCCCGAGACGGTGGTGGCGTCCGGTACCGCCGCCGCGTCCACGCTGGATGCGGTGGTGGTCACCGGCTCGCGCACCAGCAACCGCACGGTCAAGAACAGCTCCACGCCCATCGATGTGATTTCGGCCGAGGACCTGGCGTCCACCGGGCAGGCGAACCTGCTGGAAGCGCTGCAGCGCAGCCTGCCGTCGCTGAGCCAGATCGGTGGCTACCAGAGCGACCAGGAAAGCCTGATCCGTGGCTACCAGCTGCGCAACCTGTCGCCGGGGTACACGCTGGTGCTGGTCAACGGCAAACGCCGCAACGCCAGCGCCTATGTCAGTGGCGCCAACGGCGGCGGCTACCCGGGCCATGCCTGGACCGACCTCGCGTTGATTCCGGTAGCGGCCATCGACCATATCGAAGTGCTGCGCGATGGCGCATCGGCGCTGTATGGCTCCGACGCGATCACCGGGGTGATCAACGTGATCCTGAAGTCGAACGCGCACGGCGGCGATGTGTCGGTGGAGAGCGGGCAGAGCATCGATGGTGATGGCACCCGCACCAGCGTTCGCGCCAACATCGGGCTGCCGTGGGGGCAGGACGGGTTCGTCAGCCTGTCCGGCGAGAACACCCGCCAGCACCACGCGATCCGCACGCGGCGCTACATCGATGGCTACCTCAGCTACCCGGCGGTGGACGCCAGTGGCAACCCGGTGGCGCTGCGTCCGAACAATCGGCTGCCTGCCGGCACCACGCCGAACCCGGCCGAGGCATCGCGCGATCCGGAAGCCAACACGATCCTCAGTTCGCCGTCCTATGCGCTCACCGCGCTGGCGGTGAATGCCGGTCATGGGCTCGGCGAGAACGCGCAGTTCTACGCCACGGCGACGGCCACCGACCGCACCGCACAGGCCATCCAGAACTTCCGCCTGCCGGCGACGATCTTCGGCACCTACAAGGCGTCGAGCGTGCTGAACGTGTGGCCCGATGGCTTCCTGCCGGTACTGGAAACCAAGGAGAAGCAGTACACCGGCACCGCCGGGGTCAAGGGTCACTGGGGTGGCTGGGACATCGACGGCAGCCTCACCGGCAACCGCAACACGGTGCGCACCTACACCCGCCACTCGGCCAACTTCTCGCTGGCCTATCCCGGTGCGCCAACGGATTTCTATGACGGCAAGCTGGACTACCAGCAGGGCATCGCCAACCTGGACCTGCGCCGTGGCTTCGAGGTGGGCGCGTTCGCCTCGCCGCTGGAGGTGAGTGCGGGTGCCGAATACCAGCACGAGCGCTACGAGCGCGGGGCCGGGCAGTGGGAGTCGTACACCGGCTTCGGTGCGGCCGCCTTCGTGGGCTATTCCACCGCCGATGCGGTGGAGGCCACGCGCAACAGCAAGGCGGTGTACGTCGGTGCGGCGACGAACGTGACCTCGCGCTGGTACCTCGATGCCGCGGCACGCTGGGAGGACCATTCCGATTTCGGCAGCGTATCGACCGGGCGGCTGACCACGCGCTTTGATGTGACCGACGCGTTCGGCGTACGCGCGACGGTGAGCAACGGCTTCCATGCCCCGAGCCTGGGCGCGCAGTACTACCAGGCCACCGGCAGCTGCCCGTGCGGCACCACGCTGGTGGCGCAGGTGTCCTCGCCGGCGGCGCTGGCGCTGGGGGCCACGCCGCTGCAGCCGGAGAAGGCCGACAACTACAGCCTCGGCGTGACCTGGGACCCGAGCGCGGCGTTCCACCTGGCGCTGGATGCCTACCAGATCGACATCCGCGGCCAGCTCGGTCAGTCCAGCCAGATCGGTTACAACGCGCAGGACCCGGCGCGCGTCACCGACAACAGCGGCACGGTGCTGAGCGCCGCGCAGAAGAACACGATCGATGCGCTGCTGGGCACGGCGGGTATCAGCATCCTGCCCGGCGATGCCTTCTACGCCAGCTACTTCACCAACGTGGGCGATACCCGCACGCGGGGCCTGGAGCTGACCGTGGAAGCCAACCAGGAAACCGCCTGGGGCAAGCTGCGCTGGAGCTACGCCGCCAACGTGGGCCGCACCACCATCCAGAAGGTGCGCGACATCCCGGCGGTGCTGCAGGGACTGCCCAACATCAACCTGCTGACGAAATCGAGCGAGTACGCACTGCGTTTCCGCACGCCGTCCTACACGCAGGTGGCCAGGCTGGGCTGGCAACACGGGCGCTGGCGCTCGAATGTGGATTTCACCTACTACGGGCCGATCAAGCGCCTCAACAACGGGGTGGAGTACAAGCAGCCGCCGGTGCTGGTCACCAACCTGTCCGGTAGTGCGGAGTTAGGCGGTGGCTGGAGCGCGGCGCTGGGCATCAACAACGTGTTCGACAAGCGCACCCGCAAAGTGCCCGAGTACGCCCGCAGCGCCACCGACGTGGCCAGCATCGAAACCACCTGGGACACCGGCGATGTGCTGAGCACCATCGGCGCGTTTTGGTATGGGCGCGTCAACTACCGGTTCTGAGCAAACGCAGCCGACCAACGGTCGGCTCTACCGTAGCCGATCAACGGTCGGTTCTACCGCAGCCGACCAACGGTCGGCTCTACCGTAGCCGATCAATGGTCGGCTCTACCGTAGCCGATCGACGGTCGGCTCTACAGGGAGCATTGCGATGTCATCTGCATTGAACGTGGTTGCGCTGATCGGCTCGCCGACCAGCTCGGCCAACTCACGCACGCTGTTGCTGGTACGGCAGGTGCTGGACCAGCTGCGGCACCGGCTGCACATCGATGTGCAGTGGGTGGAACTGGCGCCGATTGCGCGCTCGCTGGGGCAGGCGCTTACCCGCGAGGAGGTGGAACCGCGCATCGAACAGGCGCTGCAGCGGATTGAAGCGGCCGACCTGCTGATCGCCGCTGCGCCGGTGTACCGCGGCTCGTATCCCGGCCTGTTCAAGCACCTGGTGGACTTCATCGGGCTGGAGGCGCTGGTGGATGTGCCGGTGCTGCTGGCGGCCACCGGCGGCAGCGAGCGCCATGCCCTGGTGATCGACCACCAGCTGCGCCCGTTGTTCAGTTTCCTGCAGGCGCACACGCTGCCGATCGGCGTGTACGCCACGCCGGCCGATTTCAGCGGCGACCAGGTCAGCAGTGCCGCGTTGCAGGCGCGGATCGTGCTGGCTGCCGAGCGTGCTGCGGCCCATCTGTCACCGACCGCTGCGCCGCTGCCGTTGCGCCGCATCGCCTAGGCATCGGCGCATGCACCTGCGGCATCTGGCCTTTCTTACCCCCGGCAGCTACCGACCCGACGATCCGCGCAGCGGCTTGGACGATGCGTTGGCGCTGATCGCCTTTGCCGAAGCGCTCGGCTACGATGGCGCGTGGGTGCGGCACCGGCATCTGGAGCCGGGCATCAGCTCGGCGGCGGTGTTCCTGGCGGCGGCCAGCCAGCACACCCGGCGTATCGAACTGGGCACCGCGGTGATTCAGCTGGGCTACGAAACGCCGTTCCGCCTGGCCGAGGATCTGTCGCTGCTGGATGTCCTGTCCGGTGGCCGCCTGCAGGTGGGCGTGAGCACAGGACCGCCGCCGTTTGCGGACCTGATGGGCCACCTGCTGTTCGATGGCGATCCAACGCGGATCGACTTTTCGCATGCACGGGTGGGCCGCTTGATCGAGGCGCTGCACGGACATCCACTGGGCGACGCGGATACGCAGGTGGGCAACGCCGTCTCGCAGTACCGCCCACGCCTGCAGCCGCACGCGCCCGGGCTCGTACACCGGCTCTGGTATGGCGCCGGTTCGCTGGCGTCGGCACGCTGGGCGGCCGGGCAGGGGCTGCACCTGCTGCTGGGCAACGTGGCGCGCGCTGAAACCCATGCGGATTTCGTGAACACCCAGCGCGAGCACCTGGCGGTGTATCGCAGCGGTCTGCCGGATGGCGCCATCCCGCGCGTTGCCGCCGGGCGCGTGCTGGTGCCGCTGGACGGCGCCGACGCCGCCACCCGCCAGCGCCTGCTCGCGTTTGCCGCGCAGCGCCACGCGCGCACGCTGGAACCGCAAGGGCCGCGGCACACGTTGTTTGCCGCGGATGTGGTGGGCAGCGCGGCGCAGATCGTGGACCTGCTGGAGGCCGACCCGGTGCTGCAACAGCTGGACGAGCTGCGCGTGGAGCTGCCCTATGAACTGCCCGCCAGCGACTACCGGCGGATTCTGCAGATCGTGGCCGAACAGATCGCGCCGGCGCTGGGGTGGGCGGGCGCTGCCGCTGCACCGCGGTTGCGAGCGGCCCCATAACCCCAGGCGTTTTGCATATGGCCAACGCGCATTTGCGTGGCCGGATCCGACCGCTGATTGTCGAGTTACGACGCAGGCCCGCGCGGCCACGTCTCTAGCATCAAGGTTCCAACGGCGCGCTGCTGCCGTCCACGACGAGGAACGTATCCGTGTCTGCTTATCCCCCGAACAAACCCATCCTGTTCCTGCTCGACCGCGAATTCGAAGACGGCCAGCTGCCGGGCCAGCGTTTCTTCTGCCGGCACAGCCTGCTGCTGGAAGGCGCGCTGTCCAGCATCGATGGCCTGGATGCGCAGCTGGACGTGCGCCGGATCGGGTTTGCCCGGCCGCGCCGCGAAGTGATCGCCGAGATCGGCGAACAGGACCAGTCGCTGCCCAAGCTGGTTCTGCCCCAGGGCGTGCAGTCGGCGCATGCCAGTGGCGCGCACGACGACCGCCAGTACATCTCCGGTGCCGAACCGATCCTGGCCGCACTGAACGGGTTGCTGGGCATTCCCGTGGCCCATCCCTGAGCAAGGAACACACGATGAGCTACCTGACCAGCGTGCTGGACAAAAGCCCGATCCGCGACGGCGGCACGCCCGAGCAGGCACTGCGCGACAGCCTGCGCCTGGCCCAGCATGCCGAGCACCTGGGCTACCACCGGTACTGGTTCGCCGAACACCACGCCACCCCGCAGCTGGCCAGCCCCGCGCCGGAAGTGCTGGCGGCCTGGGTGCTGGCACAGACCGCGCGCATCCGCGTCGGTACGGGCGGGGTGATGCTGCGCCACTACGCGCCGTACAAAGTGGCCGAAACCTTCAATCTGCTGGCCAGCCTGGCCCCGGGCCGGGTGGACCTGGGCATCGGCAAGGCGCCCGGCGGACTGCCGGCCTCCACCGCGGCGCTGGCGGCCGGGCGTACGCCGGCCGGCGCGTTCGAGCAGCAACTGCACGATCTGGAAGGCTTCCTGTCCAGCAGCCTGCCCGCCGACCATCCGCATGCCGCCGCACAGGCCCGGCCGCTGCCGCGGACGCCGCCGGAGCGCTTCCTGCTCGGGGCAAGCCCGCAGAGTGCGCGCTTGGCGGCCGAGCTTGGCTGGCGTTTCGTCTATGCGGCGCATCTCGATGGCGACCCGCGCAGCATCGAGGCGGCGTTCAACGCCTACCGCGCGGTGTCCTCACACGCACCGTTGCTGGCCACGGTGGCCTTCGCTGCGCCCACTGCCGAGGCGGCCACACGCCATCTGGGCGCGTTGCGCATCTACAAGCTGCACCTGGGGCCGGGGCAGACCGTCAACCTGCCCAACCCGGAAGCGGCCGCCGAGTACGCGCGACAGGTGGGCGTGGCCGACTACCGCATCGAAGAGACCCATCCCAGCGTGCTGTCGGGCGATGCACAGCATGTGCGCCGCGCGCTGGACGACCTGCACCAGCGCTTCGGTGTGGGCGAATTCATCCTGGATGCGCCGGTGGCCGATCTCGACGCACGCCTCACCTCACTCGAACTGCTGTCGCCCGCGCCCCGCGCGGCGGTGGCCTGATCCCCAGGAGAACGCCATGAGCAAGACCCCGCGTCCCATTCCGTTCGGCATCATGCTGCAGGGCCCCGGCAGCCACATGCACGCCTGGAAGCATCCCTCCAACGTGGCCGATGCCAGCGTCAACCTCCAGTACTACATCGACGTGGCCCGCACCGCCGAAGACCACGGCATCGCGTTCGGTTTCGTTGCCGACGGCCTGTACATCAACGAGAAATCGATTCCGCATTTCCTCAACCGCTTCGAGCCGATCACGCTGCTGTCGGCGCTGGCCACGGCCACCACGAAGATCGGTCTGGCTGGCACCTTGTCCACCTCCTACAGCGACCCCTATACGGTGGCGCGGCAGTTCGCCTCGCTGGACCTGATCAGCGGCGGGCGCGCGGGCTGGAACGTGGTGACCTCGCCGCTGGAAGGCTCCGGGCGCAACTACGGCCGCCCGCATCCCGAGCATGCGCTGCGCTACCAGATCGCCGACGAGTACCTGGAGGTGGTGCAGGGCCTGTGGGATTCCTGGGACGACGACGCCTTCGTGCGCGACCGCGACAGCGGCACCTTTTTCGCGCCCGAAAAATTTCGCCGGCTGGACCACAAGGGCCGTTTCTTCCAGGTGGAAGGCCCGCTCAACATCCAGCGCTCGCCGCAGGGGCAACCGGTGATCTTCCAGGCCGGCGCGTCCGACGATGGCATCGCGCTGGCCGGCAAATATGCCGATGCGGTGTTCACCCATGCGCCGTCGCTGGAAGAAACCCGCGCGTTTACCCAGAAGGTGAAGAACGCGGCGATCGCACACGGTCGCAGCGCCGCTGACGTGAAGATCTTTCCGGGCATCGGGCCGATCGTCGGCGCCACCGCGGAAGACGCCGAAGCCAAGTACCAGACCATCGCCGCGCTGGCCGGGCTGGACGATGCACTGGCCTACCTGGGGCGCTTCTTCGACCACCATGATTTCACCCAGTACGACCCGGACGGCCCGTTCCCGGAGCTGGGCGACATCGGCGCCAACTCCTTCCGTTCAACCACCGACAAGATCAAGCAGGACGCCCGTGCGCATGGCCTGACCCTGCGCCAGGTGGCGCTGCAGGCGGTCAGCCCGCGCCCGAACTTCATCGGCACCGCCGAGCACGTGGCCGACGAGCTGATCCGCTGGTTCGAGGCCGGTGCCAGCGATGGCTTCATCCTCGGCTTCTCGGTGCAGCGCGAGGGCCTGGACGACTTCGTCAGCCAGGTACTGCCGATCCTGCAGGCGCGTGGTTACCACCGCGGCACGTTGGAGGGTGGCACCTTGCGCGACCACCTGGGGCTGCCGCGCAAGGCCAGCCGCCATGCCGGCGTCACCGCACCCGTGCGCAAGGCGGGCTGAAGGAGCATCACGATGAACATCCTGCACCGGCCCCCGGTTGATATCGTTCCCCTGCACGGCGGCGTGCTGCCCGCCATTGCAGCGCGCAACGCCGACGCCATCGCGATCCGCCACGACCTGCACCAGCACCCCGAGCTGGCCTTCGAAGAGCATCGCACCAGCGCCCGCGTGGCCGAGCTGCTGCAGCAGTGGGGCTATGCGGTGACCACCGGCGTTGGCGGTACCGGCGTGGTGGGCACGCTGCAGCGCGGGCAGGGCAGCCGTCGCCTGGGTCTGCGTGCCGACATCGACGCACTGCCGATCCATGAGGAATCCGGGCTGGGCTATGCCAGCCAGCGCGAGGGGTTGATGCATGCCTGCGGGCACGATGGCCACACCGCCATCCTGCTCGCGGCCGCGCACTACCTGGCCCACCACGGGCGCTTCGACGGCACCTTGCAGCTGGTGTTCCAACCGGCCGAGGAAACCGGCTCGGGCGCAACGAAGATGATTGCCGACGGGCTGTTCGAGCGCTTCCCGGTGGATGCGATCTACGGGTTGCACAACTGGCCCGGCGTGCCGGTGGGCCATTTCGGGTTCGTCGACGGCCCGGCGATGGCGTCGGTGGACTGGGCGAAAGTGCGGGTGGTGGGCAAGGGCGGTCATGGTGCCGAACCGCAGGGCAGTGTCGACCCGATCCTGGCCGCCGCGCATATCGTGACCGCGCTGCAGAGCGTGGTGTCGCGCAATGTCGATCCGCGCCAGATGGGCGTGGTCACGGTGGGCTCCATCCATGGCGGCAAGGCCGCCAACGTGATTCCCGATGCGGTCGAGCTGACCCTCACCGTGCGCGCCTACCTTCCCGAGGTGCGCGACACCCTGCGCCGCCGCGTCACCGAGATTGCCGAACACACCGCGGCCGCCTTCGGTGCGCGTGCCGAGGTCGAGTTCCCGCGTGGTTTTCCCAGCGTGATCAACCATCCCGAGCAGACCGCGTTCGTGCGCCAGGTGGCGCTGGACGGGTTCGGTGCGCAGCAGCTGGTGGACGGGTTCGCGCCGCGCACGGCCAGCGAGGATTTTGCCTTCCTGCTGCAGGCCCGTCCGGGCAGTTTCGTGTTCGTGGGCAACGGCGACAGTGCGCCGCTGCACAGCCCGCGCTATGTGTTCAACGATGCAGCCATCGCACCGGCCGCCAGCCTGTGGGCGCGGCTGGCCGAGCGTTACCTGGTGGAGGATGCGGCATGAGCGACCTGTTCCTGTACACCTCGGTGCACGACCCGCTGGCCAAACCGCTGTTCGATGGGCTGGAGCAGGAGTACGACAGCCGCTACGCGGATGTGCGCGGGCGCATCGGTGGCAGTGCACGCGAAGAACTGCAGCGTTACCCGGCCGATGCCTTTGCCGCACCTGTAGGGGCGTTCGTGCTGCTGCTGCGCGACGGCGCGGCCATCTCCGGCGGCGCCTTCATGCCGCACCGCGATGCCGGCACCGCCGAGTTCAAGCGGATCTGGACGTTGCCGGGCCTGCGCCGCCAGGGCATCGCACGACGCGTGCTGCAGGAGCTGGAGGACCAGGCCGTGCGGCAGGGCTACCGGCGCGTCTACCTGACCACCGGGTTCCGCCAGCCCGAAGCGGTGGGCCTGTACCTGGGCCATGGCTACCGCGCGTTGTTTGACCTGCAGGCCGACCCGGAAGCCGTGGCCCACCTGCCGTTTGAAAAGCACCTGCCGCTACCGCACCCGGCTGCCAACGCCGCGCCGCCGCAGCGACAGGGAGTCCACGCATGAGCACCCCATCCAGCACGCTGCCGGGTATCGTCGCCCCCGCCACGCCATCGCCTGCGCTGCGCATCGTGCCGGCGCGGCATCCGCTGCAGCTGGCCGGTACCGTGGTGGCGCTGGCCCTGATCCTGTTCGGCCTGCAATCGGTGCTGGGCAACCCGCGCTGGGGCTGGGGCACGTTTGCCGAATGGTTCTTCGCCCGCCCGGTGCTGGAAGGGCTGGCCCGCACGCTGTGGCTGACCGCCTTGGGCACGGCGCTGGGCTTCGGCCTGGGCACCGTGCTGGCCTTGGCGCGGGTGTCCGGCTCGCCGCTGCTGGCGGCGGTGTCGTGGGGCTACGTATGGCTGTTCCGCTCGATCCCGCTGCTGGTGCTGTTGCTGCTGCTCAACAACCTGGGCTATCTGTACAGCACCATCGCGCTGGGCGTGCCGTTCACCAGCATCACGCTGTTTTCGTACCCGACCACGCAGCTGATCGGGGTGTTCACCGCGGCGGTGCTGGGGCTCACCCTCAACCGGGCGGCGTTCTCGGCCGAGGTGATCCGCGGCGGCATTCTCTCGGTGGACCACGGCCAATACGAAGCGTCGGCGGCGCTCGGATTGCCGCGTGGCCGGCAGATCCGCCGCATCATCCTGCCGCAGGCCATGCGCTCGATCCTGCCGGCCGCGTTCAACGACGTGATCGGACTGGCCAAGAGCACCTCGGTGGTCTACGTGCTGGCGTTGCCGGAGCTCTTCTACACGGTGCAGGTGATCTACCGGCGCAACCTGGAAGTGGTGCCGCTGCTGATGGTGGCCACGGTCTGGTACCTGGTCATCCTCACCGTGCTGTCGCTGGCCCAGCATCGCATCGAGCGACGTTTCGCGCGCGGCCAGCTGCAGCGCGAACGTACGGTGTCCAAGCTGCCACCGCGTGCGCCTGCAGCGGGCAGCGCTGCCCGTGCCGGTTCGCGCCCGTCGATCGCCCCGGTGCTGCAGGGCAACGGCGCCACCGTGTCGCTGCAGGGCGTGGGCAAGGTGTTCGGCGACCAGGCCGTGCTTGAGGACGTGCACCTGGAGGTGAGCGCCGGCAGCGTCACCGTGCTGATCGGCCCGTCCGGCGCCGGCAAATCCACCCTGCTGCGCCTGATCAACCACCTGGAACGTGCCGACCAAGGGTTCGTGACCGTGGGCGGGCAGCTGGTGGGCTACCGGCGTGACGGCGACACCCTGTACGAGTTGCCCGAAGGCGAAATCCGCCGTCGGCGCGCCGACGTGGGCATGGTGTTCCAGGGCTTCAATCTGTTCCCGCACCTGACCGCGCTGGAGAACATCGTCGAGGCACCGATCGCGGTGCGCGGCCTCACCCGCGCGCACGCCGAGCAGCAGGCGTACGACCTGCTGGAGCGGATCGGCCTGGCCGACAAGGCGCACGCCTATCCACGCGAGCTCTCCGGCGGCCAGCAGCAGCGCATCGCCATTGCCCGCGCGTTGGCGCTGCAGCCCAAGGTGCTGCTGTTCGATGAGCCGACCTCGGCGCTGGATCCGGAGCTGGTGGCCGAGGTGCTGAGCGTCATCGAAGAGCTGGCGCGCTCGGGCACCACGCTGGTGATCGTCACCCACGAGCTGGGCTTTGCCCGCCGCGTGGCCGACCACGTGGTGATGATGGACCAGGGCCGGGTAGTGGAGCAGGGCCCGCCCGAAGTGGTGTTCGACCGGCCGCGCCAAGCGCGCACCGCCGAGTTCCTTGCCAAGACGCTGTAACCCCCCTTTTCACTTTCAGCAGGGAAACCGCATGAACGCCCCCCACAAACGACGCGTCTCCACCGGCAGTGCACTGGTTGCCGCGGTGCTGGTGATCGGTGTTGCCGGCATCGTCTACTCGCGCGTCGAGCAGGGCAGCGACGCGGCACCGGAGGCGCGCGCCACCCTGGCCGGTGATGCCGCGCCGGCCTTGAACGGCACGCCGGATCCGAAGGCGGCGGCCCTGATCCCGGCGGGCTTCACCTTCGTCACCCCGGGCACGTTGACCGTGGCCACGCATCCGGCGCAGCTGCCGCTGGCCGATTACGGCGCCGACAACAAGCAGATCGTGGGCGTCGAACCGGACATCGCCCGGCTGATCGCCGACGGCTTGGGCTTGAAGCTGGTGCTGGTGCCGGTGGCGTGGCCGGACTGGCCGCTGGGGCTGCAGTCGGGCAAGTACGACGCGGTGATCTCCAACATCACCGTGACCGAAGCGCGCAAGCAGAAGTTCGACTTCTCCAGCTACCGCTACGACCTGCTGGGCATCTACACCCGCACCGATGGCCCGATCCAGAAGATCACCACGCCCGCCGATGTTGCCGGGCTGAAAGTGGTGGTGGGGGCCAGCACCAACCAGGACCAGATCCTGCGTGCATGGGACCAGCAGAACATCGCCGCCGGCCTGAAGCCAGTCGAGTACCAGTACTTCGATGACGCGGTGGTAGGCCGGCTGGCGGTGATCACCGGGCGCGCGGATGTGTCCTTCGAGCCCAACGCCACCGGGGCGTATTCGGCGCGCGACGGCAAGGTGCGGCGGGTGGGGCTGTTCCCCGGCGGCTGGCCCGATGCGGCGGCGATTTCGGTGACCACGCGCAAGGGCAGCGGGTTGGCTGAACCCATCACCCAGGCCTTGAACACGCAGATTGCCTCGGGCACCTACGCCCAGGCGCTCAAGCGCTGGAATGTGAGCGAAGAAGCGGTGGAGCAGTCGCAGACCAATCCGCCGGGGCTGCCGAACCTGTAAGCGTCAGGACGCCAGCCAGACGATGCCCTCGGGCCTGTCGCCACCGCTGTGGAGAAAGGTAGCCACGGCACTGAAGCACTGCTCGACCGCCACGCACCAGGAAAGCGGGTAGGTGTCCACCTGCCCGTTGCCGAGCACGTAGTCGGCCGATCCGATGCGCGTGGCATCACCGCAGGAACGCACCCCGGCATCGCCTTCAACCGGGATGTACATCAGCCAGGCATGGACACCGTTGCGCAACATGCACAGGGTGGCACCGGTCGGCGCAGTCGCCCATAGCTCGAAGGCCGGAAGGGTGTTCGCCCGCGCGAGGGCTGCGTCCACCTGTGCTGGCGTTGTAGCGGCCACGCTCTGGCCGTTGAGGTCCAGCTCCATCGTGCTCGCGTTCCTTTGTTCGTCTGTTGCGTTCACCAGCGCGCTTCAAGCGTGCGGAACGGCTGCGCCAGTCGTACGCCGTCGGCATCGTAGTCGCGCACTGCGCGCCCGTCCACGCGCACGCTGGCCGGGCGCGTGCGTGCCGGCCACCACACGCGCACGGCACTCTGCTTGCGCAGGCCCGGACCAAGGGTGACCCGCAACGTGCCGTCTTGCTGCCGCGCCTCCATCTGCAGCGTGCCATAGGCGGTGGGCAGGCGGTCAACGGCCAGTCCTTCCCCGGCCACCCACGACGGTGGGGCGCCCGGCAACAGCGACAGGGCATCGTCGTCCTCGCGCATCAGCATGCCGAACAGCGTGCGCCCGTACTCCGCGCCGATCCAGGTATGCGGCATGTCACCCAGATAGCGCGGGAAGCGCAGCCGCGAATGCACCACTTCGGCGAGCACCTGCCATTCCAGCGGGCGGCGGTCGTGCAGCAGACCCTGCAGCAGCTCGTCGGCGGCGTCGGGCTGGTTGAGATGCACGTAGCTGAGCACGTTGCGGATCTCGTACGGCGTGTAGGCATACAACGCCCCCGGCTCATTGCGCTTGCGCACGTCCGCCAGATAACGCGCGAACGTGGTGCGCAGCGCCTCCGCGGGCAGCACGTCCTGCGCGCCGGTGGGGTCCAGTGCGATCGACACGCCGGTCGGATCGCCGTCGCCCAGGTCGGCCGAGGAGGGAATGAAGTCGATGCCCTTCCACGCCATGGTCGCGCGGATCGAGGCGGCCAGCGCATCGTGCAGTGCGGTGTATTGTTCGCGCGCCCAGCGGGCGGTGTCATGGTCGCCCAGTGACTCGGCCAGCCAGGCGCCGTCGTGCCAGCCCTTCAGGCCCCAATAGTCATCCCAGTAGCTGTGCGTGGGCGAGGGGTAGCCTTCGTGGCTGATCGACGGGGCCAGGATGCCGGCGAAACGTTCCGGCGACGGTTGGCTGGCCATGTAGCCCGGCACCAGCGTGCGTTCGCGCAGCGCCTGCAGGAAGCGCAGTGCCGCCTTCACCTTGGGCAGGTACGCGCGCACCGATTCGGGACCGCCGTCCAGCCGCGCCACATCGGCGACCAGCGAAACGTACTGGCCCTGGCTGTCATATTCGATGTCCGAGCCGAAGCCGGTGTTGACGCTGCCGTCGTCGTTGAGGATTGGCGAAACCAAGCCGTTGGCGTGTACGCCGTGCGCGCTGTACCAGGCCAGGTAATCGCGTGCGACCTTGGCCTCGCCCATGCGCAGCAGCACCGCCGAGGTGGCCATGCCGTCGCGGATGAAGGAGCGGTTGTAGTTGCGCGGCCCCGGTTGCATCGCTGGACCGGTCTGGTTGATGAGCATGTACGCGGCCTGTGCGCGCAGCATGTCCACCAGCGACGGGTCGGGTAGGCGCAGCCCGACCTGGCCCAGCCGCGCCTGCCAGTCGGCCGACACCTCGGTGGCCAGTGCGTCGTAGGCGGCGTCGGGGTCGGCTGGCAGGTTGGCCAGGTCCAGCGCCGGTGCGTCGGGCAGGCTGCCGTTGGCGGCGGTGGGCGCGGTGCCCAGCGGGAAGGCCAGCACCACCGAGCGGCTCGCGCCGGGCGCAAGCTGCACGCGGTAGGCAAGCGCGGCGGCCGCGAGGCCATCGGCGTCTTCGGCGTGCAGGGCGGCGGGCAGGGTGCCGGTGGCGATGGCCGTGGTGATCTCGCTGCTGCCTTCGTTGCCGAACGGGGCCGCACCGGCGGCATCCACCGGGGTCAGCGACTGCAGCAGCGGTCGCCCGTTGATGCGCACCGCGCGGCCCTCGATGGCCACCTCGCGGATCGGCGACAGGCCGCCGTTCTGCCACGGCGGATTCATCTGCATCGGGCGTACTGCCAGCGTCAGCATGCCCGCCACCGGCGTGGTGCCGGTATTGCGCAGCCGGTGGCGCACGAACGTGACCGGTTGGCCGCCACGCTCGATGGCGAAGGTTTCGCTCTGTAGTTCGAGCCCGGGTTGCGGCGTCCAGGTGGCCGACGGCATCGGTTTCCAGCCATCGCGCAGGGCATGCGCTACCGGCGCTGCGGCGGCACCGGCCGTGGTGCCATCGGCGTTGCGCCAGATCGGTTGCACCAGCGGCGCGCCCTTGAACGCTTCGAGGTTGCCGTACTCGTCGAAGATCGATTTCTGCCGACCGGCATGCACGCCCACCGCCGTCCAGTAGGTCTGCTGCAAATGCAGTGAGGCCGGGAACAGGGCGCGCTGCGCGCCGCTGGCGGCCACTTGATAACGCTTCATCGGGGTCATCACCGCGGCCGGCCCCAGCAGACGCAACCGTGCGATCCGCGGGGCACTGCCGGCCACTCGCAGGCGCAGCGCCGTTGCGGTCACGGCGGCGGTGCCGGCCAACCAGCTCTGGGTGCGGCTGCCGGCCTGCGGGTCGCGGGCGAGGTCGACCCAGCGGCCGTTTGCGTCCTGCGCCTGCAGGCGCGCGGCACCGTGACCACCGGCCCAGTCGACGGCGAGCCCGGTGGTGGGCTGCGCGCGCGGCAGGGTGATCTCCAGCTGCGATTCGACGCCGGCGTGTGCCGGCAGGGGGACGCTTGCATCGCCCTGCCACAACGCCGCCGCCTGCGCCGGATCCAGCCCGGCCACGCGTGCCGCTGCCGTGGTATCCAGCGGCTCAAGTTCGAAGATCGACACACCCCAGTCGGAGGTCTTTTCCGGGCTCGCCAGGCGCAGGTAGCGGGCCTGCCGCGGGGCGAAGAACAGGGTTTCGATCCCGCCCAGCGAATCGCGCATGGTGTAGGCAGGCTGCCAGTGCGTGCCGTCCATCGACGTCTGCAGGGTGTAGCCCTCCGGGTTGGAGACATCCCAGGTGATCCGCGCGCCGCCCAGCTGGGCGGGTGCGCCCAGGTCCACCTGGAACCAGTGGCCCGGGCTGAACGCACCGCCGGTGACGGTCTTCGGGTCGCCATCGATCAAGTGACTGACCGCCATCGCCGGCACCTGCTGCGAGGAGCTGCTGGCCTGCCACTGGGTGCGGGGCGGCAGGTTCTGCGCCAGGCCGGTGGCGGCCAGCGCCAGGGCGGGGAAGAGCAGGGCACGTGCCAGATGGCGGGGCGTGGGCCGAACAGTCCAGCGTTGAACATGCACCCGCATCGACGCGCTCCCGATCCTCTGGCCCCAACGGCGGGGCAGGGCACACGCTAGCAGGCGTTGTAACCGTTTACATGACGCGTCGCAATATCACGGTTCGGTGGTCTGGACTGCGTTGGGTTCACAGAATCGGATGCCGGTGGTGGTGCGTGAGCACGTCCGCTGCCCACGATGGGAACACACGAGAAACCATCGATGAAGGGAGCTGGAGATGAGACGATTACGTGCGCCGTTCGGGTTGTCATTTGACAACTCGCACTCGGCGCTGCAAGCTGGATATCGGTGATGGGCCGACCGGCTCACCCGAAGAAGGAGGTTGAGGTGGCCCTCCGGTATGCCGAAGCGCGTGGTTGGCGGGTTGTTCCGGGTGGCAGTCATGCTTGGGGACGACTTTACTGTCCGTATAAGGACAGAGATTGCCGCTGTGGTGAGTTCTGCATTACAAGTGTCTGGAGCACCCCGAAGAACCCTGGCAATCACGCACGCGCGCTGCAGCGCATGGTGGATGGATGCACCGTGCTTGCTGCATCACGCACCGCCGAGGAGTAGCGGCATGGAATTCACTTTTACCCTGAAGTACCACCTGTCCGAGACCGATCAGGATCCCGATGCCTTGGTTGAACGGCTCGCGGAAGCTGGCTGCGATGATGCGCTGGTGGGCGTTGGTCTGCCTGGGCGGCTCGCGCTGGCGTTCGTTCGTGAGGCTGCCAGTGCCGATGCAGCCGTACACAGCGCGCTGGACGACGTTAGGAATGCCGTTCCCAGCGCTCGCCTGATCGAAGTCTCTCCTGATCTGGTGGGTCTGACCGACGTCGCGGACATTGTCGGTATGAGCCGTCAGAACATGCGCAAGTTGATGCTTGCACACGCCGACAGCTTTCCACTGCCTGTGCACGCTGGCAGCACCTCGATTTGGCACCTTGCCGATGTGCTGGCTTGGTTGCAGGAGCGGGGTGGCTATGTGCTTGAAGGCAACCTCCTCGAGGTGGCGATGACGGCATTGCAGGTCAACCTGACCAAGGAGATCTGCCGTCTTCCCTCTCCGACATCCAGGCGTGTTGCGCACCTCCGTTAAAGGGCGCCCCGCCCGGGGCATCGCCCATGGCTGGCATCATTGTCTCAATCTCCACGCTTGGTTCGCCGCCTTGCATTTGATGCGGCCGGCCGCACGATAAAAGCATGGCGAATTCAACACCCCCCGGGCGTTGCCTTACCACCCCGCTTCTTCCCCACGTGTGGCACCAGCGCCTGGCCGGCTGCTGCATCGAGGTCCAGGCGATAGGCGCCTCACGCGCGGATGTGTTCCGGGCGCACGGCGGGGACGGCCCGGATGTGTTCCTCAAGCGCGAGCCGGCCGATGATCCGTTCGGTGAACTGCAGGATGAAGTGGCGCGCCTGCGGTGGCTGCAAGGGCAGGGCGTGGCTGCGGCGCAGGTGCTGGATACGCACGACGATGCCAGCGGGCGCTGGTTGCTGATGGGCGCAGTGCCCGGCCGTGACCTGGCATCGTCGCCGGACCTCGCCCCGCTGCAGGTCGTGCACCTGGTGGCGGATGCCCTGCAGATGCTGCACAGGCTGCCGATCGATGACTGCCCGTTCGACCATCGGCTGCCCCATCGCCTGGCGGCGGCACGGGCACGCATGGAGGCCGGTGCCGTGGATGCCGACGATTTCGATGACGCGCGCGCGGGCCAATCGGTGTCGCAGGTCTTCGCGGCACTGCTGGCGAGCGTGCCGGCGCAGGCGGACCTGGTCGTCACCCACGGCGACGCGTGCCTGCCCAACCTGATGGCGGCACAGGGGCGCTTCACCGGGTTCATCGACTGCGGGCGGTTGGGCGTGGCCGATCGCCACCAGGACCTCGCGCTTGCTGCGCGCAGCATTGCCAGCAACCTCGGCGAGCAGTGGGTGGCGCCGTTCTTTGCGCGCTACGGCACGGTGCCGGATCCTGCGGCGCTGGCGTTCTATTGCCTGCTCGACGAGTTCTTCTGAGCCCGCGCCACTTGACGCATCGTCAAGCGCTTTGCCGGGCAACGTGACGTGCTGCGGGTTCAACCGCCGCCCGCCCTTGGCCAGACTCTCCCGGTGCCAGCGCAGTTCCGCTGCTGGCGATCACATTACCGGGGCCTTTGATGATCAGCATTCCTGTGTCGCACCGTTCGCACGCGCGCATCCGCCGCTTTTCCCTCTGGCTGTGCGCCCTCGGCTATGCCGCGCTGGCCGTCGGCTTCGCGTGGACGGCACTGAGTGGCCACCGCAACGCCGAGGCCATCCTCAAGGACGCGGTGACGGTGCAGGCACCGGTGCAGTTGGACCGCATCGACGAGCACCGGCGCAAAGGCCGGGTGAGCCATGAATACCAGTTCCAGTATCGGTTCAACGTCGATGGGGTCGCGCACACCGGCACGTTCGCCACCAGCGAAGACAGCGCTGCGCCGTATCTTGAAGAAGGCGCGCTGGTGCGCGTCGCCTACTCGCGCGCGCAACCGGCACGTTTCGATCGTCTGGAGCGGCTGCAGAGCCAGCAACGGCTCGGTGCCGTGCTGGGACGGCTGTCGGTCGGGATACTCCTGCTGGGTGTGCTGGCCTTCGTGGTGTACCTGCTGCTGACCCGAAAACTGTTCGTGCCGCGTGCGCCTGCCGCCGTGCCCGCAGCTTGACGCCGGCCATGCACGGGCAGGGTAGGCAGGTGGTTGACAGTGCAGGCGGCCACGGTAGGGTGGCCGCTTCCCCACCGTTCTGGTCGCTTCCGATGGCTGTCCCCGCGTTCGCCGAGCTGCTGTCGCGCCACATGCGTCGTATCCGCGCCAGCGCGGGTGGCGTGGCGGCCGAGATCGGCATCAGCCGCGAAGCAGTCAACAACTGGCGCTCGGGTGCGTCGCTGCCCAGCCGCCGCCATCGCGACCGGGTATTGGGGTGCTGCAACTACCTGCGCCTGACCGAAGCGGAAAGCAACGCCCTGTTGTGTTCGGCCGGTTTCGAGCCCGAGTTCCCGGTGGAGCCTGCCGTCGCACTGCCCCTGCGCAGCGCGACCCCGCCCACGGTGCTGCACCTGCTGGACCGTCTGCAGCAATTGCGCCCGTATCCGGTCTGCCTGTTGCTGACCCAGGCGCACTGGGGGCAGCCGCCCGAACGCGAGGCGATCCTGGCCGAGGCAACCGCACGCTATGGTCACGACCGGGTGCTGCACCTGCAGCCGCCGTTCCGGGCAGGCGAGGGCGACGCGGATTACTTTGCACGGCTGGCCGAACAATGCGGGCTGGAAGGGGTGTCATCCGATGCTGGCTTTGAAGCAGCGCTGGCACGCCGACTGCAGCAGCCCGGCAGTCTGTTCTGCCTGGTCAGCCGCTTCGAGCAGGGGTCCGCCGGTCCGCGCGATGTGCTGGCCGGCATCCTGCGCAGCCTGAGCGAGATGTACAGCGGCAAGCTGCACCTGCTGATCTGCGGCGGTGCCGCGCTGGCGGACCTGAAGTACCAGGGCGGCGATCTGTCACTGCTCAACATCGCCGCCAGCCAGCAGTGGCCGGAGCTGGTGGTGGATGACCTGCAGCGTACGACGCCCCACGTGCCCGACTACCTGCTGTCGCGCGCGCTGCACCTGTCCGGCGGCCATCCGCTGCTGGCCCAGGCCGCCGTCACCTTGTTGACCACGCCCTCGCCAGAGGCGGTGCTGGACGACGAGGCCGTGATCACCACCCTGTCCACACATCCGCGGCTGTGGGAAGCGCTGTTGCCGCTGTTGCGTGACGCCCACGCACGCGCCGCGATCGGCAGTTGGCTGGACCGGGCGCGGCTGGCGCCCGCGCGGCCGTACCTGGTGGACCCGCTGCTGCGCCAGTTGTACTGGGACAACCTGCTGGCGGTCCGTGTGCATGCCGATGGCGCGTGGCTGGAATGGCGGTGCGACGCCGTGCGGCGATGCGCGCGCCATGTCATCGACAGCCTTGCCGAGCTGCCCGCATGAGTACGGCGGCACGCGTGCTGCTGCGCTGGCGCACCTGGCGGCTGCTGCTGATCGCGGCAGTCACGTGGTTCGTGGCCAGCCTGTTCGTCGCACCGATGCTCAATCCCTGGGTGGCGTGGAAGATCACGCACGACGGCGAGAGCATGATGCTGATGCAGCGTGCCCGCATCGATACGATGTTCCTGCGCGAGGAGGCGCAGGGCCATTGGGAGCGCGAAGGCGTATGGCCCACCGCCGTCGCCGTGCCGGGTGTGCATGACCCGGCCGAAGCGGTCGTAGTGGCCGAGGTGCCTGCGCCGTTCGTGCTGCGGCTGCGCTTCACGGGTAAATTCCCCGCCAACGCCGGCCTGGCCGGTACCGTGCTGGAGCACACCCTGGACCCCGCCAGTGGACACTGGCGCTGCCAGCCGGGTACGCCGGCGCCGCCCTCGCGGTGGCTGGCGCCGGACTGCCAGTCCAGCGCGCCGTGGACCATCATCGAGTGGCTGGGCCTGCTGCTGGGTATCACCACGCTGTTGCTGATAGTGCTGGGCCTGATCTGGTTCCGCGCGCGGCCCGCCGTTGCCAGCATCCTGCACGCGCCGCGAGAACTGCTGCTACAGCCGCTGCAGGGCTTGCCCGCACTCGACCGCCAGTTGGGCTGGCTGCGGCTGCGCGCGCGCGTTCTGGCCGACGTGGGCGTGGCCGGTGTGCGCTGGCGCGAAACCTTGCGCCACGTACAGGCGCCCGCCGACGCCCAGGCCGCGCTGCTGGCCGCACGCATCGGCGCGGAGGACGCACCGGCCCAGGGCTGGACGCTGCCCGGCTGCGTGCGGGAGTGGCGCCTGCCCGACACCCTGCCGGTGGCGCTGGAGCGCCTCTGGGTGTATCTGCCCGACCCGGAGATGACCGGCGAGGCTATCGTGCAGCAGCTGCGCGGCATGCCCAACGGCCAGGACGTGGTGCTGCTGGTCAGCCCATCGTTGCAGGCCGAGCCGGCGCTGGTGGCCTATGCCGACGATCCGGCCAATCTGTGCGCCTGCCTGGACCAGGCGGCGCAGACGCGGTGGCTGCTGCAGCCGGGCGCCGTGGCGCTGCTGGTCGCCCTGCTGGCGCGTCAGCTGAAAGTGACCCGCATATCGCCCTACCAGACCCATGGCGGCATCACCCGGCCGGCGGCGTTCTTCGGGCGTGAATCGTTGCTGGCGCGCGTGCTCAACCGGGAACCGGGCAACTACCTGCTGGTGGGCGGGCGGCAGCTGGGCAAGACCAGCCTGATGAAGGCGATCGAGCGACGCTTCGTTGGGCATCCGCACGTGCATTGCCGGTATCTGTCCCTGCGTGACCATCGCCTCGCCGTGCGGCTGGCCGTGGAGCTTGGCTTGCCCGAAGACACCGGCATCGACGTGCTACTCGCGGCGATCTCGGCCAGCGCCGAGGGCCGGCGGGTGCTGCTGTTGATCGATGAAACCGACCTGTTCCTGCGTGATGAGGCCCAGCATGGCTACCCGCAGTTGTCCGCGTTGCGTGCCATCAGTGAAGAGGGGCGCTGCCACTTCATGCTGGCCGGGTTCTGGGATCTTTACGAAGCGGTGACACTGGATTTCGCCTCCCCACTGCGCAACTTTGGCGAGGTCATTCACGTGGGCGGGCTGGAAGACGAGGCCTGCCATGCGCTGGCCACCGAGCCTATGGCGCGGCTGGGCGTGCACTTCGCGGCGTTGGACCTGCCGCGTACCCTGGTGGCGGCCTGCGGTCGCCGCGCCAACCTGGTGGCGATCGTCTGTCAGCAGCTGCTGTCGCAGCTGGGGCGGGGCGAGCGGGTGATCGATGCCCACCAGGTGCATGCGGCGCTTGGATCGGAGCCGGTGTTCGATGCGTTGGCCGGCTGGGCGCGGTTGACCCCCGACCCGCTGGCGAACCGGATCGACCGCATCGTGGTGTATCGCCTGGCGTGCGCACAGTTGGGGCCGGGTGCAGAGCGCGGGGTGGCCTTGGAAGACGTGCTGGCCGACTTCGACGCGGCCGGCGTGGTGGTGGAGGCCGAAACACTGCGGCGCGCGCTGGCGCGGTTGCAGCTGGCGTATGTGATCCGGCGCGACGACAGCGGTGCGCGTTTCGTGTTCGCGGTGCCGCTGTTTGCCACGCAGTTCCAGCTGGAGGAGGCACGTGCGCTCCAGCAGCGCGAACTGCAGGCGCTGGCGTCGGCAGCGACGTCCACGTGAGCGCGCCAGGCGCGGTTGCTTGCCCGCCGTGGCGTGTGCGCGAATGGTGTTCCGCCCGCGATGGCTTTGTGCAAGACTCATTCCCTGACCCCGGCGTTGCAAGGACGGAAAGCGCATGCAGTTTTTTGCCCTGGATAATTTTGCAGGACTGGTAAACCAGACGTTCGAGGTAGCACTGGGCGATGTGGGAAACACCTCGTTCGTACTGGTCGAGGCGCGCCCGTTGCAGCCGGGTGAGTCAATGCCCGGGCAGGTGCGCGCGCCCTTCTCGCTGCTGTTCCGCCACGAAGCGGCGATCGTGTTCCCGCAGAAGACCTATCCGATGCAGCATGCAGCGCTGGGAGAGTTCGGCATCTTCCTGGTGCCCATCGCGCGTGATCGCACCGGGTTCATCTACCAGGCACTGTTCAACTGAGTGCCCGGCGCATTGCCAGGCGCAGCGTGTCGCCGCCAACGCTGGTAAAGCCCAATCGCTGATACAGCCGAAGTGCGCCCGCATTCTCACGCAGCACGCTCAACTCCACGGCGTTGCACGCGCCATCCCGTGCCAGCTGCTGCACATGTGCAAGCAGGGCGGTGCCTACGCCCTGTCCACGCACCGCCGACAACAGCAGGATGTCGATGATGTGCAGCGTATCGCCGTCGGCATGCAGGTAGAGCCGGCCCAGCGGGCTGCCGGCGCGCTCCACGATCAGAAACGCCGCATTGGCGTAATGCCCGATGTAGTGGCGATGTTGCAGGTCGAACTGGCTGTCCAGAAACGCACGGCGTGCCACCTCCGGCCAGGGCACCGTGGCAAGCTCCGCCGCACGCGACTGGTGGTACAGGTCACGCATGAACGGCATGTCATGTTCCAAGGCAGCGCGCAGCGTGATGCCATGGGCGTGCAACGGCGACGTCGCCGCCACGGGATGTGGCAGCGACGTCGGGAAGCCCGGCAGTGATGGGTGGCCGGATGTCACGGACGTTGAGGGAAAATGCCCCTCAGCGCGATGCAGAAGTTCACCGTCAGGTAGGGCTGCCGGTTTTCGTGGGGCAGACTGCCGCCGGCCACGCCCACCATCGACGGCGCGAAACCTGCGTTGGCCGGCGTGGCGTCGGCAAAGGGCGCCGTGGCGGTGGGAATGGTCACGGCGTCGCCTTGGAGCGGCGTTCCATGCAGCTTGGTTGCGTCTCGCTGTGCGTAAATGGTCACCGCATGGCTGTGCCGCGGCATCTCGCTTTCCAGCAGGGTAACGCTGGTAGTGCCAAACACCTCGCCAAGCGTCCGATCCGAGAGCGCAGGACCCTGGCCCTGTCCGCAGGCGGTGAACCCCTGCAGGTTGGGCAGTGCGAAGGTGGTCCGCCCATCGCCGCCGTAGTTGGTGCCAAGCAGCGAAAAGAGCGCTGTATTCTGGGAGATGGGCAGCAATTGGCCGGCGCACAGCGCCCATTGAGCCGGCGCGAAGTCGAAGCCGAACATCTGGATTTCGCCGAGAAACTGGTCAGACATAAGTGGAATTCCCTGTGGATTTGCGGCAGTCCATGGTGGTCGTGCGCGGGCTCAACTCTGTGATGGATAAATGCCGAACAGGCTGATGCAGTACCGCAGGGTCAGTGTCGGCATGAGGTTGTCGTGGGGCTGGCTGCCGCCGCTGAAGGACAGCATGGTTGCTGCCAGCCCGCGACTGGCCACGCCGTTGATGTCGCTGGTGTACATGGTGTCTCCGCTGATCCCACCCAGGACGGTGCTGGTCGATGGGGCCTGCGCGGAGGCGGCGGCGTCGGTGGCCACCATGGGGTGGCTATGGGCCGGCAATTGCGTCAGTTGCAGCGTCACGGTTTCGCTGCCTGCCACGCTGCCCAGTACACGGGGTGTACCACTACCGGGCATGGTGCCCTGGTGCAGCGGCACACGGCCTCGCAGGTCGGGTACGGCGAACGTGTTGATGCCGTCCCCGCCGTAGGTGGTGCCGATGAGGTTGAACAGGACGTCGTACTCGGCAATCGACAACAGTTCGCCATTGCAGTCCTGCCAGCCGAGCGGGGCGAAGGTAAAGGGAAGCAGCCGGATTTCGCCGACGTAGGGATTGCTCATTGCAGGTCTCCGGTCAGCCGCGCGAAGGAAAAATGCCCGACAGCAACATGCAGAAATTCAGCACGCTGTAGGGCTGCATGTTGTCGTGCGCCTGGTTGCCACCACTGCTGGAAACCGTGGCGGGATTCAACGTCACCAGGTGCCCGTTTGCCGGGCCATAAAGTGGACTGCCGGCCTTCGCGTACAGGTTGTCGACCGGGTTGCGCGCGGTGCCATCGGCGCCGGTGGCGGCGGCAACATGCGTGTGCATGGGTATCTGGGTCTGCTGGAGCGTTACCGCTTCCACCCCGCCGAGGCTGCCGATCGGATTCTCTGGACTTTGCCCGACCGGAACCCGGCCGCGCATGTCAGGCAATGCGAACGTGGTCTGCCCATTTCCTCCAAATCTGGTGCCCAGCAGGCTGAACAATGCCTGGTTCTGGTTGATCGGCAGCATCGCGCCATTGCATTGCGCAGTTTGCCTGGGCGGGAACCCAAACGAGTAAATGACTATCTGGCCAAGAAATGAATCGGACACCGTGAATATCCCCTTTCCTGTACTACTCCCGCTCCTGACCCCGAGCGTGGCTGTACTGTTCATCAAACAGGACATACTTGACAAGTGCTGCCGCTGGTTACCTACTACGCCCGCCGGGGGGCGTTTTCGTGGGGAAGTGCGGCCCTGGTTTCAGGGGATAAACTCATGGCACAGGGAACGTGGGTCCAGCGCGCTGCGCTGGCCGTGGTGAATCAGCTGTCGGCATTCAAACTGCGTCGCGTCATTATATTGACGCCGCTGTGGATGGCGTTGCTGTGGTCGGCCAGCGTGCATGCGGCCAATTGCCCGGACATGGTGGTTCCCGATTCACGTACCACCCCGTCCACCTCGCCCATGGCCTCCGGCGGCACCATCGTCATCGATGCAAGCCACTGCGACTCCTTCGGCGGCATCGGGGGCAGTGGCCCGGGAGGCAATCCGAACAACTACGCCACCCCCCACGGCCAGGTGAGCGTGAACCCGCTGACCAACCAGGTCACCTACACGAACAACGGCAGTGGCGCGCCGGTGGACAATTTCACCTTCAAGGATGACAACGGCGACATCATCAATGTCACCGTGAACATCGGCGCCGCATCGTCGCCGATCACTGTCACGCCGGCCAACGCCCCCAAGCCGGTCATCGGTGCCAGCTACACGCTGTCCATGGGCAGCAGCGGCGGCACCGCTCCCTACGCCTACACCCTGGGCGCGGCGTCGCTGCCACCGGGCATCACCTTCAGCAACGGCACCTTCTCTGGTGTCGCCAGTGGCGGCGGCACCTATTCGGCCACGGTGAATGTCACCGATGCAGCCAGCCTGAGCACCAGCAAGACCTATACGTTCGTGGTGGACACCCCGACCATCACATTGCAGCCCCCGCCGACGATGACCGTGAACGTGCCTTACAGCCATCAGCTGGTCGGGCAGGGCGGAACGGCGCCGTACACCACATTCGCCCTGGACACCGGCAGCCTGCCGCCGGGCATAGCGTTGAGTGCCGCCGGCGTGCTGGCGGGCACTCCCACGGCAGTGGGCAGTTACGCCTCCTCCATCAGCGCCTTTGACAGCAGCACCGGCACTGGACCATATCGCAACGCAACGAGCTTCACGATGGTGGTTTCGGCGGCCCCGCCGATTGTCATCGCGCCCACGACGTTGCCAGACGCGGGCGTGGCCACTGCCTATAGCACCGCGCTGACCGCCACCGGCGGCAACAGCGGGCCGTATACCTTTGCGGTGACCGCGGGTGCATTGCCCGCAGGTCTCACTCTGGGCACCACTGGCACGCTGAGCGGCACGCCGACCGCAGGCGGTACCTTCAATTTCACTGTGCGTGCCACCGACAGTGCCAGTAATACGGGGTCGAGGGCGTACTCGCTGGTCGTGTCCGCACCGACAATTTCAATCGCGCCCACCACCTTGCCCACGCTTACCCGCAACGCCGCCTATAGCCAGACCATTACCGCATCGGGTGGCACGGGGACGTACACCTACGCGGTTACTGCTGGCGCGACGCCGATGGGCATCACTTTGTCCGGGATGGGCGTGCTGTCCGGCACGCCCACCACCGCAGGTTCCTACGCGTTCACCATCACGGCTACCGACAGCAGTACCGGCAGCGGCCCTTACACCGGCTCGCGTGCCTACAGCGTCACGGTGCTGCAGGACGCCCCGGTGCTCGGGCCGGCAACGCTGCCCGGTGGCATTGCCGGAGCTGCCTACGCCCAATCCCTCACGGTCACGGGCGGAGCGGGGGCCCCGTATACGTTTGCGATCGTCGCTGGCTCCTTGCCGAGCGGTCTGGCTTTGAACACCAGCACCGGGCAGATCTCCGGCACGCCCACCGCCGTAGGATCGTTCCCGGTCACGATGCAGGTCACCGATGCCGGCGCCTTCACCGGCCAGCGGGCGTACGCGATCACCATCGCCCCGCCCGTCCTTGCCATCGCACCGTCGAGCGCGACGCTGAATAGTCCTTACGGGTCGGCCTTCAGCCAGACCTTCAGCGCCAGTGGTGGCACGGGCCCCTATGCCTATTCGCTCAGTGGTGCGTTACCCAGTGGCCTTATCTTCACTGCGGCCACCGGCGTGCTGTCCGGCACGCCAACCCAGACGGGTACGTTCCCGATCACGGTCAGCGTGACAGATGCGACAACGGGCGCAGGCGCGCCGTACACGGCCAGCCGCTCCTATACGCTCAATGTGGCCGCGCCAACCATTGCGATTGCACCGGCGACGCTGCCCGCCGGCGCAGCGGGCTCCTCCTATTCGCAGACCCTGACCGCCAGCGGTGGCGTGGCGCCGTACACCTTCCAGGTCACTGCGGGCAATCTTCCGGCCGGCGTGTCGCTGTCGGCGTCCGGGGTGCTGTCGGGCACGCCGACCGCGGCCGGCACGTTCAACGTGACCGTGCAGGCCCGCGATGCCAACCTGCAGGCCGGTCAGCGCGCCTACGCCATCATCATCGCTGCGCCCACGCTGAGCCTGTCGCCGGCAGGCGGCAGCACCCTGTCTGCTGCCTACGGCGTGGCGTACAGCCAGAGCTTCACCGCCGTGGGTGGCAACGGGCCCTATGCCTACTCCTTGAGCGGCGCAGTACCCGCGGGTGTGAGCTTCAACACCAGTACCGGCACGTTGTCCGGTACGCCGGTGCAGACCGGGAGTTTCCCGCTGACCGTCACCGCCACCGACAGCAGCACCGGCGCCGGTGCGCCGTTCAGTGTCTCGGACAATTACACGCTGGCTGTGGCCGCGCCTACCGTCGTGATTTCGCCGGCGACGTTGCCTCCGGGTAGTGTTGGGATCGCGTATGCACAGACAGTAACGGCCAGCGGCGGTATAGCGCCGTATACCTTTGCCGTCAGCGCAGGGGCGTTGCCGGCCGGCATGACGTTGTCGTCCGCGGGCGTTGTCAGCGGCACGCCCACGGCGGGCGGCTCGTTCAACTGGACCGTCACGGCCACCGACGCCGGCAGCATGACGGGCGCACGCGCCTACACCATGACGATCAGTGCACCCACCATCGGCATCACGCCAACGACGCTGCCCAACCCCACCCAGGGCGCAGCCTACAGCGCGGCGCTGAGTGCCAGTGGCGGCACGGCACCGTATACCTTCAGCGTCGTCGCGGGTGCATTGCCCGTTGGCATGACCCTCAACAGTAACGGCACGTTGTCCGGCACGCCCTCCAGTGCAGGTCCGTACGCGTTCACCGTGGAGGCCACCGACAGCAGCACCGGGATCGGGCCGTTCACCGGCAGCCGTAACTACAGCGGCACCGTGCAGCCCGGCATTCCGGTGCTCAATCCGGCCACTCTGCCCAACGGGGCGATCGGTGCGGCGTACACGGCGACCTTGTCGGTGACCCAGGGGGCTGGCGCGCCGTATACCTTCAGCCTCGTGTCAGGCGCACTGCCCAACGGCCTCACCCTGAGCAGCGGTGGCTTGATTTCCGGTACGCCCAGCACGGCCGGCTCGTTTACCGCCGTTGTGCAGGTGACCGATGCCGCCGCACAGGTCGGGCAACGCAGCTACACCCTCACTATCGGTGCGCCGAGCCTGACCCTGTCGCCGGCGGCAGGCACGCTCAACACTACCTATGCGGCCGCCTACAGCCAGACGTTCAGCGCAGGCGGTGGTATCGCGCCTTACACCTACGCGGTGACCGCGGGTACGTTGCCGAACGGGATGTCGCTGGCGGCGGCCACCGGTGCGTTGTCGGGCACGCCCACCCAGACCGGTTCGTTCGCGGTCACGGTGACCGCGACCGATAGCAGCAGTGGCACGGGTGCACCCTTCAGCATCAGCCAGAACTACACCGTGATCGTCGCGTCGCCCGCCATCGCCATTGCGCCGACAACGGTGCCCGGCGGCACCGTGGCGATTCCGTACACGCAGGCCCTGTCCGCTACCGGCGGCATCGCGCCGTACACGTTCGCGATCAGCGCCGGCGCGCTGCCGGCCGGCGTGAGTCTGTCCGGCGCGGGTGTGCTGTCGGGCACGCCGACGGCCAGTGGCACGTTCAACACCACCGTGACGGCCACCGATGCCAACGGCCAGACCGGCGCACGGGCGTACTCCGTGCAGGTCGCTGCGCCCACCATCGCCGTGGCCCCGGCAACGCTGCCGTCGCCAGCGCAGGGCCTGGCCTACAGCGCCACCTTCAGTGCAAGTGGCGGCGTGGCGCCGTACAGCTTCTCGGTCACCGGTGCGTTGCCGCCGGGTCTGTCGCTGACCAACGGCGGCGTGCTGTCCGGGACGCCAACCGCATCGGGCACCAGCACGTTCACCGTGCTGGCCACCGACAGCTCGGGTGGGGCAGGGCCGCATACCGGCGCACAGAGCTACACGCTGAGCACGTCGGCCGGTCCGTCCATCGACCAGACCAGCGTGCCGGCCGCCACCGTGGGCAGCGCATACAGCACCACGCTCTCGGCCACGGGCGGCACCGCGCCGTACAGCTTCGCCCTGGTTTCCGGTGCGCTGCCTGCCGGCATCGTATTCAGCAGCGGCGGCGCCTTCAGCGGTACGCCGACCCAGGCCGGCAGCTTCGCCGTCACCGTGCGCGTCACCGACAGCAATGGCGTCACCAACCAGCAGGCCCTGATGCTTGTGACCGGCGCACCGACGCTGGCGCTGACCCCGGCCGCGGGCAGCCTGCAGGCCGACTACGCGGTGGCCTACTCGACCCCCTTCGCCGGCAGTGGCGGCACCGCGCCGTACACCTACACCGCCACCGGTGCGTTGCCTGCCGGGATCAGCCTCAATGCAGCCACTGGCGTGTTGTCCGGAACGGCCACGCAGAGCGGCAACTTCCCGATTGCAGTAACCGTGACCGATTCCTCCACCGGTACCGGCGCACCGTTCCAGCGGATGCAGAACTACACGCTGGAGGTGGCCGCACCCAACCTGGTGGTAGCGCCGGGCAGCCTGCCCAACGCGGTGGTGGGCGCGGCCTACACGCAGACGCTGACCGCCAGCGGTGCGGTGGCGCCGTACACCTACATGCTGCAGGGCGGCAGCCTGCCTGCCGGGATACAGCTGGATACAGCCAATGGCGTGATTTCCGGTACGCCAGTGAGCGCCGGCAGTAGCACGCTGACGGTGCGCGCCACCGATGCCAATGGGCAATCGGTGGACCAGGCCTACACGTTGACCGTGGATCCGGCCCAGATCGTGATCGATCCGGCGGTGCTGGCCGCGCCGCAGGTGGGCCAGGCCTACCGGCATGCGTTCAGCGCCACCCGTGGCAACGGCCGCTACACCTGGAGCGTGACCACTGGCAGCCTGCCGGCCGGATTGGCGTTGTCGGCCGACGGTGTGCTCAGCGGTACGCCCACCAGCATCGGCACCAGCACCTTCGTACTCAGTGCCAGTGATGGGCAGAACTATCCCGGCACCCGCAGCATCACCCTGACCGTCAGCCAGGCGCAGGCCGTGGCGGCGGCGCAGACGGTGACCGTGCTGGCTGGCCAGACCGTCACCTTCGATGCCACCACCGGCGCCAGCGGTGGGCCGTTCGACACCGCCGCGATTGCGGCAGCACCGGCCACCGGCAGTGCCAGCGTGGCCGGCCTGCAGATCAGCTACACCGCGCCGTTGGAGGCCCGTGGCACGGTTGGGTTCACCTACACGCTGGCCAACAGCAGCGGCGTGTCGGCGCCGGCGCAGGTGACGGTCACCGTCAATCCGCAGCCGATCGCCGCTGCACTCACGGCCAGTGGCCTGGCGGGCACCACCATCAGCGTGGAGCTCACCGAGGGCGCGCGCGGTGGTCCGTTCACCGCCGCCAACGTGGTGTCGGTGATGCCGGCCAACGCGGGTACGGCCACGGTGAATGCAAGCGACGTCGGCTACCGGCTGGAGTTTGCCGCGGCCGGTGGATATGCCGGCGTGGCGCAGCTGGTGTACACGCTCAGCAACGCCTATGCGACCTCCGCACCGGCCACGCTGGCGGTGACCATCACCGCTCGCCCCGACCCGACCAAGGACGTTGAAGTGATGGGTATCCTGGATGCGCAGGCCGATGCAACCCGGCGCATGGCCAGCGGCCAGATCAACAACTTCCAGCGTCGTCTGGAAAGCCTGCATCGCGGCGGTGGCGACGGTTTCAGCAACGGCATCAGCCTGTCGTCGGCTTCGTCGGGACGGGCAGGGCAGCGAGGTAACCTTTCGGCGGTGGACCAGAGCCTGGCCGATTCCCTGCGCATGAACCTGATCGAGCCTGCAGCGGACCCGGCCGATGCCAGGGCAGGCGATGCCACCGGCGGCAATGGCGGCCTGCCCGGCGGCATTGCGGTGTGGACCGGCGGTGCGCTCAGCTTCGGCAATGGCAACAACCGCAACGGCCGCAGCTCGGCGGACTTCACAACGTCCGGCCTGAGCATGGGCGCCGACACGCGGATCAGTGACGGCGTGGCGCTCGGCGCGGGCGTGGGTTACGGCCACGACAGTTCCGATGTCGGCAACAAGGGCAGCCACAGCAGCGTGGACAGCTACAGCGTGGCCACCTATGCCAGCTGGCGGCCGAGCCGCAACACCTACCTCGATGGCCTGGTGGGGTACCAGTGGTTGTCGCTGGACGCGCGGCGCTTCGTTACAGGCAACGGCAACACGGTGCAGGGCAGCCGCGACGGCCGCCAGCTGTTTGCCTCGCTGGCATTGGGCTACGAACACCGCAGCGAAACCCTGCTGCTGTCGCCGTATGCACGACTGGACGTGGCCGACGCCACGCTGGACGGCTACACCGAGCAGGGCCGGGTGGGCGACACGCTGACCTATGAGGAGCAGAAGCTGCGCACCAGCACGGGCAACCTGGGCCTGCGCAGCGAGTACCTGGTGCGTACCGACAGCGGTACCTGGTTGCCTGGCGCACGCATCGAGTTCCAGCGTGATTTCCAGGGCAGCAATGCGGCCACATTGCGCTACAGCGACCTGCTGTCCGGCCCGGCCTATTCGGCGTCGCTGCGCGACCAGTCGCGCAGCCGCACGCTGCTCGGCATCGGGGCGCCGTTCCAGTCCACCTCCGGCTGGTTGTTCCGGTTCGAGTACCAGTTCCTGTTCGACCGCCAGGCGGGCGACGTGCAGTCGATCCTGATCGGCGCAGAGAAGAAGTTCCTGCCGTAACCCAACGCGCGCTGCCGTCCTGACGGCAGCGCGCAGCGGCGTGGTTCGTGATCGGTTGCGCTGTGCGCCGCCCGTGTTTCTGACATAGTGATGGCGTGTGCGTGCGACACGGCGGAGCGATGCTGCATCCTCAGGAATTGTCTTCTTCCCAGATTGGCGTGGCGTTGTCGCATGCATGGGGCGTGCACGCCAACGTGGTGGTGCAACGGCCGACCGGTGCCGATGCCGGCGCCACCGTGTACCAGGTGATCGCACGCGATGGCGCGCGCTGGTGGTTGAAGTGCCGGCGCTATGCCGTCGATGACGCCGTTTGGAAAGTGCTGCAGTACCTGCGCAACCAGCGCGGCCTGGCCGAGATCGCTGCGCCGCAGCCCACACGCGAGGGCGCGCCGGCCCTGCGCCTGGACGGCCTGCAATGGACGCTCTTTGCCTACGTCGAAGGCCAATCCGGGTTCGAATCGGCGCTGTCGCAGGCGCAGTGGCGACGGCTGGGCGCGGTGCTGCGGCAGGTACACGACACGCCGTTGCCCGATGAACTTCGCGCCGGGCTGGCGCAGCCGGACTTCGATGACGACACGGCGGTGGAGCGGGTAGGCGCATGGCTGCATCGCAATGATGCGCGCTGGCCCGTGCGCGATGACCTCGCCGCCCAGTTCCTGCGCGCCTGGCAGCAGCATCGGCCACGTATTGGCGAGGTCTGGCAGCGCTGTGCGCAGCTGCGTGAGCGACTGCAGGGTCGTGCATGGGCGCGGGTGCTGTGTCATGGCGACTTGCACGCCGGCAACCTGCTGCTGCGGGCCGACCACGGGCTGTGCCTGATCGACTGGGACGACATGCTGCTGGCCCCGCGCGAACGCGACCTGATGTTCATCGGTGCGGGTGTGGGGGGGCGCTGGGGGCGCGATGACGCGCCGGGGTTCGCTGAGGGCTACGGCGCCGTGAGCATCGACCGCGACCGCCTTGCCTACTACCGGCATTGGCGCATCCTGCATGACGTGCAGGAGTTCCATGACCTGCTGTTGGAACCAGGTGCGGCATCGCGCCCGCCGGCGCAGCGGCGCCAGGCCCTGCGCTACATGGAGGAGCAGTTTGCGCCGGGGAACGTGATGGACAGCGCGACGCGGAGCTGGATGGCGGCCACCGGGCTGCCGGGGTAGCGCCACCCACTGGTGGTTGTTGTGTGATCGGGATCGTTGGGTGTCAGCCACCCATGGGGTGGCTCTACTCCCCTGGTTTGGCGCCGGCCGATGCGGCCTGCGAGGCGGCGCGCCGCACCAGTACCGCTTCACGATGGGCGATGTAGGCGTTGGCGCCCAGGATGATGCCGGCACCGATCACGGTCCAGCGGTCCAGGGTTTCGCCGAACAGCAGCCAGCCGAGCACGGCGACCAGGGGCAGCTGCATGAAGCTGATCGGGGTCAGTGCCGAGACCTCGCCCAGGCGCAGCGCTCGCGTCCAGAGCAGCTGGCCCACCGTGCCGAACAGCCCGGTGGCAGCCAGCGACAGCCAGGCCATGCCGGTTGGCCACACCCAGACGAACACGGCGGGAATCAGCGATAGCGGCACCCAGAACACGTAGGTGTAGAGCACCACGGCATCGGCGCTGTCCACGCGGGTGAGCTGCTTGATCTGGATCGCCACCAGCGAACTGAGTACCGCGGCCAGCACCGCCACCAGGGTGCCGGGGGAAAAGCTGGTCGAGCCCGGCCGCACGATGATCAGTACGCCGATGAACCCGATGATGACCGCCGCCCAGCGTCGCGCGCGCACGGTCTCGCCGAGCCACAGCACCGCGGCGATGGTGACGAACAGCGGCGTGGAGTAGGACAGTGAGATCGCCTGCGACATCGGCAGGTGGCCGATCGCCCAGAACGCGCACAGCATCGATGCCAGGCCGATCGTACTGCGCAGCAGATAACGCGGCAGCTGCTGGGTCTTCAGTGACGCGCGCCCCGGGCGCAGCAGCATGGGCAGCAACGCCATCAGCCCGAAGGCGTTGCGGAAGAACGCCACTTCCTGGGTGGGCACCGAGCGGGTGGCGTAGCGGATGGCCACCGCCATCAGCCCGAAGGCCAGCGTGCTGCCCAGCATCAGCAGTGCCGCACGCAGGGGTGTGGGGGCGGGCAGGGCCAGTGGCGGGGTCACCACTGCGCGCCGATCAGGCGCGGCTCCGGTTCGATCGGCACGCCGAACTTCTCCAACACCGAGGCCGAGATCTGCCGCGCCAGCGCCAGCAGCTGCTCACCAGTGGCCGTGCCATGGTTGACCAGCACCAGCGCGTGGTGCGGCGACACGCCGGCGTCCCCCTCACGGTAGCCCTTCCAGCCACACGCCTCGATCATCCAGGCCGCCGACAGCTTGCGCCGGGTGTCCTGGTCGGCCGGGTACACCGGCAGGTCGGGGAAATGCTGCAGCACCACCTCCACCTGTTCCAGCGGCAGCACCGGGTTCTTGAAGAAGCTGCCGGCATTGCCCAGTACGTCCGGGTCGGGCAGCTTGCGGCGGCGGATGTTGATCACCGCGTTGGCCACATCGGCGGCCACCGGCAATTCCACGCCCATCGCCTGCATCTCTTCCGTGATGCCGGCATAGCCCAGGCGCAGCGCGTGCAGCAAGGGTAGGCGCAGTTCAATCGCGGTGATCAGGTAGCGCTCCGGCATCTGCTTGAACACGCTGTCGCGGTAACCGAACTGGCAGGCCTCGGGATCCAGCCGGACCCACGCAGCCGTCTCGCGGTCCCAGGCTTCGACGGTCTGGATGAACTCGTCCACCTGCACGCCGTACGCGCCAATGTTCTGGATCGGGGAGGCGCCGGCCGTACCGGGAATCAACGCCAGGTTCTCCAGCCCGGACAGCCCGTTCTGCAGCGACCACATCACCAGCCCATGCCAGCTGACCCCGGCGCCGGCACGAACCACGGTGTGGTCGGCGCGGTGTTCGAGGATCTCGATGCTGCGGTTGGCAAACACCAGGACCGTGCCGTCCACGTTGCCGGCCAGCAGCACGTTGCTGCCACTGCCCAGCACCAGCAGCGGCGCGTCGGCGACCTGGGGCAGCGCCAGTACGTCCGGCAGCAGCGACGGGTCGTGCAGCTCCAGCAGCTGTGCCGCGCTTGCCTCCACGTGGAAGGTGTTGAGCGCCTTCAGCGACGCATTCTCAGTCAGGGTCCAGGCAGGCATTGCATCACTCATAGGGGGGCAACCGCACCGCGGCTGGGGGCCTCGCGGCGTCGGCGGATGGCTTCAACGCAGTCCTGCACCAGGGCCGGGCCGCGGAAGATCAGGCCGCTGTAGCACTGCACCAGCGCCGCGCCGGCGGACATCTTCGCCACCGCGTCGGCACCGGACTGGATGCCACCGACGCCGATCAGCGGCATCGACTCGGGCAGGCGTGCGCGCAACCGGCGCAGGACCAGCGTGGACTGGCCCAGCAGCGGCGCGCCGGACAGGCCACCAGCCTCCTGCGCGCGCGGGTCACCGGCCACCGCACTGCGGTCGATCGTGGTGTTGGTGGCGATCACGCCGTCCACCTTCAATTCGCTGAGCACGCGGGCGGCCGCATCGATGTCGCGATCGCTCAGGTCCGGCGCCACCTTGACCAGCATCGGCACGCGCCGGCCATGCTTGGCGGCGAGGTTTTCCTGGCTGTCGCGCAGCTGCGAGATCAGCTGGCGCAGGGCCGTTTCTTCCTGCAGCTCGCGCAGCCCGGCCGTGTTCGGCGAGGAGATGTTGACGGTGATGTAGTCGGCCAGCGGATACACCTTCTGCAGGCAGTGCTGGTAGTCGTCGAACGCCTGCTCGTTCGGCGTGTCCTTGTTCTTGCCGATGTTGATGCCGAGCAGCCCGTGGCGGCGCTTGGCCCGTTCAACATTGCGCACCAGTGCATCCACGCCGAGGTTGTTGAACCCCATGCGGTTGATGATGGCCTGGTGTGCCGGCAGCCGGAACAGCCGCGGTTTTGGATTGCCTGCCTGCGGACGCGGGGTGATGGTGCCGATTTCGACGAAGCCGAACCCCAGCGCCAGCAGGGCATCGATGTGCTCGCCGTTCTTGTCCAGCCCGGCGGCCAGGCCGACCGGATTGGGGAACTCCAGGCCGAAGGCCTTGGTGGGCAGCGGTGCGATACGGCCGGCCAGCAGAGGCGTGGTGCCGGTGCGGTAGGCCATCTCCAGGCCGCTCAGGCCAAGGCCATGGGCGCGCTCTGCGTCGAAGGCGAACAGGAAGGGGCGGGCAAGCGAGTACATGGCGTTCTATCAGTCCAGCGTGCCGACAAAGGCACGGGTGTGGTATTCAAAGGCAACCTGGCCGTCCACGGCGTGGGCATCGAACAACTGCTGCAGCGCCTCCAGCATCGGCCCATGGCGCGGGTGGCCGACCTGGGGCGCGTAGGACGAGGACAGCAGGCGGCCGCGCAGGCCATCGAGGTCCATGCGCTGCACGTTGGGGAAGCTGGACAGGCCACGCAGGCCCGCACCGAACCAGGCACGCATGGCGTCGTCATCCTGGTAGCGCTCGGCGACCTGGGTGTAATCGGTGCCGAACTCCAGCAGCAGCTGTTCGTAGCCGATCAGGAACGGCGAGGCGTCCAGCAGGCGGGAATTCCAGAACACCAGCGCCATCCCACCGGGATGCAGGATGCGCGACCACTCGCGGCGCACCGCGGCGGTATCGAACCAATGGAAGGCCTGGGCGGCAGCGACGAGGCCAACGCTGTCGTCGGCCAGGGTGGTGGCCTCGGCGGTGCCGTCGACCAGTTTCAGGCGCAGGTAATCGTGGGTCAGCCACTGCTCGGCGGCGGCGCGCATGGCGGCATTGGGCTCCACCGCGATGACCGGGTGGCCGCTGGCCAGGAACAGACGGGTGGAAATGCCGGTACCGGCGCCGATATCGGCGACCAGGGTTTCGGTAGGCACGCCGATATCGTGATGCAGCCAGTCCAGCAGGGCGGGCGGGTAATCGGGGCGGTAGCGAACGTAGTCGGCGACGCGGTCGCTGAAGCGTTCGGTCGAATCCGATGCACTCATGGGGACCTCACGATTGGGATGCGGCAAACAGGGCCAATCCACCGAAAAAGAGCACGAAACCCACCACCACCAGGATGCTGCCGATCACCGCCAGCCAGCCCAGCACCAGCCCGGCGACCGCCAGGCCGTCGCCTTCCAGCGCCTGCGGCTGGCGGCGGATTTCCGCGCGCGCCATGTGGCCGGTGACGATGGCAATGAGACTGCCGAGAAACGGAAAGACCGTCCAGCCCACGATGCCCATGATCAAGCTGACTACGGCCAGCGAGCTGGTCTGTCGATAGGGCTGGTTCATCCGTTTCCTCCATGGCAGAGCGCCCATGATAGTGCTTGCGCCGGGATTAGCCCATCGGCGCGGGGCGGCGTGCACCCGGGCAGGGCCTCAGCCCATCAGGACCTGGCCACCATCGACGTTCAAGGTGTGGCCGGTGATCCAGCGCGCCAGCGGCGAGCACAGGAACAGGGCGGCATCGGCGATCTCCTTCGGCTGTCCGAAGCGGCCGAACGGAATTTTAGCCAGCGTGGCGTGGTACAGCGCCGGGTCCTGCTCGCGGCGGCGGGCCCACAGGCCGTCCTCGAACTCGATCGAGCCCGGGGCGATGGCATTGACGCGGATCCGCTGCGGGGCCAGCGCCAGTGCCTGGGAGGTGGTGTAGTGCATCAGTGCGGCCTTGGCCGCGGCATACGGAGCAGCGCTCGGTCGCGGTTGCAGCGCGGCGATCGAGGCCAGGTTGAGGATGCAGGCGTCGCGGGACTGCTGCAGCCAGGGCAGGGCCAGTCGCGAGGCGCGCACCGCCGACATCAGATCGATGCCCAGACTGGCTTCCCAGCCGGCGTCATCGTCGGCCATGCCGTAGCCGGTGGCGTTGTTGACCAGCACATCGATACCGCCCAGTGCGTGGGCGGCGTCGGCCAGCCAGCGGCCGATGTCGTCCAGCACCCCGAGGTCGGCCGATGCGGTGTGGATGTCCAGGCCCAGGACCTGGGCATCGGTGCGCAGCGCGGTGAGCCCGGGCTCACCGCGGGCGCAGACCGACACGCGGGCGCCCGCCGCAGCGAACGCCAGCGCCATGGCACGCCCGATGCCCTTGCTGCCACCGGCGACCAGTACCCGGCGGCCGGTGAAATCCAGCGAAGGGGCAGCGGGCCTGGGCATCACAGGTCGAACTTGATGCCCTGGGCCAGCGGCAGCGAATCGGAGTAGTTGATGGTGTTGGTCTGGCGACGCATGTAGACCTTCCACGCATCCGAGCCGGACTCACGGCCACCGCCGGTGTCCTTCTCGCCACCGAACGCACCGCCGATTTCCGCACCGGAGGTGCCGATGTTGACGTTGGCGATGCCGCAGTCCGAGCCGGCCGCCGACAGGAAGCGCTCGGCCACCTTCAGGTTGGTGGTGAAGATCGAAGAGGACAGGCCTTGCGGCACGCCGTTCTGCATGTCGATGGCTTCGTCCAGGGTGCTGTACTTCATCACGTACAGGATCGGGGCGAAGGTTTCGTGCTGCACCACTTCGTCGCTGTTCTTCAGGCCGGTGACGATGGCCGGCAGCACGAAGTTGCCGGCGCGGTCGATGCGGGTGCCGCCGGTTTCCACGGTGCCGCCGCTGGCCTTGGCCTTCTCGATCGAGGCCAGGAACTGCTGCACGGCGCCGTCGCTGTTGAGCGGGCCCATCAGGTTGGCCGGGTCGGTCGGGTCGCCGATCTTGCCTTCCACCTGCTTGTACGCCTTGACCAGCGTGGCCAGCACGTCGTCATGGATGGATTCGTGCACGATCAGGCGGCGGGTGGTGGTGCAGCGCTGGCCGGCCGTGCCGACCGCGCCGAACACGATGCCCGGGATGGCCAGCTTCAGGTCGGCGGTTTCGTCCAGGATGATGGCGTTGTTGCCGCCCAGCTCGAGCAGGCAACGGCCCAGGCGGTGGGCGACCTTTTCGGCGACCTGGCGGCCCACCTGGGTGGAGCCGGTGAAGCTGATCAGCGGCACGCGCTTGTCCGCCACCATCTTCTGCGACAGCTCGGTGCCGGCGTCGTTGATCAGGAAGAAGATGTCCGGGAAGCCGGCGCCGCGCAGCGCTTCATTGCAGATGCGCATCGAGGCGATGGCGGTCAGCGGGGTCTTGTTGGACGGCTTCCAGATGCACACGTCGCCGCAGATCGCGGCCAGGAAAGAGTTCCAGGCCCACACCGCGACCGGGAAGTTGAACGCGCTGATGATGCCGACCAGGCCGAGCGGCTGGTACTGCTCGTACATGCGGTGGCCGGGGCGCTCGGAATGCATGGTGTAGCCATAGAGCATGCGGCTCTGGCCCACGGCGAAGTCGGCGATGTCGATCATCTCCTGCACTTCACCGTCGCCCTCGGGCTTGCTCTTGCCCATTTCCAGCGCGACCAGCGAGCCCAGCGCGTCCTTGTGCGCGCGCAGTGCTTCGCCGCACAGGCGCACGGCTTCGCCACGGCGCGGGGCCGGGGTGGTGCGCCATACCTTGAAGGCTTCCTGGGCGCGGGCCACGATGGTTTCGTAGTCGGCGTCGGTGGTGGCGTGGACCTGGGCGATCGCTTCGCCGGTGGTCGGGTTGACCGGGGTGATCAGACCGGCGCTGGTGGCGGTGGACCACTCGCCATTGCCGAGGTAGGTGCCAGCGTTGGTCGCGTCCAGGCCGAGGGCCTTGAGCAGATCAGAGGACATGCAAACTCCTGTTGCGTTGCGTTTGTAAGGCGCTGGCCGCTGGCAGGGTGGGGGGCGGCAAGCTGACCGCTGATGGTAGCAGAGGGGAGCAGGGCTTCCCTTGTCAGGAGGAGGGCGGCGGTCGTGAGGCGCTCCCAGTAGGCCACGGAGAATTCAAAAAATGCTTTCAAATTCAATAAAGTAAGCATGATTGCATCCGCGGCGGCGCGGCGGCGCGGCGGCGCGGTGGGGCGCTGGTTCTGTCAGGCGATCTGGCCCAGTGCGTGTGCGTGGTGAGGCGACCAGGTCGGCGAGTTGTGATGCCAGCGTCAAACACTCTCGATGATCACTTCAGGCCGCGTCCATTGCGGCGTCCAGCCGAGCAGCCAGCGGCCGTCGCCCAGCTGGGATAGATGAACCCACAAAGCAGACATCTGGTCACGTGAGGCGAGGGAGACGGGGCAGCATAGGGCAGGCGGGCTGTGCCGATGCTGAGCCGGGCAGCGGCCGGCATGTTCGATCGCACCCGTGCGGCCTAGAATGGCGCATTGTCCGGGCCGCGTCCCGGCGCACAACGCCCCAGGAGTCTTGAATGAACGTTACCGTTGCAGAAGGTGTAGTGGTCGGGAATCGCCTCCCGTTCGTGCTGTTTGGCGGCTTGAACGTGCTGGAAGACCTGGATTCGACGCTGCACGCGGCCGAGCACTTCACCAAGGTAACGGCCAAGCTGGGCATCCCGTACGTGTTCAAGGCCTCGTTCGACAAGGCCAACCGCTCGTCGATCGCGTCCTACCGCGGCGTCGGCCTGGAAGAGGGGCTGCGCATCTTCGAGGAGGTCAAGCGTCGTTTCGGCGTGCCGGTGATCACCGACGTGCACGAGGTGGCCCAGGCTGCCCCGGTGGCCGAGGTTGTCGACGTGCTGCAGATTCCGGCCTTCCTGGCCCGTCAGACCGACCTGGTGGCGGCCATTGCCCGGACCGGCCGGGCGGTCAACATCAAGAAGCCGCAGTTTCTCAGCCCCACACAGATCAAGCACATCGTGTCCAAGATCCGCGAGGCCGGCAATGAGAACATCATCCTGTGCGAGCGCGGCTCGCAGTTCGGCTACGACAACCTGGTCGTGGACATGCTGGGCTTCCGCGAGATGATCGAGTCCACCGGCGGCCTGCCGGCGATCTTTGACGTGACCCACAGCCTGCAGCGCCGCGACGCGGGCAGCGAAGCCTCGGGTGGCCGCCGCCGCCAGGTGGCCGAGTTGGCCCGTTCGGGCATGGCACTTGGCTTGGGGGGGCTGTTCCTTGAGGCCCACCGTGACCCTGACCACGCACGCTGCGATGGCCCCAGTGCGCTGCCGCTGTCGGCGCTGGAGCCGTTCCTGGCCCAGATCAAGGCGCTGGACGAACTGGTCAAGGGCTTCCCGGAACTGGATATCCGCTGAGGCGGCCTGCCGGCATTCGGCGGCGACGGCCTTGGTTCCGTCGCTGAATGTGGGTATCCTACATGGCTGCACGCCGTCAAAAATGCGCGCAGCCAGCGGTCTGGCGAGTCTTATCCGCCCCGCACTTGGCCCCGTAGCTCAGCTGGATAGAGCGTCCCCCTCCTAAGGGGAAGGTCGCCCGTTCGAATCGGGCCGGGGTCACCATCAATCAAGTACTTGGCTGAATTCCAACGACACACGCTTGGTATATTGCGCCGCGTTTTGGAACGCTTTGGGCATAGTTGGCATTCCGGATTGGCAGGAGCCGAGGAGCGTGGAAATGATCAAGACGCGTCAGCACCTGCCGAAGCCGCCAGGCTGTTGGAGTCAGGGCGTGGCTAAGGGCGTGGGTCGCGCGTAGGGGCTGGAGAAACTCTCGCTGCTCGTAGTTTCTACGCTCAGACTGCCAAGCTCGTCATATTAGCGTGCGGAAAGTGTGGATAAACTCCGCCGGCACGCACGATGCGTGCACTACGCCAATTCCGAGGACGATAGTCATGTTGAAAGGATTTAAACCTCTCGCGGCAGCTGCGCTGTGCCTGCTCGGCCTGTCCGCCTTCGCCCAAAACGCTGCCGCCGCGCAATGGGTCGATAGCGGCCGCACCGCGTACCTCAAGTTTAGCTTCTTTGGCAGCTTCGCCGAGCACACCTGCAACGCCGGCACTGCGCCGATCCAGGATTACCCGGGTAGCTGTGCCAACGATGCAGCCAGCGGCTGGACGGCCAACCACAGTGCCTCCAGCGGGCTGTCCAACGAGCAGGTCAACTCCTGCGGGGTTAATCCGAACCAGCTTGGCTCGGCCTGCTACGGCCTAGCCTATGCGATCAACGGGCAAGCCTACGCCGGCGGACTGCCGGCCGCGTGCAACGTCGGCGCGCGCGCGGTGGTCACTTCGACCAGTATGGAAACCGTCGAGATCCAGTACGAAGAGCTCGATGTGGACTTTATTGAGTTGGCTCGCGAGTACGTCTGCCAGTAAACCGGTAGCAGAACGCCGCCGCCGGGCGCGACGGCGTTCTGCACCCCTGACCGCCTGTATGGCGGACCAGTTACGGCCAGCCGCCGAATCTGAAAATCCGACCCGCATCCTGCGCGTACGTTCCCACCTGATTTTCGATGGCGATCAGTGGCCAGCGGACCCGACGGGCTGCCGGATGCGCCGCTGTGTGACATAGACTATTCCCGCCTCTGCAAAAAGTCGTCAAACACCACGCTGCTGATCGCCTGTCTCGCTTTGCAGCCTGGGCAGCGCATCGCAATACCACCGGGCACCGCCAGCAGTGTCGATTCGTCAGCCGCAGTGAAGTGGTGGTTGCACTTGAGGCAAGACGCGGTCACGGAAGTGACGCGCGCTGCGCGATCGCTCGATAGCTCGCGATCGCCAGCAACTTCAATCAGATGGAAGACACCTGTGGAGGACATCGTTGGCTGATCCGTCGTGTTGCTGAAGGAGTAGACGCAAGTAGACCAGTGCAGCTGTACTGCGCCGGTGTAGTCATGGTCAACGTCGGGTGTAGAGTGCAGCTCGCCGCCACTGCTCTAGACTATCGGCCTTGATCTCCAGGACGGGGCACATGCAAGCGTTGAACATTGGCGCCACGATCCGCCTGGATTTCACCCCGGTCACACGCTGGGACGAATACCACGATGCCTTCGTTGCAGCTTTCGGCCTGCCGGCATTCTATGGCCGCAACGGTCATGCGCTGCTCGACTGCCTGTCCTCCCTGCGCGATGCCGACACAGGGATGTGCCCGGTGGTGGTAGCGCCCGGGGAGGTCGTTCTGGTGCAGGTGGATGGCCTGGCCGCCATGCCGCGCGAGCTGCGCGAATCCTTCATCATGACGCTTGAAGTGCTCAGTGAACGCTGCGCGGCACGCGAACAGTCGTCGCCCATTGTCGTCGTGATCATCTAGTCGCAGCTGCCGCTGCGGGGGCCGGGTGGCTGGCGGGCAGCGCCGTCCCCAGGTGCCGCGCAAAAAACCTCGCCATCACCCGATACGCCTGCTGGCTTTCCGGCAGCTTGGCATCCAGATGGAACGCGTGCCCCAGACCCTCCCACACATGCAGGTCCGACACGCGCTCCAGGTCCACCAGCCGGCTGTGCATGTAGGACACATTGCTCAGCTCCGCCGCGCGGGTGCCGGTGATGAACAGCGTGGGTGGAAACTGCGCCAGCAGCGGTTCGGAAAACACCGGCGACACCAGCGGGTCGCGGAAGTCCACGTCGCCGTAGTAGAGGTCCTCCATGATGGGCAATGTGCCGTCGGCATGGGGTAGCAGGGCGTCGTTGATGGCGGCCATGACGTAGCGCGAGTCGCCGCCGTAACGCGCATCGCCGCCCGCGCAGAACAGGCCGGCAGCGCCGGGCATGGGCAGCTTCTCCTTGGCGAACCAGGCCAGTGATTCGCCGGTGAGCACGCCGCCGGCCGAGCAGCCGAAGATGCCGATATGCGCGGCGGGCATCCGCGCCAACGCCGCCCGGTACACGGCTGCGACATCCTCGCTGGCGGCAGGGAAGCGGTGCTCGGGACCCTGGCGATACTCCACGGCAAGCACGGTCATGCCCGTCATCGCCGCCACCGGGATCGCCTCGAGCAGGCCCAGGCTGTCGGCGCGGCCGAACACGAAGGCGCCGCCATGCAGTTCGATCAGCAGGCGTCGGTTTGCGGGGTCAGCCGGTGCGCTCTGCGGCTGCACGCGCACCACCGGAATGCCGCCCCAGGTTTCGTGATGCAGCTCTACCGCGAAACGCTTGCGCAGTTCGGCGATCTCGCCATACGCCCACTGGTCGGCACCCTTGCGGATACTGTCCAGCTGCGCAAGGACGGCCGCATTGTCCAGCTTGGCCGTGGGATCACCATGGATCACTGCGCCGCGTACGCTGTCCTGCGCCTGCGGGCTGAGGTAAGGCGACACGGGCAATGCGAAGCTGGGCACCTGGCGGACACCCTCGGCAGGTGTTTCGGCGTGCGCGCCGGCAGCCAGCAGCAGGCACAGCGGAAACGTTGACATCCATTTCGAAACAACCATGTGCAGGGTCCACGCTGGGGGAATGCCGTACAGGATAGCGCCCGGCGTGGCCAGGTACTAAGCGTCACCCTCCCGATACGTGCACGGTGCCGTCGCCGGTTGTTTACGCGCCACCGGTGATGCTGTGTCACCCCATCCGTTGGAGCTACCCGATGAACGCATTGCCGCATTCGCCGCCCGGCGCGCCCACTACGACCACGCCAGGGTCGCCCGTTGCGCCGCCCGTGGAAGTACCGGTAAGCCCGGAACCGACGGTGCAGGAGCCACCGACCGAAGCGCCGCCCCAAGGTGATCCGCCAGCGCAGGTCCCGCCGCTGGAGGCGCCACCTGAAGGCGATCCGACCCCCGCAGCGCCGCCGGTCGAAGCGCCGCCGGCCTCACCGCCTGGGCAGCAGTAGTACGACGGTTGGCCTGCGTTCAGTCCTTCGACGGGGGCACCTCGTAGTCGGACGGGGTGACCTTGCCGTCGTCCTGTTCCGGCATGTCCTTGTCCTTCCACCGGGCGTCGTCATTGCGGACCTTGTCCGGCGTGAACGCATTCTGCTGATCGTCTTCAGGCGTGCCGCGTGGGTGGGTATGCGTGTTCATTCGCCCACTCCTTTGCGTGTGGATTCGCGCAGCCTGCCGCTCGGGTGAACGTACCGTCGCTCCCTCTCAACATGGCGCACACGGTTGAGTCACCCCCCCGGTACGCGACACGGCGTAACAATGGTGCGTCCCTCACTGGAGCAGCATATGCGCGCTTTGACCTACCACGGCAGCAAGGACGTCCGCGTCGACACCGTCCCCGATCCGGTGCTGGCGGCCCCCGACGACCTGATTCTGCGCGTGACCGCCACGGCGATCTGCGGCTCGGACCTGCATCTGTATCGCGGCAAGATCCCCGACCTGCACAGCGGCGACGTGCTGGGTCACGAGTTCATGGGCATTGTCGAAGAGGTCGGCAGCGGTGTGAGCGACCTTCGGCCGGGCGATCGTGTGGTGATTCCGTTCGTGATTGCCTGTGGCAGCTGCTTCCATTGCCGTCTTGCCGAGTTCGCCGCGTGCGAAACCACCAACAGCGGCAAGGGGGCGGCGATCAATCAGAAGGGTATTCGTCCGCCGGCGGCGCTGTTCGGCTACAGCCACCTGTATGGCGGGGTGTCGGGCGGGCAGGCCGAGTTCGTGCGCGTGCCCAAGGCAAACGTGGGTCCGCTGCGCATTCCGGACGGGATGTCCGACGAGCAGGTGCTGTTCCTGTCCGACATCCTGCCCACCGGCTACCAGGCGGCGATCAATGCCGGGGTCAAGCCCGGCTCCAGTGTGGCGATCTTCGGCGCAGGGCCGGTTGGCCTGATGAGCGCGGCGTGTTGCCGCCTGCTGGGGGCGGAGACCATCTTCATGGTCGACCACCTGGCGTACCGCCTCGACTTCGCGCAACGCACCTACGGGGTGACGCCGATCGACTTCACGCGTGTCGACGATCCGGCCGATTACATCGTCACCCAGACCAACGGACGCGGCGTGGATGCCACCATCGAGGCGGTGGGCTTTGAAGCTGAAGGCAGCGCGCTCGAGTCGGCGTTGACTACGCTGAAGGTGGAAGGCAGCAGCGGCGTGGCGATCCGCCAGTGCATCGCGGCCACGCGCCGAGGTGGCACGGTGAGCATCCCCGGCGTGTATGCCGGCTTCGTGCACGGCTTCCTGCTCGGCGATGCGTTCGACAAGGGCCTGACCTTCAAGATGGGACAGACCCACGTGCAGAAGTTGATGCCGGAGCTGCTCGACCATATCGCCGAAGGCAACCTGGACCCCGGTGTCATCGTCACCCACCGGATGCCGCTGGAAGAGGCGGCCAAGGGTTATGAAATCTTCGACCGCAAGCAGGAGGATTGCCGCAAGGTGATCCTGACGCCCTGAGATGGCCGCGAGGATGGAGAGGGCAATCCCCACTGCGGAATCACCCGCGTTGATACAGCAGGCGCGTGCATGGCTGGCCGGCCATGACGCATTGCCGCCACCGGGAGGAGGCGACACGCTGGAGCGCTGGCGGCACCTGGCGCACCTCGGCGCGCGGGACCTGTGCCTGGCCAAGGTGGTTGAAGCGCATCATGACGCCGAGGCGATTCTGCAGGAGCTGCAGGCGCCACCGTTGGCGGCAGGGCAGCTTGCTGCGGTATGGGCCGCCGAGGGGCCTGCGGCGACGCTGGCCTTCGATGCACGCAGCAGCACGTTGAGCGGCACCAAACCGTGGTGCTCGGGCGCCGGGTGGGTGGATACCGCGCTGGTGACGGTGCGGACAGACGGGAAATGCCGCCTGTACCGCGCAGATCTACGGGGTGCACGCATCCAATGCGATGTGCAGGACTGGCAGGCCACCGGTATGGAGCGGATTCCCAGTGCCACCGCCCACCTTGACCAGGTGCCTGCCGTGGAAGTCGGCACCGCCGACGCGTACCTCCAACGACCGGGCTTCTGGCACGGCGGCGCGGGCATCGCCGCGTGCTGGTATGGGGCGGCGACGGCGCTGGCCGAGCCGCTGCGGTGCAGCGCCAGGGCGGCCGAGCCGGGCGTGGTGGCCGGGTTGCTGGGGCAGGTCGATATGACCCTGTCTGCATGCGCGGCGCTGCTGCGTGAGCTGGCCGCCCGGATCGACGCGGACCCCACGCGCGCCCACATGACCGACGTGGCGAGGGTGCGTAGCGTGGTGGAGCGCGGCTGCGTGCAGACCCTGGACCTGGTTGCGCGGGCGTTGGGACCGGGGCCCATGTGCATGGACCAGGCGCATGCCCGGCGCTGGAGCGACCTGACCGTGTTCATCCGGCAGAGTCATGCCGACCGCGACTGGCAGCAGCTGGGCATGGACTGTCATCGGGAAGGGCAGGCATGGACGCTGTAGCGCGCCACATCGCCGGCGGCGGCGTCACCGAGGACCAGTGGATAGCCTGCGATTGGCTGGCTTCGCTGCCGGCATCCAATGTCGCGACGCTGCTTGCCGGCCATGCACGGCTGGTGGTGGTGTCGCCGCATCCCGATGACGAAGTGCTGGCCTGTGGTGGGCTGATGGCGCAAACGCAGGCGCTCGGGCTGCCGGTGGTGGTGATTTCCGTCACGGATGGTGAAGCCTGCTACCCCGGTCAGCCGGCGTGGCCGCCGCAGCGGCTGCGCTGCGCGCGTCAACAGGAGCTTGCGCGCGCACTGGGCTGCCTGGGTCTGGTCGACGTGGATCACCAGGCCTGGCACATCGGCGACGGTGAGGTGACCGGCAGCGAAGCCGCGCTCGCCGCGCGCCTGCACACCGTGCTGCGCCCCGGCGATCTGGTGCTGGGGCCGTGGCACCTGGATGCGCATCCCGACCACGAAGCCGTGGGCCGTGCCTGCGCGCAGGCCGCAACGTCGCGTGGCTGCGCCCTGCGCGAGTACCCGGTATGGGGCTGGCATTGGCTGGATCCGCACGACGCGCCGGGCGCCTGGACACCGGCAACACGGTTCGCGCTGAGCCCGCAGGTCCTGCAGTGCAAGCGCGCAGCCATCGCGCAGTTCTCGACCCAGCTGGGTTCCGTGGACGGACTGGACTGCGACCCCATCCTGCCACCGGCGGTATTGCAGCGTTTCGAACGCGCCTACGAGGTCCTGATCGGATGAACACAACCGCCTACTTCGACGCGCTATACCAGCAGGAAGATCCGTTCGAGTACCGCACCCGCTGGTACGAGGCGCGCAAGCGTGCGCTGACCCTGGCCAGCCTGCCACGGGACCACTACCTGCGGGGCTGGGAGCTGGGCTGCTCCAACGGGGTGCTTACCGCTGCGCTTGCGCCGCGCTGCGCGCAGTTGCTGGCCACCGACCTGAGCGAGCAGGCGGTGACGGCGGCGCGCCTTGCCTTGGACAGTCACGCGCATGTGCGGGTCGAGCGCGCCGAGCATCCGCGGCAGTGGCCCGATGGGACGTTCGACCTGATCGTGTTCAGCGAGCTGGGCTACTACCTGGACCCGCCGACGATGCAGGCGATGGCGGCGCGCCTGGCTGCGTCATTGGACACGCAGGGCGTGCTCGTCGCCTGTCATTGGCGTCCCGACTTCGCACAGGCGCGGTGCTCGGCGGAATTCGTGCACGCGCAGCTGGACGCGTTGCTGCCGCGAGCGTTCTCCTGGAGCGATGCCGACATGCTGCTGCAGGGCTGGTCGCGCGACCCCCGCTCGGTCGCCGCGCACGAGGGCCTGCGATGATCGCCGCAATCGTTCCCGCGCATAACGAGGAGCGTCTGATCGGCCCGTGCCTGCAGGCGCTGCAGTCCGCCGCGCGGCATCCCGGGCTGGCGGGCGAGGCGGTGGCGATCGTGGTGGCGCTGGACCGGTGCAGTGATGCGACGGCTGCGGTCTGCCGGCGCTTCGGCGTGCACGTGGTACGGGTGGAAGCCGGGTGTGTCGGCGTGGCCCGGGCCGTGGCCAGCGAGCATGCGCTGTCGCTGGGCGCGCGTTGGATCGGCTGCACCGATGCCGACAGCCGGGTGCCGACCGACTGGCTGTGGCGGCAGGTGGCCTGCGAGGCCGGCGCCTTCTGCGGGGTGGTCAGCGTGGATGACTGGCTGGACTACGCGCCTTCGGTACGGCAGCAGTTCCTGCTTGGCGAGCGGGCGCAGGATGGCCACCCCCATGTGCACGGCGCCAACATGGGATTCAGTGCAGCGGCGTACCGCGACAGCGGCGGCTTCCTGCCCCTGGCCACCGGCGAGGACGTGGCGCTCATCGATGCAATTCAACGCAGCGGCGCGCGGGTGGCGCGGCTGGCAGCGCCCCAGGTGGTAACCAGTGCGCGTCGGCACGCGCGGGCAAGCCATGGCTTCAGCGATTTCCTCAAGCGCCTTGAGCGCAGCATCGGCGATGCGCCCGCATCTTCCGCTTTGGCGGTGTGCGCCACGGGCACCAAACCGGCGGGGGCGTGCTGATGGCCGCTGTCGATCTGCTGGGGTGGGCTGCGACGGCGGTGCTGGTGGCGACCTTCTGGCGGCAGATATGGAAACAGCGGCGCGCCGACGATGCCCAGGCGGTATCGACGTGGCTGTTCATTGGCCAGATGACCGCCTCGGTGCTGTTCATTGCCTACAGCATCGCGCTGCATTCCGGGGTATTCGTGGTGACCAACAGCCTGGTGCTGGCCACCGCGATTGCAGGGCAGTGCATGGCTTGGATGAAGCGCCGACGCGCGCTGTCGTGACGGTGCAATCGCGCGTCGAACACGCCGGGCAAACAACTGTATTTCGCCGTGCATACGTCGCTGAATGGTGTGGTTTCAGTGTCACGCCGACTTCATCGGCGATGCGGAAAAGTGGACCCACCCAAGCACGGGCACCCCGCAGATGCGGGCATCCCGACACCACAGGAGCATCACCAGTGACTACCGAAACCAAGACCACCCACACCTTGAACGACCTGATTGAAATCGCCCGCGACGGCAAGGATTTCTACACCGAAGCTGCGGGCAAGGTGAAGGATGCCGAACTGTCTGCGCTGTTCACCCGCATCGCCGGGGTGAAGGACGAACTCGTCCGCTCGCTCAGCGCTACGGTTCTGGCCGCCGGTGGCAAGCCGGCCGACCACGGCACGGTGGTGGGTTCGATGCAGCAGTTCTACGGCAAGGTCCGCGCCACCCTGGGCGACACTCAGTATGGCTATGTTGCCGAACTGGAAGAGTCTGAAGACCGTCTGCTGAAGGCGTTCAAGGACACCCTCACCGACAGCGACACCACCCCGGCCGCCCGCCAGGAAGTGCAGCGCTTGCTGCCGCAGGTGCAGGAATGCCATGCGGTGATGCGCGACCGCAAACATGCGATGAAGCACTGACACCTGGCAGTACGGGCGCGTTGACCGGCGCCAGATGAACACGCGCAGACAGCCCCGGGATTCCCGGGGCTGTCTGCGTGAGGGGGCCGGACGCCGCCGTACGGGGGGTGGGGATTTGGTGCATACTCGATCGAAAGGCCTGACTGGATCTGTTATGGAACACATGCGTTGGCTGACACTTCGGCTTGGCAACAATCAATCCATCGGACCGAAGGTGCTGTCGGACCTGTGGTCCAATGCCTGTGAAACGAATCAGTCGTCGGTGACCCGCGATACGATGCCGGGCAGGTCCACGTCCTATGCGCTGCATGCGCCGCTGTCGCTGGCCTACCCGAAGCGCGCCGAACTGCGCATGCGCAAGCTGCTGGAAGAGGCGGGCTACACGTTCACGCTGGGCTCGCTCGCCGACCGTCCCGCACCGCAGCCGGTGCGCGCGCGCTGACCCATCACGGCGGCGAAAGCCGTCGCACCATGATGCGCACCGGAAACCCGCCGGCGTGCTGGATCGACTCCAGCGGTTCCCATCCCAGCCGGCGGTACAGGCCGCCATCGTCGGCTTCGGTCTGCAGGTACACCTCGCGCACGCCCTCGCTGGCGGCACGTGCCATCAGGTCGGCGATCAGCGCCTCGGCGATGCCCTTGCCGCGTTGCGTGGCATCCACGTACACGCCGCCCAGCCAGTGAAGACGTTCCGGGCGTTCCTCGCGTTCGTGGAACTTCAGCTGCGCGGCCGCGACAGGGCGGTCACCCTGCATCGCGATAAACAACATCGGCAGGGCGTCGGGCTGCAGGAATACCTCCAGCCGTTCGCATTCGTCGGCCAACGTCCGACCAGGCACGTGGTGTCCCCACTGCGCGAAGTACCAGGCCGCGACCTCCGGCAGCAGCTGGGGCCGGTCGCTCAACGTCACCCGGAGCAGGGCGGTCACGGCGCAGCCGGGTAGACGGCGAGGATCGCGCAACGCGACAGCGTGCGGTTGATGGGCGGTTCCGGCAGGGGCCCACGTTCGGAGATTGCGACCAGGATGGGGTCCACCGTGGGGATCACTTCCAGCCGGTCGCCCGGGTGCCCGCAGATGACGCCGGTATTGAAACCGGAATGGAAGCGTACCTGCGGCGAATGCACCAGCTCGCCGCAGGACGACGCCACTTCAATGACGTAGTGCCGGTGGCCACCGGAATAGCGCGGGTTGGTTTCCACGGTGAAGCCCTGCGGGCTTTCGCTCCAGCTGCGCACGTGGCGGGTGTTGAAGCAGTACGACGGTGAACCGCGGAAGGTGCGCCGATGCTCGGTGACATTCACCGTGCCCAGCGTAACCGGGCGCGCAACGCCGCTCTGCTTTGCGTGCTGTGCGAATTCGCGGCGGCTGATCCGGTCCACCGCGGTGATGGGGCAGGCTGTGTCGCCGGCAACGACCCGTTCATTGCCGGTGCCACAGACCCAGCTGTCGACAGCGGCAACGCGCGGGTCTTCGGCGGCGAGCAGTCCCGGGCAGGCGGCGCTGAAGCGCAGCCGCCACGGTGACTGGTTGCGATCCAGCAAGGTGATGCTGTCAGGGCTGCTCTGGTTCATTTCCAGAAGGCCCTTGGCGTCCATGCAGTGCGGGCCCGGCGCAGTGCGCGCGACAGACACCGGGGCAGGGGATTCGGCGTGGGCGGTGGTCAAGGGAAGACCCACGGCCAGGAGCGTGAGCAGGGTCGGAAACCGGCGGCGCTGTCGCATAGGCAGAGTGGAACGGGTCGTCACGGCATGCACTCCTTGCTGACTGGACGGTTCCGACTATAGCACCGGCCCGCACAGCCCTTGTTGCACCGGGGTCATGTGGCGCGCAGACTGCCTGTTTCCCTGCTCCGCGCGCTCATCGCCATGTTCACCGCTGCCTTCAACCTGCGTCGCTACGGTCGCACGTCCAGCGTGGACCGGCATGACTTCGCGCAATGGGTGGTGCCGCTGCAGGGCGAACTGGCCTTCGAGCTGGAGGGGCGCGGCGCACGCCTGGACGTGTGGCAGGGCGCGTTCGTGGCGCCGTCGGCGGGGCACGCGCAAAGCGCGCTGCAGGATGGCCGCTTCCTGATCGTGGATTGCCCGGCCGCGCTGCTGGATGACGACACTCTGCAGTGCCTGGCGCAGCAGCCGGTGTTGGCGCTGCCTGCGCCGGTACGTGCGATGGCGCGCCGGGTCTGCGTGGCGGGCGCCGGGCAGATCGACGCTGCGGTGGTGGCACGCGAAATGCCGCTGCTGCTGCACGCATTTTCGCTGGCCGGCAGTGCTACGCGCCTGCAGGCGGTATGCGCGCGCATTGAACGCCAACCAGGACACGCGTGGCCGGTGGAGCGCATCGCGGCCGAGGTGGGCGTCAGCGTTAGCCGCGTGCATGCCTTGTTCCGCCAGGCATTCGCGTTGAGCCCACAGGCCTGGCTTAGCAGCTGCCGGCTGCGCTGGGCGCGCGGGCAGTTGGCCACCACCGATGCGACCATCGCGCAGATTGCCCAGCACGCCGGCTATTCCGAGCAGAGCGCACTGACCCGGGCGTTGCGTCGCGAATGGGGCATGAGTCCGGCCGAGTACCGGCGCCGCCAGCGGCAGTAGCCTGGGTCAAGATTGCTACGGCGCCGATGCCTACACTGGCGCCTTCTTTCCGGCAGCGGTGCACGCACGCAGATGAATCGATCGATGGGAGTGGGCATCGCCAACGGGATTGCCGCCGGTGCGCTGTGGGGCGTGGTGTTCCTGGCTCCGGCGATGCTGAGCCAGTTTGGCGCGGTGCAGCTCTCGGCGGGCCGCTATCTGGTCTACGGCCTGATCGCCGTGGTGCTGCTGGCGCCGCGTTGGCGCGACCTGCGCACGCGTATCGGCATCGCAGAGTGGCGCGGCCTGCTCTGGCTGAGCCTGGCCGGCAATCTGGTGTATTTCGTGCTGCTGGCCAATGCCGTGCAGTGGGCCGGTGGCGCGGCGGCCTCACTGATCGTGGGCCTGATTCCGGTCGTGGTGACGCTGGCGGGCGTACGCGAGAAGGGCGCCGTGCCGCTGCGCAAACTGGCGCCCGCGCTGCTGCTGTGCCTGGCCGGCGTGGCGTTGGTGGGTTACGGGGCGCTGCAGGCCGAGCACGCGCAAGGTTCCACCGGCCGCCGCCTGCTGGGCCTGCTGTGTGCGCTGGGCGCGCTGTTTTCGTGGGCGGTCTATTCGATCGGCAACAGCCGCTGGCTGGCGCGGCGGCCAGACCTGTCCGGGCACGACTGGTCGCTCCTGACCGGCGTGGCGACCGGCGCGTTGGCGCTGTTGTTGGTGCCCAGTGCCTTCCTGCTGCCGAACGCACCCCACGCCGCGGTGGACTGGGGCTGGTTCTGGCTGATCAGCGCCGGCGTGGCCGTGGTGGCGTCGGTGCTGGGCAACGCGTGCTGGAACCGCGCCAGCCGCAACCTGCCGCTGACCCTGACCGGGCAGATGATTGTGTTCGAGACCCTGTTCGCGCTGCTGTACGGGTTCGCCTGGCAACAGCGATGGCCCACGGCGATGGAGACGGTGGCGATCGTGTGCCTGGTTTCCGGGGTGCTGATGTGCGCCCATGCACATCGTCCACCACGTGCAATCACCGAACATGCGGGCTGATCGCGTTGGCGCAGCTGCATGGTCTCATTCGCAACCTTTTTGCCGACGATGCAGGCCGATCGCGCCCAGGTTGATTTTGCACTGCAACACTTGACAAGCCCCCCGGTGGCGTAGTTTTCTTGCCCCATGGTCTTCGTCGCCGCCACCGCCCAGCGCTGCACCTCCGCCCTCGCGGCCGGTCGAGCCGTGCCTGCGCAGACCACCGGTACCACCACCATTACCACTGTCACCACTCGCCTGGTGCGGCCCGTCGTCTTCGCGTAATTTCCGAAAACAACGGCCCCGCACCCGGAACAGGTTGCGGGGGAGCGCCTTCAACCTGACCTGATGCGGGGCCTCGAATCGAGGTCTTCATGTCATCCGTCGCCGTCCTGCCTGCTGTCGCTGAACCCGCTGCCCCCGGACTTCGGGCCGCCACCTCCACCATCGTGCATAAATTCGGCGGCACCTCGGTGGCCGATGCCGAGCGCTACCGCCATGTGGCCCAGCTGCTGCTGGCACGCGAGGAAGCGGTGCAGGTCACCGTGGTGTCGGCCATGAAGGGCGTCACCGATGCGCTGATCGCGGTGGCCGGTCTGGCGGCCGACGATGCGCCGCACTGGCGCGACGCGTGGCATGCATTGCGCGCACGTCATCGCGGTGCCGCGGTGGCGTTGCTGGGTGAGCACGCCGGCCTGACGGTGGAGTGGCTGGACGCCCGGTTCGACCACCTTGCCGAGGTTCTCGGTGCACTGGCGGTGATCGGCGAGCTGCCGGTGGAAGTGCTGGACCGGGTGCAGGGGCTGGGCGAGGTGTACTCGGCGCAGCTGCTTGGCCAGTACCTGCAGAGCCTGGGCGAGGAATGCGCCGTGCTCGACGCACGGGATGTACTGGTGGTGGATCGCGGCGAGCTGGGCGTGGACGTGGACTGGGTGCAGAGCGCACAGCGCCTCGCACGCTGGCGTGAGGCGCACCCGTCGCCGCGCGTGGTCGCCACCGGTTTCGTGGCCCGCGACCGCCGCGACCGCATCACCACCCTGGGCCGCAACGGCAGCGACTATTCCGGCGCGATCTTCGCAGCGCTGTTCAACGCCGACGAACTGCATATCTGGACCGATGTGGATGGCGTGCTCTCGGCCGACCCGCGCGTGGTGCCGGAGGCCGTGCAGCTGGACGCCCTCAGCTACGACGAGGCCTGCGAGCTGGCGTACTTCGGGGCGAAGGTGGTGCACCCGCAGACGATGTCGCCGGCGATCGAGCGCGGCCTGCCGATCATCATCCGCAACACCTTCAATCCCCTCCACCCGGGCACGCGCATTACCGCCGAACGGACCGTTGCCGGGCCGATCAAGGGCCTGACGCTGAGCCCGGACCTGGCCGTGCTGAACCTGGAGGGCACCGGTCTGATCGGCGTGCCGGGTACGGCCGAGCGGGTGTTCGCCTCGCTGCGCAACGCGCATGTGTCGGTGGTGATGATCTCGCAGGGTTCGTCGGAGCATTCGATCTGCTGCGTGGTCAAGCAGGCCGAAGCGGTGCGCGCGCGCGATGCACTGCTGCAGGCGTTTGCCCATGAACTCAACCTTGGCCAGGTGCAGCGCGCGCAGCTCACCGACAACGTCAGCGTGCTGGCGGCAGTGGGCGATGGCATGGCCGGGCAGCCGGGCGTGGCCGCACGCCTGTTTGAATCGCTGGGGCGGGCGCAGGTCAACATCCTGGCGATCGCGCAGGGCTCGTCCGAGCGCAACATCTCGGTCGCCGTCGACAGCCGGCACGCCACCAAGGCGCTGCGCGCCGCCCATGCCGGGTTCTGGCTGTCGCCGCAGACCTTCTCGGTGGGCGTGATCGGGCCGGGCAACGTCGGCGCGGCGCTGCTGGACCAGCTGCAGGCGGCGCAGTCGCAGCTGCTCGGGCGTGCCAACGTCGACCTGCGTCTGCGCGCGGTGGCCTCGCGCAGCCGCATGGTGCTCGATCAGCGCGGCCTGCATGGCGACTGGCGCAGCGCGCTGGCCGCATCGTCCGAAGCCACCGACCTGGACGCCTTTACCGAACACCTGTTGTCGGCCCACCTGCCGCATGCGCTGGTCATCGACTGCAGCGGCAGCGCCGAGGTGGCCGACCGCTACGCCGGGTGGCTGGCGGCCGGCATCCATGTGGTAACCCCGAACAAACAGGCCGGCGCCGGCCCGCTGCCGCGCTACCAGGCCATCCGCGAGGCGGCCGCCGCCAGCGGTGCGCGTTTCCGCTACGAAGCCACGGTGGGGGCCGGCCTGCCGGTGATCACCACGTTGCGCGACCTGGTCGATACCGGCGACGAAGTGCTGGCCATTGACGGCATCTTCTCCGGCACGCTGGCGTGGCTGTTCAACAAGTACGACGGGCAGGTACCGTTCTCGCAGCTGGTGGCGCAGGCCCGCGGCATGGGCTATACCGAGCCGGACCCGCGCGATGACCTGTCAGGCGTGGATGTGGCGCGCAAACTGGTGATCCTCGCGCGCGAGGCCGGGCGTGACCTGAGCCTGGAGCAGGTGCAGGTGGAGAGCCTGGTGCCCGAGGCGCTGCGTCTGGCCGGGGTGGAGGAGTTCATGGCCGGGCTGGATGCGGTGGATGCGGTCTTCGCCGAGCGCCTGGCCGCGGCCCAGGCGCGGGGCGCGGTGTTGCGTTACGTGGCACGGCTGTCGCCCGAGGGTGCGCAGGTGGGGCTGGTTGAGCTGCCGGCCGGGCACGCGTTCGCGAACCTGCGCCTGACCGACAACGTGGTGCAGTTCACCACGCGCCGCTACTGCGACAACCCGCTTGTGGTGCAGGGCCCGGGTGCGGGCCCCGAAGTGACCGCCGCTGGCGTATTCGCCGATGTGCTGCGGGTGGCGGTGGGCGAAGGAGCGCGCCTGTGAGTCGTGGTGATGACAACGTGGCACGGGCGTTCTCGCCAGCTTCGGTGGGCAACGCCGCGGTGGGCTTCGACATCTTGGGACATGCCATCGCCGGTGTTGGCGACACGGTGACGGTGCGCCGTATCGAGGCGCCGGAGGTGCGCATTGCGGCCATCCGCGGCACCCCGTTCGGGCTGCCACTGCACGCGCCGGACAATACCGCAGGTGCGGCGTTGATCGCGCTGCGCGAGGCACTGGCCTTGCCGTTCGGATTCGAGGTGGAGATCGACAAGGGCATCGCGCTGGGGTCGGGCATGGGCGGATCGGCGGCGTCCTGCGTGGCCGCGCTGGTGGCGGCCAATGCGCTGCTGGACGCGCCCCTGTCGCGCAAGGCGCTGTATCCGTTCGCGCTGGAGGGCGAGGCGGTGGCCAGCGGCGGGCGGCACGGCGACAACCTGGGCCCGATGCTGCTGGGCGGGCTGGTGTTGAGCACGGCCGAGCGGCTGGTGCCGATTCCCGTGCCCTACGCCTGGCACAGCCTCCTGGTGCATCCGGAGGCCGTGCTGGAAACGCGCCGTGCCCGCGCGGCGCTGCAGGGCAGCTACGCGCTGGGCGAGTTCGTTGAACAGAGCGCCAACCTCGCGCTGGTGCTGAGCGGCTGCTTCACCGCCGACGCGTCGCTGGTGCGTGCCGGGCTGCGCGACGTGCTGGTGGAGCCGCGCCGGGCGGGGTTGATTGGCGGCTTCCATACCGCACGTGATGCGGCGCTGGCAGCCGGTGCGATGGGGGCCAGCATTTCCGGTGCCGGGCCGAGCGTGTTCGCCTGGTTCGAGCGGCGCGACGCCGCGCTGGCGGCGCAGGCGGCGGTGCAGCAGGCCTTCGCCGACGCCGGGTTCGACAGCCAGGGGTGGGTCTCTCCCTTGAACGCGCCGGGCGCGCAGTTGCTGTGAGTGTGGTGTTTATTACTTTCTTCCAGGATGACCGATGAATTTCGTTTCCACCCGTCACACCGCACCGCCCGTCACGCTCAGCCAGGCCATTGCCGCCGGGCTGGCCCCCGACGGCGGCCTGTATGTTCCCGCGCAGCGCCCGCATGCGTCAGCGTGGCAGCCGCAGGGCTCGCTGGCCCTGGACGCTGCCGCGGTGCTCGCACCGTACTTCGAAGGCGATGCGCTGGCACCGCACCTGTCCAAGCTGTGCGCCGATGCCTTTGATTTCCCCGCGCCGCTGCGCGCCCTGAGCACCCCTGGCGACCATGTGCTGGAGCTGTTCCATGGTCCCACTGCGGCGTTCAAGGATTTCGGTGCGCGCTTCCTGGCGGCCAGCCTGGCCGAGTTGCAGCGCGACCGCGAGCAACCGCTGACGATCGTGGTGGCCACCTCCGGCGATACCGGCGCGGCGGTAGCGGCGGCGTTTCACGGCCAACCGGGCATCCGCGTGGTGGTGCTGTACCCGGATGGGCGCGTGTCGCCCCGGCAGGCGCACCAGCTGGGCTGCTTCGGCGACAACATCCACACGCTGCGCGTGGCCGGCTCGTTCGATGACTGCCAGGCGATGGTGAAGCAGGCCTTGGGCGACCGCGAGCTGCAGGCCCGCGTACCACTGAGTTCGGCCAATAGCATCAGCCTGGGGCGCTGGCTGCCGCAGATGAGTTACTACGCCCATGCCGCGCTGGAACACCACGCCCGTACCGGCAACGTGCTCAACCTGGTGGTCCCCACCGGCAACCTGGGCAATGCGATGGCCGCGCTGCTGGCCCGGGCGATGGGCCTGCCATTGGGGCAGGTCGCACTGGCCACCAACGCCAACGACGTGCTGCCGCGCTTCTTCCAGGGTGACGCGTACCAGCCGGCGACCAGCGTGGCGACCCTGGCCAATGCGATGGACGTGGGCGCGCCGAGCAACTTCGAGCGGCTGCGCTGGCTGTATGCCGACGACGATGCGGCGCTGCGCGCGGACCTGCACGTGGAGGCGGTGCACGATGCGGCGATCCGTGCAGTGATCGCGCGGCGCTGGGCACAGGCAGGCGAAGTGTTCTGCCCGCATACCGCCACCGCGGTGGCGGTGCTGGAGGCGTTGCGTGCCGATGGCATGCAGGGGGATTGGGCGGTCGCGGCGACGGCGCACCCGGCCAAGTTCGAATCGGTGGTGGAACCGTTGATCGGCCGGGCGCTGGACGTGCCGCCGTCGCTGTCGGCGCTGCTGCAGCGGCCGGCGCACGCGCAGCCGTGCGCGCCGGAATACGCGGCGTTACGCGAACGGCTGCTCACGTAGCGCCGGGCTCTGCCCGGCTGCCGTTCGTTTCGGAGGTCATGATGTCTGATGCAAGCCGGGCACAGCCCGGCTCTACGCGCCAATCGCCGGAGTGGCCGCTCACGTAGCGCCGGGCTCTGCCCGGCTGCTGTTCGTTCCGGTGTCATGATGTCTGATGCAAGCCGGGCAGAGCCCGGCTCTACGCGCCGATCGCCGCAGTGGCTGCTCACGTAGCGCCGGGCTCTGCCCGGCTGCTGTTCGTTCCGGGGGTCATGATGTCTGATGCAAGCCGGGCAGAGCCCGGCTCTACGCGCCAATGACCGGAGTGGCTGCTCACGTAGCGCCGGGCTCTGCCCGGCTGCCGTTCGTTTCGGAGGTCATGAAGTCTGATGCAAGCCGGGCAGAGCCCGGCGCTACCGGTTACTCGCCGGAAAGCGTGTGCAGTGCGGCTTCGTCGAGGATCTCGACGGTGTTCAGGTGGGGCAGGGCGATCAGGCCCTGCTGGCGAAGCTTGGTGAACGTGCGGCTCACCGTTTCCATGGTCAGCCCAAGGTGGTCGGCGATGTCGCCGCGGCCCATGGGCAAGGTCACGCGCAGGCCGTTGCCACCCAGGCGGGCTTCGCGGGCAGCCAGGCGGAGCAGGAAATCGGCAAGCTTTTCCGCCGGTTGCAGGCGGGCCAGCGACATGGCCGCGTCCTGCGCCGCGTCCAGTTCCTGGCAGGCGCGCTGCAGCAGCTTGCGCTCCAGGTGCGGGTAGCGCGCGCGCAGCTCTTTCATCTGTGGCAGCGCCACCCGGCAGACGCGGCTGTCGGCGATGGCTTCGATGTCGTAGCGATGGTGGTCGTTGCCACTCAGGCCCAGGTAATCGCCGGGCAGCACGAACCCACTGATCTGGCGGCGGCCGTCGGCCAGTGTCCGCACCAGGCGCAGGGCCCCGGCGGTCAAGGTATAGACATGTAGGCGCGGTTCACCGCTGCGGGCGAGGGTGGCGCCCAGCGCCAGCGGCTGGGACACGGTCACCCGTTCCAGCGCCAGCACTTCGTCGGGCGACAGCGCCGAGCACACGGCCAGATGACGTACCGAGCAGTGCAGGCAGTCGCGCAGCGGCGAGCAGCCCGGGCTGGCGGGATCTTCAACGGCGGAAAGGGCGGTACCGGAGTGGGGCCGGGTCATGTCGAACCAGGGAGCGGGGCCTGCTTATGATACTTCATGCGGCCATTGGCCCGGACCGGCGCGATCAGCGCAGCCCGGCGCGCCGGCTGCGGCTAGAATATGCACCACGCTCATCCCCCGATTCGCAGGAGTTCCGCAAGTGATCAAGCCCCGTACGCCGCCCGGCATCATGGAATTGCTGCCGCGCGAGCAGATCGCGTTCCAGCGCATGCTGGACGTCATCCGCCGCAACTATGAGCGGTTCGGGTTCCTGCCGGTGGAAACCCCGGTATTCGAGCTGTCCGACGTGCTGCTGACCAAGTCCGGCGGTGAAACCGAGCGCCAGGTCTATTTCGTGCAGTCCACCGGCGCGTTGGCCAACGCTGCCGAGGCCGGCGACAAAACGCTGCCCGAGCTGGCCCTGCGCTTCGACCTGACCGTGCCGCTGGCCCGCTACGTGGCCGAACATGAGCACGACCTGACGTTCCCGTTCCGTCGTTACCAGATGCAGCGCGTGTACCGCGGCGAACGTGCCCAGCGCGGCCGCTTCCGCGAGTTCTACCAGTGCGACATCGACGTGATCGGCAAGGACACCCTGAGCACCCGTTATGACGCCGAAGTCCTGGCGGTGATCCATGCGGTGTTCGCCGAGCTCAGCATCGGCGCCTTCAGCATCCAGCTGAACAACCGCAAGCTGCTGCGCGGCTTCTTCGAGAGCCTGGGCGTGGCCGATGGCGAGCGTCAGCTCGCGGTGCTGCGCGAAGTGGACAAGCTGGACAAGCGCGGGCCCGACTACGTGCGCGAGACGCTGGTGGGTGAGGGCTTCGCGATTCCGGCCGAGCAGGTCGAGCGGATCCTGGCTTTCGTGGCGGTGCGTTCCAGCAGCCACGCCGACGCGTTGGCGCAGCTGGACGCGCTGCTGGCCGATCCGGCCGCCAGTGACACGCTGAAGGTGGGCGTGGCCGAACTGCGCGAAGTGCTGGAACTGGTCAAGGCGCTGGGCGTGCCGGAAACCGCGTACTGCCTGAACTTCTCCATTGCGCGCGGCCTGGATTACTACACCGGCACCGTGTACGAAACCACGCTGACCGACCACCCGCAGATCGGTTCGATCTGCTCCGGTGGCCGGTATGAAGACCTGGCCAGCCACTACAGCAAGTCCAAGCTGCCGGGCGTGGGTATTTCCATCGGCCTGACCCGCCTGTTCTGGCAGCTGCGCGAAGCCGGCCTGATCGCGGGGATCGAAGACAGCAGCGTGCACGCGCTGGTGGCGCTGATGGACGACGCCAGCCTGCCGCAGTCGCTGGACATCGCCCGTCGCCTGCGCGCCGGTGGCATCAACGCCGAAGTGCAGATGGAGCCGAAGAAGATCGGCAAGCAGTTCCAGTACGCGGCCAAGGCCGGGATCCGTTTCGTGGTGCTGGCCGGTGACGACGAGCTGGCCCGTGGCGTGGTAGCGGTGAAGGACCTGCTGCGCGAGCAGCAGTTCGAGGTGTCGCGCGAGGAACTGGCCAGCACCCTGCAGGTGGAACTGGAGCAGGCCAAGGTCATGCCGTGAGGCGGCTGGGGGCGGCGGCAACGCTGCTGCTTCTGCTGACCGCGTGCCGGACCGATCCTGCGCTGCATAGCCAGCGGATCGGTCCGGGCCAGTACCGGCTGACGGTCGACCGCTGCCACGTGATCGACCGGGAGCAGTTGCAGCATGACCTGCGCGGATTGGCCGGGCAGAAGTGCCCGGACGGGGCAAGGGAGCTGCAAGCCATCCAGTCCATCCCGAGCCGCCAGGGCAGCCTGTTCGGCGAGTGCCTGCGCAGCGGCGCCCTCCGCGCCGAGGTCAGGTGCCGGTAGGTACCGACCGTTGGTCGGTACGCCCTTGAACGCCCCACACCCCAAACAAGCGCCCGCTCAGCGGGCGTTTTTCGTTTCCGCCCTGAACCAACCCGATCCGGGCACCAATCCGGTTTGACCCTGCCCCTTCATTTGCGCTAATGTAATAGCACGCTATTACATTGATACGATGAAACTACGCCCCGCCCCCCGAGAAAAAGACGCCCAGGCCGATCTGGCCTGCCTGGCGGCGGCCTTCGCCGCGCTGTCCAGCCCCGAGCAGGTCACCGCGTTCCTGCGCGACCTGTGCACTCCGGCCGAGCTGGAGGCGCTGTCGGACCGCTGGAAGGTGGTCCCGCTGCTGCAGCAGGGCGTGCCGTACCGCGAAATCCACGAACTGACCGGCGTCAGCGTGACCACTACCGGGCGCGTGGCGCGTTCGCTGGAGCATGGCCACGGCGGCTATGCCGCCGCCATCGCCGTCACCGCCACGCCTACGCCCCCCGAATCCGAGTAAGAGAGCCTCCCCCATGAGTGCAACCCAGAACGCCCCGGCCCGTGACCGGCTGCGGATCGCCATCCAGAAGAACGGGCGGCTGGCCGAGCCGGCGCGCAGCCTGCTCACCGCCTGCGGTCTGAGCTGGCGGCAGAGCCGCGACAAGCTGTTCTGCTACGGCGAATCGCTGCCGGTGGACCTGCTGCTGGTCCGCGACGACGACATCCCCGGGCTGATCGCCGACGGCGTCTGTGATTTCGGCATCGTCGGCCGCAACGAGCTGGACGAACAGGGCGCCGCGCGCCGCCGGATCGGCCTGCCGGACGCCTACCAGGCGCTGCGCGGCCTGAATTTCGGGCAATGCCGGTTGATGCTGGCGGTGCCCGAGGAATGGGAATGGAGCGGCGTTGAGCAGCTGGCCGGCAAGCGCATCGCCACCAGCTACCCGGCAATCCTGGCCGACTGGCTGGCCGCGCGCGGCGTGGATGCGCAGGTGGTGGAACTGTCCGGGTCGGTGGAAATCGCGCCGCGCCTGGGCACCGCCGACCTGATCTGCGACCTGGTCTCCAGCGGTGCCACCCTGGCCGCCAACCAGCTCAAGCCGGTGGAAACGCTGCTGGAAAGCGAAGCGGTGCTGGCCGGCCCGGTGAAGACCCCCGACGACGCCCGCGCCGGCCTGATGGCGATGCTGCTGCGGCGGCTGGATGGCGTGGTCAAGGTGCAGGACAGCAAGCTGCTGATGTTCCGTGCCACGCTGGACCGGGTGTCCGAACTGACCCGGCTGCTGCCCGATGCCGACCCGCTGGTGCAGCTGCCCGACGACGGCGGCCACCTGCGCCTGCAGACCATGTGCCACGGCGCCTTGACCTGGCAGCGGCTGGAAGACCTGGAGCGCGCAGGCGCCCAGGGCCTGATGGTATTGAGCGTGGAGCGTTCGCTGGCATGAACCGTCTTTCGATGAATGTAGTGGAGTGGTCCACCCTGGACGCCAGCGCGCAGGTGCAGGCGCTGCAGCGCCCGGTGCAGGCCGTGGCCGCGCAGACCCGTGATGCGGTGGCCGGGTTGATCGCCGCCGTGCGCGCTGACGGCGACGCCGCGCTGCGCGAGATCAGCCTGCACTTCGATGGCGTGGCCCCCGAATCGTTTGAGGTCACCGAGGCCGAGTTTGCCGCGGCCGAACAAGCCGTCCCGGCCGACCTGCGCCAGGCGATGGTCGAGGCGGCCGCGCGCATCGGCGTGTTCCACAAGGCCGGCATGAGCCAGGGCTATGCAGTGGACACCGCGCCGGGCGTGCGCTGCGAGCGCGTGGTGCGGCCGATCGGCCGGGTGGGCCTGTACGTACCGGCCGGCAGCGCACCGCTGCCGTCCACCGCGTTGATGCTGGGCGTGCCCGCGCAACTCGCCGGGTGCCGCGAAGTGGTGCTGTGCACGCCGCCCCGCAAGGACGGCAGTGCCGACCCGGCGGTGCTGGTGGCCGCGCGCCTGACTGGCGTGCACCGCGTGTTCAAGCTGGGCGGTGCGCAGGCGATCGCCGCGATGGCCTATGGCACCGACAGCGTGCCGGCCTGCGACAAGCTGTTCGGCCCCGGCAACAGCTTCGTCACCGAAGCCAAGCAGCAGGTGGCCCAGGACGGTGCAGCGGCGATCGACATGCCGGCCGGTCCGTCCGAAGTGCTGGTGATCGCCGATGCCGGCGCCAACCCGGCCTTCGTCGCTGCCGATCTGTTGTCCCAGGCCGAGCACGGCCCCGATTCGCAGGTGCTGCTGCTCACCGACGACGCGGCCCTGCTGGCCCGGGTCGACGCTGAGGTGCAGGCACAGCTGGCGCGTCTGTCGCGCAGGGACATCGCCACCCAGGCGCTGCAGGCCTCGCAGCTGATCCTGGTGGATTCGCTGGCGCAGGCCTTCCAGATCAGCAACCGCTACGCACCCGAACACCTGATCCTGGCCCTGCGCGACCCTCGCGCGTGGCTGGAACAGGTCGAGGCGGCAGGCTCGGTATTCCTCGGTGACTACACGCCGGAGGCGCTGGGCGACTACTGCAGCGGCACCAACCATGTGCTGCCCACTGCCGGTGCCGCGCGTGCCTACAGCGGCGTCAGCGTGGCCAGCTTCCAGAACATGATCAGCGTGCAGTCGGCCACCGCGCAGGGCATTGCCGCGATCGGCGGCTGCGCGCGCACGCTGGCCCGCGCCGAAGGCCTGGACGCGCACGAAAATGCGGTGGCACTGCGCATGCAGGTGGCCGCATGAGCGCGCCCGCTTCGGTGATGTCGCTGGTCCGTGCGGACCTGCAGGCCTTTGCGGGCTATTCGTCGGCGCGCAGCAGCGCGCTGGTGGGCGATGTATGGCTGAACGCCAACGAGTCGGCCTGGGCCAATCCGGCCGACAGCGAAGGCCGCGCGCGGCGCTACCCGGATCCGCAGCCGGCTGCGCTGCGTGCACGCTTGGCCGAGCTGTATGGCTGCGCGACCGAGCAGCTGCTGATCGGCCGCGGCAGCGACGAGGCGATCGACCTGCTGGTGCGCGCGCTGTGCGAGCCCGGCCGCGATGCGGTGCTGGTGACCCCGCCGGTATTTGGCATGTACGCGGTCTGCGCGCGGCTGCAGAGCGCGCCGCTGCTGGAGGTGCCGCTGCGTGACGACGGCGATGCGCTCAATGCCGATATCGACGCGGTGATCGCCACCGCACTGGCCGGCAACGCCAAGCTGGTGTTCCTGTGTTCGCCTTCGAACCCGGCCGGCAGCGCGATCGCGCTGGAACAGGTGGAACGGGTGGCCACGGCGCTGCAGGGCAGGGCGCTGGTGGTGGTGGACGAGGCCTACGCCGAGTACGCCGCGCTGCCGTCGGCAGTCACGCTGCTGCCGCGTTATGACAATGTGGCCGTGCTGCGTACGCTGTCCAAGGCGCACGCGCTGGCCGCAGCGCGCATCGGCAGCCTGATTGCCGCGCCGGCGCTGATCGCGCTGCTGCGCCGCTGCCAGGCGCCGTACCCGATTCCCGGCCCCTGCGCCGAGCTGGCCCTGGCGGGCTTGAGCGACAGCAACCTGCAGCTCACCGCCTCGCGCGTGGAGCGCATCAAGGCCGAGCGCGGCCGCCTGCAGCAGGCCTTGGCGGTGCTGCCCGGTGTGCTGCGCGTGTATCCCTCGCAGGGTAATTACCTGCTGGTGCGCTTCAGTGATGCACAGCAGGCCTTCGATGCGCTGCTGGCAGCCGGCGTGGTGGTACGCGACCAGCGCGCCGCGGCACAGCTGCACGACGCCCTGCGCATCACCATCGGCAGCACTCTGGAGAACGACCGTGTGCTCAGTGCGCTGGCCGCGCGGAGGGTAGCGGCATGACCCCCATCCTGTTCGTGGACCGCGACGGCACGCTGATTGAAGAGCCGGCCGATTTCCAGATCGACGCCTATGAAAAGATCCGCTTCGTGCGCGATGTGATCCCGGCGATGCTCAAGCTGCGCGATGCCGGCTACCAGTTCGTGATCGTCAGCAACCAGGACGGTCTGGGCAGCGAAGGCTACCCGCAGGCCAGTTTCGACGGCCCCAATGACCTGATGCTGCAGATCTTCGCCAGCCAGGGCATCGTATTCCGTGACGTGCTGATCGACGGCACCTGGCCGCACGACAACGCGCCGACCCGCAAGCCGGGCATCGGCATGATGCTGCCCTACCTGCAGGACCGCAGCATCGACTGGGCCCGCTCGGGCATGGTCGGCGACCGGCCCACCGACATCCAGTTCGCCGAGAACATGAAGATCCGCGGCTTCCAGCTGCGCACCGAACAGTTCGGCGGGCAGTGGGACTGGAACGGCATCGCCCATGAACTGGCCGATGCACCGCGCCGCGCCACCGTGCAGCGCAACACCAAGGAAACCCGGATCCGCGTCGAGGTCGACCTGGACCGCACCGCCGAGCCACAGACCCACACCGGGTTGCCGTTCTTCGACCACATGCTGGAGCAGATCGGCAAGCACGGCGGCTTCGCGCTGAGCGTGCAGGCCGAGGGTGACCTGCACATCGACGAACACCACACCATCGAAGACACCGGCCTGGCGTTGGGCCAGGCCCTGCGTGAAGCGCTGGGCGACAAGCGCGGCATCGGCCGCTACGGCTTCACCCTGCCGATGGATGAAACCCTGGCCAGCGCGGCGCTGGATTTCAGTGGCCGGCCGTACTTCGTGTTCGAGGGTGAGTTCAAGCGCGAGCGCGTGGGCGATATGCCCACCGAGCTGGTGCCGCACTTCTTCCGGTCGCTGTGCGACGCCGCCGGGCTCAACCTGCACCTGAGCGTGCGCGGCGACAACGACCACCACAAGGTAGAAGCGTGCTTCAAGGCACTGGCCCGTGCCCTGCGCCAGGCGCTGCCGCGCCAGGGCACCGCACTGCCCAGCACCAAGGGGGCGCTGTGACCGAGGTTGCCCTGATCGATGCCGGCGGCGCCAACCTGGGCTCGGTGCGCTATGCACTGGAACGGCTGGGCGTGGAGGTGCGGCTGGTACGCGATGCGAAGGGCCTGCAGGGCGTGTCGCGGGTGATCCTGCCGGGCGTGGGCGCGGCCCCGCACGGCATGGCACGCCTGCATGCGCAGGACCTGGTGCAACCGCTGCGCGACCTGCAGGTGCCGTTGCTGGGCATCTGCCTGGGGATGCAGCTGTTGTTCGAGGGCTCCGAAGAGGGCCACGTGGAATGCCTGGGGCTGATGCCCGGGGTGGTCCGCCACCTGCACCCGGCCACCGGCATCCGCGTGCCGCACATGGGCTGGAACCGGCTGCGGCCGTTGCGCGAATCGATGCTGCTGGACGGCGTGCCCGAGCGCGCCAGCGCCTACTTCGTGCACAGCTATGCGGCGCCACTGGGCGAGCACACCGTGGCCGCCTGCGACCATGGCGGCCTGTTCGCCGCAGTGGTACAGCGCGGCCTGCACAGCGGCGCCCAGTTCCACCCGGAGCGCTCGGCCGCCACCGGTGCCCGGATCCTGCGCAACTTCATCGAGAACGAACCGTCATGAGCTTCACCGCCTATCCCGCCCTGGACATCCGCGAAGGCCGCGTGGTGCGCCTGCTGCAGGGCGATTACGCGCAGCAGACCACCTATGGCGACGACCCGTTGCCGCGCGCGCAGGCGTTCGCCGATGCCGGCGCCACCTGGATGCACCTGGTCGACCTGGATGCCGCACGCGCCGGCGGTTACACGCTGGCCCCGCTGCTGTCGGCGATTGCCGGCCAGACCGGCTTGAGGGTGCAGACCGGCGGCGGCGTGCGCTCGCGCGACGACGTGGCGCGCATTCTCGATGCGGGTGCTACCCGCGTGGTAGTCGGTTCGGTGTCGGTACGCGCGCCGGAGACGGTGATCGACTGGCTGGCCGAGTTCGGCCCGGAGCGGCTGACCATCGCGCTGGATGCCCGCCAGGCCGATGACGGCCGCTGGCTGCTGCCCGTGCACGGCTGGACCGAGACCGCCGAAGATACCCTGGACGTGCTGGCAACGCGCTATGCGCAGGCCGGCATGACCCACCTGCTGTGTACCGACATCGCCCGCGACGGCATGTTGTCCGGCCCCAACATCGGCCTCTACCAGCACCTGGCCACTCTGCTGCCGGGCGTGGCGGTGCAGGCGTCCGGGGGCGTGCGCAGCGCTGCCGACGTGGCCGAGGCCAGGGCGGTGGGCTGCGGCGGCGCGATCCTGGGCAAGGCGCTGCTGGAAGGCCGCATGACCCTGGCGGAGGCGCTGGCATGCTGAGCCGTCGGCTGATTCCCTGCCTGGACGTGCTCGACGGCCGCGTGGTCAAGGGCGTGCGCTTCCGCGACCACGTCGACATGGGCGACATCGTCGAGTTGGCGCTGCGGTACCGCGACCAGGGCGCGGACGAGCTGGTGTTCTACGACATCGGCGCCAGCCCCGAAGGCCGTGCGGTGGACGTGGGCTGGATCGAGCGCATCGCGCGCCTGATCGACATTCCGTTCTGCGTGGCCGGCGGCATTTCCGACGTGGAGACCGCCCGCCGCGTGCTGTATGCCGGTGCCGACAAGATTTCGATCAACTCTCCGGCACTGGGGCGCCCGGCGCTGATCGAGGAATTGGCCGACGCGTTCGGCGTGCAGTGCGTGGTGGTCGGCGTCGATTCGGTGCGCGAGGCCGATGGCGAATGGCGGGTGCGGCGCTTCAGCGGCGACCCGGACAAGACCCAGGCCGTGCCGGTGCGCACGCTGGACTGGCTGGTCGAGGCACAGCGCCGCGGCGCTGGCGAGATCGTGCTGAACTGCATGGACAGCGACGGTGTGCGCCGGGGCTACGACGTAGCCCAGCTGCGCCAGGCGCGCGCGCTGTGCCATGTGCCGCTGATCGCCTCCGGCGGTGCCGGTGAGATGCAGCACTTCGCCGACGTGTTCGACCAGGCCGATGTCGACGGTGCCTTGGCCGCCAGCGTTTTCCACAGTGGCGCCATTGCCATTCCCGCGCTCAAGCAGTTCCTGCGCGAGCAGCAGATCGAGGTTCGAGATGTCTATTGAAGTACTGCCGTCGCGCGAGGCGCTGGACGGACTGGCGTGGAGCAAGGGCGACGGCCTGCTGCCGGTGGTCGTGCAGGACGCCGACAGCCTGGCCGTATTGATGCTCGGCTACGCCAACGCCGAATCGCTGAAGCTGACCCTGGCCACCGGCCATATGACCTTCTACAGCCGCAGCAAGCAGCGCCTGTGGACCAAGGGCGAGTCGTCGGGCAACGTGCTGGCGGTGGTGGCGGTGCGGGTGGACTGCGACAACGATACCCTGCTGGTGAGTGCGCGCCCGGCGGGCCCGACCTGCCATACCGGCAGCGAGAGCTGCTTCGACCAAGCCCCGGGCAACTTCCTGGGCCGCCTGGATGCGTTCGTGCGCCAGCGCGAGCAGCAGCGCCCGGTGGGCAGCTACACCACGTCGCTGTTCGACGGCGAGATCCGTCGCATCGCGCAGAAGGTGGGCGAGGAGGGCGTGGAAACCGCGCTGGCGGGGGTGGCGCAGGACGATGCGGCGCTGCTGGGCGAGTCGGCCGACCTGCTGTTCCATCTGATCGTGTTGCTGCGGGCGCGCGGCTTGTCGCTTGCCGACGCGGTGGCCGTGCTGGCGGCGCGCCACGCAGGGTGAGCGCATGAATCGCGTTTAACGTCGGTGAAACGCGGCACAAGCGATGATGTGCCGCTTTACAATCACCCACCCCGAACGGACCGTCCCGATGACCCGCACTGCTGCCTGGCTGGCTTGCCTGCTGTTGACTACCGCACCCGCCCTGGCCGCCGAGGTGACCGTGACCGGCAAGGTCTACCAGGAACGCGACGGCAAGCCGGGGCGCGGACCGACCGACCCGGGCATGGCCGGGGTGCAGGTGTCCAACGGCGAGGTGATCGTGCGTACCGCCGCCGACGGCAGCTACAGCCTGCCGGTGCGCGACGGACAGACGGTGTTTGTGATCAAGCCCGATGAGTACCGCTTCCCGGCCGCCAGCAATGGGCTGCCGTCGTACTGGCGCCACTACGCACCGCAGGGCTCGCCGCGGCTGAAGTACGACGGTATCCGCGCCACCGGCAGCAACGTGCGCAACTGGGACTTCGCGCTGGAACCGGCCAAGGGCAGCGACGCCGCCCGCGCCGGGTTCGAGATGCTGGTCTTCACCGATTCGCAGACCGCCAGCCGGCAGGACATCGACTACTACCAGCGCGCCATCGTCGACCCCATCATCGGCAAGCATCCGGCACGGCTGGGCACCACGCTCGGCGATATCGTCAACGACGACCTGGACCTGTACCCGACCATCAACAAGGCCACCGCGCTGCTGCAGGTGCCGTGGTTCCACGTGCCGGGCAACCATGACCTCGATTTCGACGCCGGCGATGACCGCCACTCGCTCGACAGCTGGCGCGCGGTGTACGGGCCCGATACCTACGCGGTGGAAGAGGGCGGGGCCAGCTTCGTGTTCCTCGACGACGTGGTCTACGACCCTGCCGCCAAGCCGAGCTACGTGGGCGGGCTGCGCCCGGACCAGTTCACCTTCCTCGGCAACTACCTGAAGGGCCTGCCGCGTGACCGCCTGGTGGTGCTGGGCATGCACATTCCGCTGTTCGATGCCGCGCCAGGCCGCGAAACCTTCCGCCACGCCGACCGCACGCGCCTGTTCGAGATGCTCAAGGTGTTCCCCAACGTGCTGGTGCTCAGCGGCCACAGCCACACCCAGCAGCACTACTACCATGGCGCCGCCGAGGGCTGGCAGGGCAGCAAGCCGTTGCATGAGTACAACGTGGGCGCCGCCTGTGGCGCGTTCTGGTCGGGCGTGAAGGACAGCAGCGGCATTCCCGATGCCACCATGAGCGACGGCACGCCGAACGGCTATGCGGTGTTGTCGGTCAAGCCCGGCGGCGACTACGGCCTGCGCTACTACGTGGCCCGCGCGCCGGACGACTACCAGATCGCCCTGCACGCGCCCAAGGTGCTGCGCAAGGATGCCTACCCGGCGTGGGGTGTGTACGCCAATGTGTTCATGGGCCAGGCCGACACGCTGGTGGAGTACCGTGTGGACAGTGGTGCCTGGCAGAGCATGAAGCGGGTGGAGCAGCCGGATCCGCGCCTGCTGGTGGAGAACGTGGCCGACGACCAGGCCGAGCGCCTGCGCGGTTTCGATCGCTCTCCCGAAGCGACGCCGTCGCCGCACCTGTGGCGCGGCGCGCTGCCCACCAACCTGGCGGCCGGCGAGCACAAGGTGGAAGTGCGCGCGGTTCACGCCGATGGCCCCACCGCCTCGGCCAGCACCAGCTACCGGCTGCAGGTCGGCAAGCCTTGACGAGGTGCCTGCCGCGCACCGTGCAGCAGCTGCATACGCTGATGTACGGCGCTACATGCTTTGCAAACCCCGGGCGATCACCGAAAATCGCACCGGGTTATTCGACCCCAGCCAAGGCCTGCGAGTGAGCGTTGCGGTACCGTTTCCGGAGCATCCTCCGGCCCCGTCCGATGTGTCCCTGCTGACACCCGGTCGGGCATCGTCTGTTGAAACGCTGCTTGTCGCCGACGTCGGGGGAACGTTCGCGCGCCTGGCCGTGGCCGAACTGCGTGCCGGTCAGCCGCCGCAGCTGGTTGGCCTGCGCCGTTACAGCTGCGCCGCGTTTGCCAGCGTCGCCGCTATCCTGGCCGATTTCATCGCCAGCGCCGGGCAGCCGCTGGACAACGCCGTGGTGGCGATCGCCGGGCTGCTGGAAGGCGACCACCTGGTCAACACCAACCTGCCGTGGCCGGTGTCGGTGGCCGACACGCGCACCCAGGCCGGCCTGCGTTCGCTGGCGCTGATCAATGATTTCGAAGCGGTCGCCTACGCGATCCCGCATGTGCAGGCCGATACCCTGGTGCCGCTCAACGGCGAGCCCGAGGGCGGCTCGCGTTGCCCGGCGCTGGTGCTGGGCCCGGGCACCGGGCTGGGCGCGGCGCTGCGTTTCCAGGGCGGGCATCAACCGGTGCTGGCCAGCGAAGCGGGCCATGCCGCGCTTACGGCCGGCACGGAACTGGAACTGGAGATCCTGCGACAGATGCAGCAGCGCTGGGCGCACGTGGACCAGGAGCGCATCCTGTCCGGCAGCGGCCTGATGAATCTGTATCCGTGTCTGTGCGGCCTTCGTGGCGTGGCACCCCAATGGAACACGCCCGAACAGCTGATCGCCGCGGCGCATCTGGGCGACGACCCGGTGGCGGTGGAAACGCTGGAGGTGTTCAGCGCATGGCTGGGCAGCCTCGCCGGCGACCTCGCCATTACCTTCGGTGCGCGTTCGGTGTACCTGGTGGGCGGCATTCCGCCGCGCATCGCGCATTTCCTGCACGCGGGCGGCTTCCAGGCGCGGTTCCTGGCCAAGGGTGTGATGGGCCGGGTGCTGGCCCAGGTGCCGGTGTGGCGGGTGGAACATGGCGAACTGGGCATGCTGGGCGCGGCGGTCTGGCACGCCGCGCGCCACGGACGCGCCGTGGCATGACGCTTCCGCCCGGTTGGCGGGCGGCTCGATGACCGATCTTGCAGGGAGTGGGTGGGATGACCGATCGCAGACAGTTCCTCCAGGCCGGTGTGCTGGCCGCAGGCGCGCTGGCCTTGCCGCGTGCGGGCGCACGGGCGGCCAGTGGCGCGCGGGTGGTGTCCACCTGGGACTTTGGCGTGGGCGCCAACCAAGCGGCGTGGAAGGTCTTGGCGGGCGGCGGCAGCGCACTGGATGCGGTGGAAGCTGGCGCGCGCTGGGCTGAAAGCGAGTTGTGCAACCCCACCGTGGGCCGCTGCGGCAATCCCGATCGCGACGGTGTGCTCAGCCTCGATGCCAGCATCATGGACGGCGATGGCCGCTGTGGATCGGTGGCGGCGCTGACCGACATCCTGCATCCGGTGTCGGTGGCACGCAAAGTCATGGAAAACACCCCGCACGTGATGCTGGTCGGGGAGGGAGCGCAGCAGTTCGCGGTGGCGCAGGGCTTCGAGCGCAAGAAGCTGCTCACGCCCGCCGCCGAGAAGGCATGGCACGACTGGTTGAGGACCGCGCAGTACACGCCGGAGATCAACGTCGAGCGCCGCGGGCGTCCGGGCGACAGCAGCAACCACGACACCCTGGGCATGCTGGCCATCGACGCCAACGGCCGTCTGGCCGGTGCCTGCACCACCAGTGGCATGGCCTGGAAGCTGCACGGCCGCGTGGGCGACAGCCCGATCATCGGCGCTGGCCTGTACGTGGACAACGAGGTGGGCGGGGCGACGGCGTCGGGGGTGGGCGAAGAGATGATGCGCAACGCCGCCTCGTTCCTGGTGGTGGAGCTGATGCGCCAGGGCCGCTCGCCCGCCGAGGCTTGCCGTGAGGCGATCGCCCGGCTGGTGCGCAAGCGCCCCGAGGCCAGCAAGACCCTGCAGGTGTGCTTCCTGGCGCTGGACAAGCACGGGCAGGTTGGTGCGTATGCGTTGCACCGGGGATTCGTCTACGCGGTATGCGACAAGGATCGCCAGGACGACCTGCGTGATTCGGCATCGGTCTACAGCAGCGAGCAGACCTGAGCATGGCGCGGCGGCTGCTGGAAATCGCCTCCAATTCGGTCGCCTCGGCGTTGGCCGCGCAGGCTGGTGGCGCCGATCGCATTGAACTGTTCGACAACCTCGCTGAGGGCGGCACCACACCGTCTTACGGCAGCATTGCCGTGGCCCGCGAGCGCCTGCGCATTGCGCTGTTCGTGCTGATCCGTGCGCGCCCCGGCGACTTCCACTACGGCCCGCTCGAGGCGGAGATCATGCTGCGCGATATCGCCCAGTGCCGCCAGCTGGGCTGCGATGGCGTGGTGATTGGCGCGCTGGACGCCGACGGCAGCGTGGACACGGCGCTGTGCCAGGCGCTGGTGTCGGCCGCCGGGCCGCTGCAGGTGACGTTCCATCGCGCGTTCGACGCCGCACGCGACCTGCCCGCCGCGCTGGAGCAGGTCATCGCGCTGGGCTGCCAGCGCGTGCTGACCTCGGGCGGCCAGGCCAGTGCCGAAGCGGGGGCGGAGATGTTGGCGGCGCTGGTGGCGCAGTCGTACGCGCGCATTGGCGTGATGGCCGGCGCAGGGCTCAACGCGCGCAACATCGCCGCGGTGGCCGCACGCACGGGGTGTGTTGAACTGCACGCATCGGCCAAGGCCGCGCAACGTTCGGCGATGCGCCACCACAACCCGGCCTTGGTCGGCCTGTCGCCGGATTGGACCGGCACCGACGCCGAAGAAGTCACCGCGCTGCGCGCCGCGCTGGACCGGATCTGAAGAATCGGGCGGGTAGAGCCACCCCATGGGTGGCTGCTCTTCGTTCCGCCACCGCGTGTAGCCACCGAAGGCTGCGACAGCCACCATGGGGTGGCTCTACGTGCATCCCGCGATAGCATTCCGCGCGCCCACAAAAAACGGCAGCCACCTGTACCAGCGCGGCTGCCGTGGAGGACCGTTTCCCCGCCCGAAGGCGGGGGCGGGTGACGCTTAGAACTTGTAGTTCACGCCGAAGTACAGCTGGCGGCCGGTGTAGGTGTTGGAGATCAGGCGTGCCTTGCTGTCGCCGCCGAGGTAGATGCGCTGTTCGGACTTGGTGGCATTCAGCACCGAGGCGGTGAACGTCAGGGCTTCGGTGAAGTTGTAGGCCACGTTGAGGTCCAGCTGGTCGTACGGCTCGGAGTACTGGGTGAGGCCGTTGTTCAGGCCGCCGACGACTTCGCCGCGACGGTTGTATGAGGCGCGTGCCAGGAACTTCTCGTTCTCGTAGAAGAAGGTGAGGTTGGCCTGGTTCTTGGCGCTGCCCACCAGCGGCGATGCGCCGATTTCCTCACCGTCCAGCACGATCGAGGCCAGGTTGGTGTCGTTGTAGGTGTAGTTGGCCTGCACGCCAAAGCCCATGTCGAAGGTGTACTGGCCATACAGCTCCACACCCTGCGACACGCCATCGCGCGCGTTGGCTTCGGTCTCGTACTTCTGCACCGTCACCGTCTGGCCGCCCACCGTCATCTGCTGGTCGCGCACCACCGGCACCGTGAAGTTGCCCACGTCCTTGCGGAACAGGGCCGCACCGGCGACCGCACCCGGCTTGAAGTACCACTCCAGGCCGATGTCGTACTGGGTGGCCTTGAACGGTTCCAGGTTCTTGTTGCTGCCATGCCCGTACCAACCGGGCGTATCGGTGCCACCGGCGACGCGACGGTCGTTGCTGTACTCCTCACTCACATAGCTGAGGCTGCCGGGGGCGGCGATGCTGGTGTAGCTCGGGCGGGCGATGACCTTCGACGCGGCGCCACGCAGCACCAGGTTGTCGGTGATGTCCCAGGCGATGTTGAAGCTCGGCAGGAAGTCGGTGTAGGTGCGGTCCAGCGAGGCGAACTCGTAGGTCTTCTCACGCGCCAGCCCGTCCGGCAGCCGCACGAAGCCGCTCTGGCAGACGTACCCGGTGTTGGACGCGATCAGCGGGGCGGCAGCGGGGTCGTTGCAGCCCATCGGCGCGCCAGCGGCGTTGTCCTGGAAATAGTCGTTGAAGCGTTCCACCGAATCACTCGACTCGGCGAACTGCTGGGTGCGCACCACGCGCACGCCGACGTTGCCGCGCAGGCGCTCGGTACGGAAGTTGGCCTGGAAGTAGCCGGAGTAGATCTTCTCGTTGACGTTGTAGACGAAGTCGTCTTCCTTGCGGCTGTACGAACCACCGTACTTGTCGCTGAGGTAGTTGATGTAGGCGGGGTAGTTGATGCCCGGGAATACATTGGCGTTGAAGCCGCCGGCAATGTTGCTGATCGGGGTGGACAGGAAGAACCCGGGCTGGGCGACGCCAGCGGTGGAGTCGCAGCCGGCCTGGTAGCGGTTGTTGTCGTAGTCGGCCGGGTCCTTGCCATTGCACACCCAGTAGGTGTTGCCGGTGTTGCGGTGTACTTCGCCATCACGGTACTTGGCGCCGAACTGGATGGAGTCCAGCCAGCCGCTTTCGAACATCTTGGTAACGTCGGCCTGGAAGTAGTTCTGCTTGACGCTGGTCTGCATCCACGATGACCCGGTGGAGCCGGTGTCGATCTCGGCGACGCCGGCCATCAGCTGGTCCTGCAGGTTCGGCGAGAAGGTCACGCTTGGCGTGCCGGTCAGGTCCCAGGCGGTGTAGCTGTTGCCGGACTGCCACACGCCGTCCACCTGGCGGCGCGGCTTGGCCGACATGCCGAAGTTCATCGACGGACCGCCTTCGGACCAGGTACGGCCACCGGTGAAGGACGCCTTCCACAGCGGGCTGATGTCCCAGTCGATGGTCAGGTCAGCGGTCTGCGAGAGCGCCTTTTCCTTGCTGTAAGTGCCGGTCAACTGCGGGGTGGGGATGGTGCAATCATCCGGGCCCCAGCCACCGGGCGCCATGCCGGCGGCGGCAGCCTGTTCTTCGCTGCAGTAGTAGGTCTTGCCGGCCAGCTTTTCGTACTGGGCGCCGGTGACGATGCTGCCGCTGGGGTCGAAGCTCATGCCGTTGAGCAGGCGCCCGCCGGCCCAGTTGCCGTCGCCGTTGAAGCGCGCCAGGTTCCATTCGGGAACCTTCAGCATGTTCTGGGTGTAGTTGCCTTCCAGCTCGAAGCGGAAGTAATTGGCGGTCAGGGTCAGGTTGTCGATCGGCTTGAACTGGAACGTGAACTGCCCGCCGGTACGCTCGCGCTTCTCCTCCTTCACGGCGAAGTTCACCGAGGTGGGCATGAAGAACTCGCTGTAGTTGCGCCCGCTCTGGTCGTTGAACCCCGACTGGCCCCACCAGTAGTGGATGCCGTCCTGGCTCAGCACGTTGCCGTTGGCATCCACCGCATCGGTGCCGTTGCCGTACCACTGATAGTCTTCAGTGCTCACCTGCATGGTGCGGCTGGTGCGCTTCTGCTTGGTGGCGCCGATCAGCACGCCGAAGCGCTCGTCTTCGCTGTGCCACGAGTACAGCGCGGACGCCTGCGGGTCGACGTCGTGGCTGGTGTCCGACGAGGTGCCTTCCAGGTTGACGTAACCGGAGTTGCTTTCCATCTCGAGCGGGCGGCGGGTGTGCAGGATCACCGTACCGCCGATGCCGCCTTCGTCGATGCGCGCTTCCGGCGATTTGAACAGCTCGGCGCTGGACAGCATGTTGGACGGCAGCAGGGTGTAGTTGAACGACCGGGTGGCCTCGTTGTTGGTTTCCGAGGTGGCCACGTAGTTGCCGTTCAACTGGGTCAGCGTCAGGTCCGGCGCCAGGCCGCGCACGCTGACGGTCTTGCCTTCGCCGCCGCTGCGTTCGATCACCACGCCCGGCACGCGCTGCAGGGCATCGGCCACGTTTTTGTCGGGGAACTTGCCGACGTCTTCGGCGGTGATCACTTCGACAACGGCGTTGGCGTCGCGCTTCTGCTGCAGACTCTTTTCGATGGCGTAGCGATAGCCGGTGACGTTCACGCTGTCGAGCGTGGTGGCCTCCGGCGACGAAGCGGGGCTGGCCTGCTGTGCGAAGGCACTGGCGGGCACCATCGCGGCGGCGAACAGCGTGGCGGTAATGGCGGCCGACAGCGTGTCGCGGTTGCGCATGCGGGACATCTTGTTCATTCCACTCTCTCCCTCTCCTGGATTGAAACGGTGGCGATACGTTGTTGAATCGATCTAATGTTTTGGGAGAGCTGTTGCCAGCGCTGAGCTCCCGTGCGTCCCGCATGCAGCCTGGTGGGCCCCCACCCACCGCTCCGGCAATCGTGACCGTTTGAAGTTGGATCGATCTAAACGATTGGCGGGGGATTTTTAGCACGGGTTCGGCAGGGAAGCATGCTGCTCCGCAATATGGCCAAGGCCGGCAGGGAACCGGGCCGATGAGGTCGAAGGGGTGAAAACGTTTTCTTGCGCAGGACGGCGGAGGCGGGGCCGCTGGTCGATCCTCCCAACGTAAAAGACCGCTCCTGCTGGAACTGCAGGCGCCGGTGGAGGCGGGTTCTCGGCGCCAGGCTCCGCAACGGCGGACTTGGCCGCCCTCCTGGACTAAAAAAGCCCCAGGGCTGGCCAGGGGTGCCGATGGGATGGAACAGCTCGCCATGTTGCGCCGCAGAATGCATCCGCCGAAATCTCCGTGCTTTACTTGAATCGATCTAAATTCACGCCAACGTGGATCTGGACCGGTGCCAGCGGGGGAGTGGCTGGCACGCCATGGCGGGCGTCCGCCGTGCCTTTTTCCGTCTGCCGTACCGACATCGACCCACAGGATCCACGCATGCGCCGACTGCCGTCCGTCATCGCCGTTACCCCCTTGCGCCGCCCACTGCCGCGCCTGGCTTGCCTGCTCGCGCTGGCCTTTGCCCCGGTCCTGCAGGCCGCCGCCCCGGTCGCGCTGGAGCGCGAGGTCAACACCTTCATCGGCAGCAAGGATGACGGCAACACCTTCCCGGGGGCGTCGGCACCGTTCGGCCTGATCCAGGTCAGCCCGATCGGCGAGCACTACGCCGGCTGGCGCTACGACGACCCGAAGATCCGCGGGTTCGGCCATTCGTTCCTGTCCGGGGCCGGGTGCTGGGAGCAGGGCGGCCAGGTGTCGGTGCTGCCGGTCACCGGCAGCATCGGCAAGGGCGGCGACTTCAACACCGACGATGCCAAGAGCTTCGACCACAAGCGCTACGCGTCCCCGTACACCCACGATGGTGAGATCGGCCAGGCCGGCTACTACAAGGTGCGCCTGACCGGCTACGGCGGCATCGATGCCGAAGCCACCGCGCGTACCCGTGCCGCCGCCGAGCGCTACACCTTCTCGGTCGACGCCGGCACCGGCCACGTGCTGGTCAACGTGGGCCAGGCCAACGAGCGCCATTCGGTGATCGGCAGCGTGATCGACGTGGTGGGCGATCGCGTGGTGGAAGGCAAGCTGGTTACCAAGAGCTTCTGCGGCGGCCACCAGTACACCACCTGGTTCCGCCTCGAGTTCGACCGCCCGTTCAAGGCGTTCGGCACCTGGGGCGAAGAAGGCGGCCTGGCCGGCGCGCGCCACCGCATGGAGGGCGAACAGAAGCCCAGCGGCGCCTGGTTGAGTTTCGATACCGGCAAGAACCGCACGGTTACCGCGATCAGCGCCATCTCGCACGTGGACGCAGAAGGCGCGCGCAACAACCTCCGCAGCGAGGGCATGCAGGGCGGCAAGCTGCTCGGCTTCGAGCAGATGCGCAGCCAGTCGCAGCAGCAGTGGCGCCGCGAGCTGGCCACGACGCGCGTGCAGGGCGGCACCCCTGACGACCGCACCGTGTTCTATTCGGCGCTGTACCACGCCCTGCTGCAGCCGCTGACCGGCAGCGATGCCGACGGGCGCTACCGTGGCTACGACGACGCGATCCATCGCGCCGACGGCTGGACCTACTACGAGTACTTCTCGCTGTGGGATACCTATCGCGCACAGAACCAGTGGCTGGCCCTGACCCGCCCGCAGGTGGCGCGCGACATCGGCCGCAGCCTGCTGGCCATCAACGAACAGGGTGGCTGGCTGCCGCGTTGGGGTTACGCCAATTTTGAAACCAACATCATGACCGGCGACCCGGTTACCCCGTTCCTGGTCGACCTGTGGCGCTTCGGCGCGCTGGCCGGGCGCGAGGGCGAGGCCTACACCGCGCTGCGTCGCAACGCCTTCGAGCAGCCGCCGCTGAACTCGCGGCATGCCGGCCGGTCGGGCAACCCCGGGTACGTGGACAACGGCTACGTCGCCTACGACCGCGCGTTCCCCTCCAAGGGCATGGACGTGGACCCGCACCACGGCGGTTCGGCCACGCTGGAATACGCCTTGGCCGACTGCGCGCTGGCGCAGATGGCCGATGGCCTGGGCCACGCCGACGATGCCAGCACGCTGCGCGCGCGGGGCGGCAACTGGCACAAGGTGTGGGACCCGCAAGTGCGCGATGAGGAGACCGGCATGAGCGGCTTCCCGCGTCCGCGCATGGACGACGGCAAGTGGTACGTGCCGTCCGATGGCCACTACAGCCCGCGCTCGCACCATGGCTTCCATGAGGGCACCGCGTGGCAGTACCAGTGGCTGGCGCAGCAGGACGTGCCGGGGCTGGTGCAGGCCATGCACGGCCGCGAACAGGCCGGCAAGCGCCTGGATGCGTTCTTCGCCTACGACGCGCTGGTGCAGTCGCCGCTGACCGCCGCGCGCAAGGAATGGGTGGTGGGCCCGTACAGCTACTACAACCAGTACCGCTACAACCCCAACAACGAACCGGACCTGCACGCGCCGTGGATGTACACACTGATCGGCCAGCCGTGGAAGACCGCCACGGTGGTACGTGCCGCGCAGCAGCTGTTCACCAACGCCCCCAACGGCGTCACCGGCAACGATGACCTGGGCACGATGTCGGCGTGGTACCTGTTCAGCGCGATCGGCCTGTACCCGGCTGTGCCGGGCAGTGGCCAGTTCCTGCTGCATACCCCGCGCTTCACCCAGGTGGAGGTGGACCTGGGCACCGGCCGCACGCTGACCCTGGCCGCCGACGGTGCCGATGGGCGCACGCTGCAGTATGTGCAGGGCGTGCGCGTGGACGGCAAAGACCATGCCCCGGTGTGGCTGGACTGGACCCGGCTGCAGCAGGGCGGTCGCATCGACTTCGCGCTGGCTGCGCAGGCGCCCACCCGTGGCTGGGGCACCCAGGTCGACGCGCTGCCGCGCTCGTTCTGCGCTACCCCGGGGGCGGTGCTGGAATGAAGCGTTGCATCGGCGGCGGTCGCCATCCAGCTGCCTGCAGGGGCGCGGTCCGCTGGCCGATGCGATCGTTTACGCTTGCCGGATGACAAGGACCGGGCAGACACCATGAACGACAAGGTCAAACCAGCGGGCAAGGGCACGCGCGCCGTCACCGTGACCGATATCGCCGAAGCCATCGGCGTGTCGCGGGCGACCGTGTCGCTGGTGCTGCGTGGCAGCCCGTTGGTCAATGTCGACACCCGCGCCAAGGTCGAGGCCGAGCTTCGCCGCCAGCGCTATGTCTACAACCGGGGCGCGGCCAACCTGCGCCGCCGCACCTCGTCCAGCGTGGCCCTGGTGATCAACGACCTGTCCAACCCGTTCTTCGCCGAATTCGCCTCCGGGGTGGACGAGGCCCTGGGTGCGAAGGGTTTCGTGACCCTCCTGGGCAGCACCGGCGAATCGCCGCGGCGGCAGCAGGCGGTGCTGACCACGTTGATGGAACACACCCCGGCCGGATTGATCCTGTCGCCGGCCGAAGGCAGCGATGCAGCCGAACTGCGCCAGGTGCTGGGCTTCAACGCCAACGTCCTGCTGTTCAACCGCGAACCGCCGGGTGCCGACTGGGATTTCCTGACCCTGGACAACCAGCAGGGGGCCTACCTGGCCACCCGCCACCTGATCGAGCGCGGGCACGAGCGCATCGCCTTCTTCGGTGGCCATGCCGATTCCAGCTCCTGCCACCAGCGCCGGTTGGGCTACGCGCAGGCACTGGCCGAAGCGGGCAGGGAGCTGCATCCGGACTGGCTGATCGAGTCGGCCCCCAGCCGCCTGGAAGCTGCGGCGCGCAGCGAAGAACTGTTCGCGCGTGTGCCGGCACCGACCGCGGCGGTCTGCTACAACGACAGCGTTGCACTCGGGTTGATGCTGGGCCTGGCCTCCCGCGGGGTGCGCCCCGGCGTGGACTTCGCCGTCACCGGTTTCGATGATATCTCCGAAGCGGCGGTCGCCTTGCCGCCGCTGACCACGCTCACCGTGAACCCGCGCGAGCGCGGCCGCCAGGCGGCCGAACTGCTGCTGCAGCGCCTGGACCATCCCGACGCCGCGCCACAACGCACCGTGGCGCCCGTACGACTGCGCATCCGCGCCAGCAGCGGCCCGGTGGCCGCGTGATGGCGTTTCCCTTTACCTGCCCGCGCAACGAGGCGCGTACTTGAATGCCCATTTCTCCAACGCCCCGACTGCCTGCCTCGTCATCGTCCGCGCCCGTGGTCAACACGCGCATGGCCCTGGCCGTGGCCACCACGATCTTCTTCATGTGGGGCTTTCTGACCTGCCTCAACGACATCCTGATCCCGCACCTGAAGGCGGTGTTCGAACTGAACTACGCCAAGGCGATGCTGGTGCAGTTCACCTTCTTCGGCACCTACTTCCTGATGTCGCTCCCGGCCGGGCGGCTGGTGGCGCACCTGGGCTACAAGAAGGGCATCGTGGCCGGCCTGGCCATCGCGGGCGTCGGCGCACTCGGCTTCTGGCCGGCCGCCGAACTGCGCGTGTATGAAGCCTTCCTGGGCGCACTGTTCGTGCTGGCCACCGGCATCACCGTGCTGCAGGTGGCGGCCAACCCGTACGTGGCGCTGCTGGGACCGGAACAGACCGCTTCGAGCCGGTTGACGCTGGCCCAGGCGTTGAACTCGCTGGGCACGGCGATCGCGCCGATCTTCGGCGGGCTGCTGATCCTCGGCAACACGGTCAAGAGCGCCGATGAGATCGCCGCGCTGCCCTCGGCCGAGCAGATCGCGTACCGCGTGCAGGAAGCGCAGTCGGTGCAGGGCCCGTACGTCGGCCTGGCGATCGCGCTGGCGCTGCTGGCCATCTTCGTTTACCTGTTCCGCCTGCCGGCGCTGACCGAAACCACCGAACAGGCCGACAGCGGCACGCATACTCTGATGGATGCGCTGCGCCACAAGCACGTGTTGTTCGGCGTGCTGGCGATCTTCTTCTACGTGGGCGCCGAAGTGTCGATCGGCAGCTTCCTGGTGAACTACCTGTCGATGCCGTCCATCGGTGGCTTCACCGAGCAGCAGGCCACCCATTACGTGTCGGCGTACTGGACGCTGGCGATGATCGGGCGTTTTGCCGGCTCGGCGATCATGACGCGGTTCTCGCCGCGCCTGCTGCTGACCCTGTTTGCGGTCGTCAACGTGCTGCTGCTGGCACTGACCATGCTCGGCTCGGGTCACGTGTCGCTGTATTCGGTGGTAGTGGTCGGCCTGTTCAACTCGATCATGTTCCCGACCATCTTCGCGCTCAGCATCGAGCGCCTGGGACCGCTGACCAACAAGGCGTCCAGCCTGTTGATCATGGCCATCGTGGGCGGCGCCGTGGTGCCGTACCTGCAGGGCGTGCTGGCCGACCATATCGGGCTGCAGCCGTCCTTCATCCTGCCGCTGGTCTGCTACGGCTACATCATTTTCTATGGCCTGTCGGGTTCGCGCCCGAGCGCCGCATTCCGCCAGGGAGCCTGAGGCCCGAATGAGCAAGATTGTCTGTTTCGGCGAGATTTTGATCGATCTACTTGCCCAGCCGCCGGCCACGCCGGACACGCCGCGTGCGTTCCTGCAATACGCCGGTGGTGCACCGGCCAATGTTGCCGTCGCAGCGGCACGGTTGGGGGCCGACACCCATTTCGCCGGCATGCTCGGCCAGGACATGTTCGGTGACTTCCTCGCCGAAAGCCTGGCCGATGCGGGCGTGGCCACCGACTGCATCGTGCGCACCGACGCGGCCAAGACCGCGCTGGCGTTCGTGGCCCTGGACGCGCACGGCGAGCGCAGCTTCAGCTTCTACCGCCCGCCGGCGGCAGACCTGCTGTTCCGCAGCAGCCACTTCCATCCCAACTGCTTCGCCGGCACGCGCAGTTTCCATGTGTGTTCCAACAGCCTGACCGAAGCGGAGATCGCCGAAGCCACGCTGGACGGCATGCGCCGCGCGCGCGCCGCCGGCGCCATGGTCAGCATCGACCTCAACCTGCGCCCCGCGCTGTGGCCGGCCGGCGTGGACCCGCTGCCGCGGCTGTGGGAGGCCCTGCAGCTGGGCGAGCTGGTCAAGCTGTCGCGCGAGGAACTGGATTACCTGGCCGCCGCACACGCGGGTGGCGGCGACGCGGTCATTGCACGGCTGCTGGGCGCGCAGGCCCAGGCGGTGGTGATCACCGATGGCGCCGCCCCGATCCGCTGGCACACCCGCCATGCGGAGGGCGTGCTCACCGGCTTCCGCGTGCAGACGGTGGATTCCACCGCGGCAGGCGACGCGTTCGTGGGCGGTTTGTTGTTCGGCATCGGCGAGCGCGGTGGCGACGGCAGTGCCTTCGCCACGTTCTGCCAGGACCCGTCCGCCCTGACTGGGGCCATCCGCTTCGGTGCGGCGGTGGGGGCACTGGCCGTGACCCGCAAGGGCGCGTTCGCCGCCATGCCCAGCCTTGATGAAGTCCACCAGCTGCTGCAGCAACAACAGGAAGACGCCGCATGACCACGCCGGTTCCACCGACCCCCGATTTCCGTTCGCCTGCGTTCCTGCGCGCGCATATCGCGCAGACCATGGCCTTCTACCAGCCGCATGAGATCGACCCCGACGGCGGCTTCTTCCACTACTACCGTGACGATGGCAGCGTGTACGACACCCGCCATCGCCACCTGGTAAGCAGCACCCGCTTCGTGTTCAACCACGCGATGGCCTACCGCGAATTCGGCAAGCCCGAGGATCTGGCGGCGGTCGAGCACGGCCTGCGCTACCTGCGCCAGGTGCACCGCAACCCGGCCACCGGCGGCTACGCCTGGACCCTGCGTGATGGCGTGGTCGAAGACGCCACCAACCACGGCTACGGCGTGGCGTTCGTGTTGCTGGCCTACAGCTGCGCGCTGAAGGCGGGCATCAGTGACGCGCGCGGCTGGATGGATGAAACCTGGCAGCTGCTGGAGCTGCGCTTCTGGGAGCCGTCGTTCGGCCTGTACAAGGACGAGGCAGACGCGAACTGGACCTTCAGCGACTACCGCGGCCAGAACGCCAACATGCACATGTGCGAAGCGATGCTGGCCGCCTTCGAAGCCAGCGGCGAACAGCGCTACCTGGAACGCGCGCTGCTGCTGGCCGACCACATGACCCGCCGCCAGGCCGCCCAGGCCGATGGGCTGGTGTGGGAGCACTACGACCGCCAGTGGCAGATCGACTGGGACTACAACCGCGACAACCCCAAGCACCTGTTCCGCCCGTGGGGCTTCCAGCCCGGCCACCAGACCGAGTGGGCCAAGCTGCTGCTGATCCTGGACCGCCACGTGCAGGCCGACTGGCTGGTGCCCACCGCCCGCCACCTGTTCGACGTGGCCGTGGCGCGCAGCTGGGACGCCGAGCGCGGTGGCCTGTACTACGGCTTCGCGCCGGACGGCACTGTGTGCGACGACGACAAGTACTTCTGGGTGCAGGCCGAGTCGCTGGCCACCGCGGCGCTGCTGGCCAAGCGGACCGGCGAGGCGCAGTACTGGGACTGGTACGACCGGCTGTGGGGCTATGCCTGGCAGCACATGATCGACCACCGTTACGGCGCCTGGTACCGCATCCTGGATGCGGACAACCGGTCCTACAGCGACGAGAAAAGCCCGGCGGGCAAGACCGATTACCACACCATGGGCGCGTGCTACGAAGTACTCAACGTGGTCCGCTGAATCGGCAGAGCCGACCGTCGGTCGGCTGCTCCAACACCCCGGCAGAGCCGACCGTCGGTCGGCTGCTCCGACACCCCGGCAGAGCCGACCGTTGGTCGGCTGCTCCCACAACCAGGCAGGCCACCATGCGCGCGCACCGCCGTTTCCATGTCGTTGCACCGGCCCGCTGGCTGATGCTGGTTCTGCTGGCAGCATGGGCACTGCCCGTGGCTGCCGCGCCGTTGGCGGCGGACTGGTCATTCCGCCTGCTGCCCGGTGACGCGCGCGGTGCCGCGCACCCCGGCCTGCAGCAGTGGCGCCCGGCACAGGTGCCCGGGGCGGTGCACACCGACCTGCTTGCGCAGGGTCTGACAGCCGATCCCTACGTGGGCGCGCCGGAGGCAGGCCTGCAGTGGATCGGGCTGGCCGATTGGGAATACCGTGCCCGCTTCGACGTGGACGCGGCCACGCTGGCGCGCGCGCATGCCGAACTGGCATTCGACGGCCTGGACACGTTCGCCACGGTGAGTTTGAACGGGCAGCCGCTGCTGCAGGCCAACAACAGCCACCGCACCTGGCGCGCGCGGGTGGACGGCCGGTTGCGTGCCACCGGCAATGAGCTGCGCATCGTGCTGCGGTCCCCGATCACCACGTTGCTGCCAGGCGTCCAGGCGATGCCGCACAAAATCGCCGGCAACTACCCCTCGCCGTACGGCGACGAGCCCAAGGACGCGATGGTCGGCAACTTCGTGCGCAAGCCCGGCTACCACTTCGGCTGGGACTGGGGCCCGCGTTACGTGACGGCCGGTATCTGGCGAGCGGTGCAGCTGGACAGCTGGAACGGGCGGCGCCTGACCGACGTGGCCGTGCAGACCCGCGCGCTGGACGCCGCACAGGCCGACCTGGCGATCACGGTGCAGGTGGACAGCGCCGCGCGTGGCTCTGCCGCAGTGCGCGTGGAGGTGCTGGATCCGGACGGGGTACCGGTGGCCCGCATCGATCGTGACGCCGCGCTGCAGGCAGGAGACAACGCCATTACCGTGCCGGTCGCGTTGAAACAGCCACGCCGCTGGTGGCCGGCCGGGCAGGGCGAGCAGGCACGCTATACCGTGCGGGCCACGCTGGGGCCGGGCGGTGCGGACGCGCGCCACATCGAACGGCGCATCGGCCTGCGTACCGTGGAGCTGCGCCGTGAGGTGGACCGCCAGGGCGGGCAGGGCTTTGCGTTCGTCATCAACGGCGTGCCGATTTTCGCCAAGGGCGCCAACGTGATTCCGTTCGACATGTTCCCGGCCCGCGTGGACGCCGCGCGGATCCGCCGCGAACTCACCGCCGCGCGCGACGCCAACATGAACATGCTGCGCAACTGGGGCGGAGGGTACTACGAGGATGACGTGTTCTTCGACATCGCCGACGAACTGGGCCTGCTGGTCTGGCAGGACTTCATGTTCGGCGGCGGCATGCAGCCCGGCTACGATCCGGCCTTCCGTGCCAACGTGGTGGCGGAGGCGCGCGACAACGTGCGCCGGCTGCGCCACCACCCCAGCGTGGTGCTGTGGTGTGGCAACAACGAAGAAGAAACCGCCTGGAAGGACTGGGGCCACGGCCGTGACCTGACCGCTGCCGACCCGGCCTTCGCGGCGAAGGTATGGCAGGGCTACGTGGACCTGTTCGGCAACGACCTGCGCCAGGTGGTGGCCGACGAAGGTCTGGGCGTGCCGTACTGGTCCAGCTCGCCCAGCAACGATCTGGACGACAAGGCCAACGATTCCACCCGTGGCGACAAGCACTACTGGCAGGTATGGGGCAACCCGGCGCTGCCGGTGACCGCGTACCTGCGCGAAACCCCGCGCTTCATGTCCGAATACGGGCTGCAGGCATGGCCGTCGCTGCGCACGCTGGAGGGCATCATTCCGGCCGCCGAGCAGCAGGTGGACAGCGCCACGGTACGCGCCCACCAGAAGTTCATGGCGGGCGAGGGCAACCAGCGCCTGATGAAGTACATCGAAGAGGAGTACGGCACGCCACGCGATTTCCCGGCGTTCGTGTACCTCAGCCAGGTGATGCAGGCCGACGGCATCCAGCTGGCCGCGCTGCACCACCGCGCGTCGCGGCCGTACACCATGGGCTCGCTGTACTGGCAGCTCAACGACGTGTGGCCGGGGGCGTCGTGGTCCAGCATCGACTACGCGGGCCGCTGGAAGGCACTGCACTTCCATGCCAAGCGCTTCTTCGCGGACCAGGCTGTGGCCGCACTGCGCGACGACGGCATGACCCGGGTCAGCCTGCTCAACGACCGTCAACACGGGCTGCAGGCGACGTGGCGGATGCGGGTGATGGATCTCGATGGCGGGCTGCGCAGCGAGCAGCGGGATACCGTTGCGGTGCCGCCGTTGTCCGCGCTGGAGGTGGGCCGGTTCGCCGATGCGGACCTGTTGAAGGGGGCCGATCCCGCCGGCACGGTGGCGGTGGTCGAGTTGCTCGACGGCACGCAGGTGGTGTCGCGGCAGGTGGTCTATTTCGTGGCGGCCAAGGCGCTGGCGTTGTCGCCGGTGAAGATCGACAGCGCGCTGCGCGCGGACGGCGAGAGTGCCGTGCTGACCCTGCGTGCGCCGAAGCTGGTGCGTGCGCTGTGGATCGACTTCGACGGCGTGGATGCCACCCTGGACGACAACGCGCTGGACCTGGTGCCGGGCGAGACGGTCAGCATCCGCCTGCGCAGTGAGGCGGACCTGGACACGCTGCGTGATGCGCTGCGCTTTACCTCGCTTGCGGATGTAATGCGACGGGCGTCCGGCATGGCGCCAGCCGACCGGTAGAGCCGATTCGGTAGAGGCGACCGGTAGAGCCGACTGTTAGTCGGCTGCTCTTCTTCGATCGGCATGGCGTTAGCCGACTAACAGTCGGCTCTACCCGTCAGGTCTACCGGTCGGGTCTGCCCGTGCGCTCTACAGCGTAATCTGCTGGAAATTCTCGACGCGGTCGTGGCCGTGGGTGGCTTCGCCGCTGCGCGGCAGCGGGTAGTCGTCCAGGCGGTCGAGCAGACGGGTCTGCAGGCCGGCCTCGCGTGCGGCATCCAGCTCTTCGACCACGTCGGACAGGAACACGATCTGGCCCGCCGGTACCCCGATCGCCTTGACGATGTGGCGGTAGCTGTCGGCGTCGCGCTTGCCGCCCACTTCGGTGTCGAACCAGCCCGACACCAGCCCGGTCAGGTCACCGGCCTCGCTGAAGCCGAAGAACTGCTTCTGCGCCGGCACCGAGCCGGACGAGTACACGTACAGCGGCTTGCCTTCGGCATGCCAGCCCTTCAGCACCGCTGCTACTTCCGGGTAGAAGTGCGCCTTGTAGTCGCCGTTGCGGTAGCCGCTTTCCCAGATCATGCCCTGCAGCGCCTTCAGCGCGGTGTGCTTGCGGTCCTGGTCGATCCAGCCCTGCAGCGTCTCCACGATCAGGCTGTCCTGGCAGGCGCCGCCGATCTCCGCGGCCACCGCGTCCAGCCAGCGGCGCACCTCCGGCTGCTGGCCATGGGCGGCGACGAACGCCGGCAGGGCCTTGCGCGCATACGGGAACAGCACGTTCTTGACGAACGAAATGCTGCTGGTGGTGCCCTCGATATCGGTGAGGATGACGGTCGGATGCGGCATGGATCAGTCGGCCTGGTGCTGTGCGGGGTGGTAACGCGGGAACTGCTGGGCGATGTCGCTGCCGGTGAAATGGCCCACCCAGCCGTCGGCTTCGGTGAAGAAGCGGATCGCGACAAAGCTGGGCTCTTCGCCCATGTCGAACCAGTGGGTGATGCCATCGGGCACGGCGATCAGGTCGTCCTTGACGCACTCGATCTCGTAGACCTTGCCGTCCAGGTGCAGCGTGAACAGGCCAGAGCCGGCCACGAAGAAGCGCACCTCGTCTTCCTTGTGGAAGTGTTCGTCGAGGAACTTCTTGCGCAGCTCGGCGCGGTTGGGGTTGTCCGGGGCAATCGAGGCCACGTCCACGCTCTTGAAGCCATGCTCGGCCACCAGCCGGGCGATGTCGGCCTTGTAGGCGGCGAACACCTCCTCCTGGCTCGCGCCGGGCGCGACCTCCTGGGTGGCTTGCCAGCGCTCGAAGGTGACGCCGATCTGCTTGAGTTCGGCGGCGATCGCCGCGCCATCGCGGCTGTCGAACAGCGGGGCGTCCGGGGCGGTGTCGTCAAAAATGCGGAGTCGGCTCATGGCGGCGGCAGTGAGGCGGAGAAAGGGGGAAGGAAAGGGTACCAGCGCAGCGCCGGGGAAGGGGCCGCAGGCTGATGGTGATGGGCGGAATACAGATTCCCTTCAGGAATCTGGAGAGTCCGCAGCCCACGGTAGTGCCGGCCGCTGGCCGGCTCTTCATGAACGTTAAAAGATCTGGAAGAGCCGACCAGCGGCCGGCACTGCCTGGATTGCGTGTAGCCGGCCAGCGGCCGGCACTACCTGGATTGCGTGGAGCCGGCCAGCGGCCGGCATTACCGGGGTGCCGCGTTGCTGGTCAGCCGCGCAGTTTGCGCAGTTCCAGTTCGCAGTGGAACAGGAATTCGAAGGCTTCCAGGTGGCGGCGTGCTTCGGCCATGGTGCGGCCCCAGGCGTACAGGCCGTGGCCGTCGATCAGGTAGCCCCACAGGCATTGGGTGTCGAGCAGCGCGTCGACCTGGGCCGACAGCACGTCCATGTCCTGGGTGTTGGCGAACACCGGCACGTCGATGGCCATTTCGTGGGTGCTGTTGCCGTGGAAGGCCTTGAGCAGCTCATAACCTTCCAGGCGGATATGGCCCTGCGGCGCATACAGGCGCGAGGCGACGGTCTGCACGGGCGAGTGGGTGTGCAGCACGCAGCCGATTTCCGGGAACCGGCGATACAGCTGGGTGTGCAGCAGGGTCTCGGCGGACGGCCGCAGCGGACGCCCCACGGCCTTGCCGTCGAAGTCGACCACCATGATGTCGTCCTCCACCAACCGGCCCTTGTCCTTGCCGGACACGGTGATCGCCGCATGGCGATCATCCAGACGATGGGAGAAGTTGCTGCTGGTCGCCGGCGTCCAGCCCGACTGGGCCAGCTCACGCACGTTGTCGATCAGCACTTGGGCCAGCTCGCTCAGGCGCGCCGTATCGTAGGGGAAGGTGTTCATGGCTGGCATTTTAACGGGGTGGATCGGTAAAAGCAGGTACTACGGAGATCCGTTTTCCTGACTGGGCTGGGCTGGGCGGGGGGGGGGGGGGGGGGGGGGGGTTTGCGGGGGACGCCGTGAATACGTCCTTGTAGTCTTGGTCGCCGCTTGCGCGCGTGCGCTCTCGTGCGCACACGGCAAGACCGGGGTGGGCGTCCTGCCCAAGCCGCCCGAGGCACGCCTCGGGCCCATGCGGCTCACACCCCCGCAAACCCCACCCCGCCCAGCCCCCCCCACACGCTGAGGCGCGTGCCAGCGTTGTGGGGTGGGGGAGAAAAAGCTAAGCCGGCCAGTGGCCGGCTCCAAGGCGTGACGACCAACGGTCGCCACCTACCGCGATTGCATTTTTGGTGGCCAATCACCGAGCACCGAACATCGGCCATCAAGGACCACGCTGTCGAAAAGCGGCGACCAACAGTCACCCCTCATCAATTTTCATCCTTCCCCAGCGCCCCCGATCACCCGAAGCAATGAAACCAGGCAACAGCCACCCAGCCCAAACGTCGCGTTGGCTCCTGGCACCGTCACACGGAACCTGTCGAGGGTGGGGCGGGGTGAGGTTGCGGGGGTGTGAGCCGCATGGATGCGGCGACCAAGCCTACAAGGACGTACTTGCGGCGTCCCCCGCGGCCTCACCCCGTCCCGCCATCCCCACAGCACCCCAGAGCCGCAGTTGCCGTTGTACTTGCAGTAAAAGCGGGCCGCCGGGCCGCAGGCCCGGCACAAACCAACCCCTTACTTGCCGGCAAGCCGACTATTCCGATACCCGTACCCGAAGTAGATCGCAAAGCCCACCGCCGTCCAGATCCCCATCAGCATCCAGTTGTGCGCCGTCATCGCCGTCAACAGCGCGATACAGCTCAGCACTCCCAGACTGCAGATCAACCACGCCATCGGCATCCGGAACGGACGCGGCAAGTCTGGCTGCGTCCGACGCAGAATCAACACCCCCGCGCACACCGCCGCGAACGCAATCAGTGTGCCCATCGACGTCAGCTCGCCCAGGAGATCCAGCGGAAACAGCGCCGCCAGCAGCGCGATCCCGATCCCCGTGATCACCGTATTGATGTGCGGCGTCCGGTACTTCGGATGAATCTTCGTGAACACCGGCGGCAACAATCCGTCGCGCCCCATGATCATGAAAATACGCGGCTGCCCGATGATCATCACCAGCACCACCGACGACAACCCGATCAGTGCCCCTATCTCCACCACGATCCGCAACCAGCCCAACTGCGGGTGCGCCGCCACCGCCGTCACCACCGGCTCGTCGGTGCCCAGCAGCTGGTACGGCACCAGCCCGGTCATCACCGCCGCCATCGCGATGTACAGCACCGTGCAGATCACCAGCGACAACAGCATGCCGATCGGCATGTCACGCTGCGGCTTGTGCGACTCCTGCGCCGCCACCGACACCGCCTCGAACCCGATGTAGGCGAAGAACACCATCGCCGCACCGCGCAGCACCCCCTCGAAGCCGTACTTGCCCGGTCCCGCGTTCTCCGGGATGAACGGCGTCCAGTTGGCCGGATCCACGTACTTCCAGCCCGCGATGATCACCAGGATGATCAGCCCGGTCTTGAGCACCACCATCGCCATGTTCATCGCCGAGGATTTGCTGATCCCCACGTAACACAACCAGGTCAGCAGCAGCACCAGGATCGCGGCCGGAATGTTGGCGATCGCCCCGGTCGGGCGCAGCTGCGCATCCAGCGGTGCGCTGACCAGCGCGGCCGGCAGGTGGATGTCGACATGACTGAGCAGGCTCAGGAAATAGCCGGTCCAGCTGACCGCCACCGCCGAGGCCGACACGCCGTATTCGAGCACCAGCATCCAGCCGATGAACCAGGCCGACAGCTCGCCGAAGGTGGCGTAGGTATAGGTGTAGGCGCTGCCGGAGACCGGCACCATCGCCGCGAACTCGGCATAGGCCATTGCGCAGAACGCGCAGCAGATCGCGGCGAGCACGAACGACAGCATGATCGCCGGGCCGGCGTGGTTGGCCGCGGCCTGGCCGGTGATCACGAAGATGCCGCCGCCGATCACCGCGCCGACACCCAGCGCGGTCAGCCCCCAGGGGCCGAGCGTGCGGCGCAGGCTCAGGCCGTTGGCGTCTTCGTCGGCGGCGTGCGGGTGCTTGGTGGCCCACAGTTGCTTGAACATGGTGTGGTTTCTTGTAGGTGGAGCGTATGTGGAACGGGCCGGCGCTGGGCCGGCCCGTCAGGTGCATCAGGCCGACGGCGTATTGAGCTTGCTGTGGCGCATGCCGTAACCGAAGTAGATCAGCAGGCCCAGCACCGTCCAGCCCACGAACAGGTGCCAATGCACCACGAACGCCTGCCAGAACAGGAACAGGCACGACGCCGCGCCCAGCGGGCAGATCACCCACACCATCGGCACGCGGAACGGACGCGTCAGCTCCGGCCGGGTGTAGCGCAGGATCAGCACGCCCACGCAGACCGTGGCGAAGGCCAGCAGGGTGCCCATCGAGACCAGTTCGCCAAGCACGTTCAGCGGCACAAGGCCGGCCAGTGCGGCGGCGATCACGCCGACCACAATCGTGGCCCAGTACGGCGTGCGGAAGCGCTTGTGGACCTTGCCGAACACCTTCGGCAGCAGGCCGTCGCGCGAAATGGTGTAGGCGATGCGGGTCTGGCCCATCATCATCACCAGCACCACCGAGGACAGGCCGGCAATGGCGCCGATCTCCACGGCGGTCTTCAGCCAGGACAGGCTCGGGTAGGCCTCCAGCGCGGTGGCCACCGGCTTGTCGGTGCCCAGCAAGTGGTACGGCAGCATGCCGGTCAGCACCGCGCAGACGATGATGTAGACCAGCGTGCAGACCGCCAGCGAGCCGAGCAGGCCGATCGGCATGTTGCGCTGCGGGTCCTTGGTTTCACCGGCAGCGGTGGAGACCGCATCGAAGCCGATGTAGGCGAAGAACACGATGGTGGCCGCGCGGAACACGCCGCTCCAGCCGAACTCGCCGGACACGCCGGTGTTTTCGGGGATGAACGGGTGCCAGTTGGCCGGGTCCACATGAGCTGCGCCAATGCCGACGAACAGGCAGATCACGAAGACCTTGATGGCCACGATGATCGCGTTGACGAACGCAGACTGGGTCACGCCCACATACAGCAGGCCGGTCACCGCCGCCACGATCAGCATCGCCGGCAGGTTGAACAGCTTGCCGGAGGCGGCGAACTCATGCCCGTTCCAGGCAATCGGCGCGGCGCTCAGCGCGTCCGGGAACGGCATGTGCAGCGTGGTGGTGATGAAGCTGATCAGGTAGGCCGACCAGCCCACCGCGACCGACGCTGACGCGAACAGGTACTCCAGCACCAGGCACCAGCCGATGAACCAGGCCATGCCTTCGCCGAGGGTGGCGTAGGAGTAGGAGTAGGCGCTGCCGGAGACGGGCATCATTGCCGCGAATTCGGCGTAGCACAGGCCGGCCAACGCGCAGGCGAAGCCGGCGAACACGAACGACAGCATGACTGCCGGGCCGGCATGGTTGGCCGCGGCCTGGCCGGTCAGCACGAAGATGCCGGCACCGATCACCGCGCCGATCCCGAGCATGATGAGGTGTTTGGCTGTGAGGGTCCGTTTCAGTGTGGCTTCGCCGTCCAGGCTGCCTTCGATGGGTTCACCCGCGTCGACGTGGCCGGCGGGTTCAACCGGTTTGACTCTCAACAGAGACTTCAGCATGCAGTGCTTCCCTAAATGGACAAAGGTGAGGTGCGCGGTACATTGCCGGGCACCTTGATGGCAACTGGGCGCCCCAGCGTGCGGGGCCCGCTGTACCTTAGCCAAAGCTGAAGCCCGCGCACAAGCACAAATGCAGCATGGCCTGGCGATAATCGACAAATTCCGCCCGAACCCCCCGCCACCATGTCGCTGAACCCTGAATCCGTTGTCATTGCTGATGCTGAACTGCGTGCCCAACTGGCTGCGTATGCGCAGCGCCAGCCCGCCCACGCCGCCCTGGCTGACGAATTCAGCACACTATTGGACGATCCGGAGAACCCCTTCCTGCGTGAACGGCTGGCCGGTCATTTCACCGGCAGTGCATGGCTGGTCAGTGCCGACGGGGAGCGCGTGCTGCTCACTCACCACCGCAAGCTGGACCGCTGGCTGCAGCTGGGCGGGCATGCCGACGGCGACCGCAACCTGGCCCGGGTGGCGCTCAAGGAGGCGGAGGAAGAGTCCGGGCTGAGCGGGCTCGTGCTGGAGGATGGCGCGCTGTTCGACATCGACAAGCACTGGATCCCCGAACGCAGGGACGTGCCGGGCCATTGGCATTACGACGCCCGCTACGTGGTGCGGGCGGTGGGCAGCGAACAGTTTGCGATCAGCGAAGAGTCGCTGGCGCTGGCGTGGCGGGAGATCCGTGACGTCGCCGCGGCAGTGATCGACGCCCCGGACAACGACGACTCGCTGCCGCGCATGGCCAAGCGCTGGCTCGCCCGGTAGGCGACGACCGTTGGTCGTCGCGTGGGGCAATCGGCTCCCGTTCGAAGGTGTATCGACCAACGGTCGATACCTGCCTGGGGATCAATACAACACGCGCGTCCGCAGCGTGCCCGGGATCGCGGCCAGTTCGTCGCGCACCGCGCCGGCCTGTGCCTCGCTGGCGGTGATGTCGATCACCACGTAGCCCACCTTGGGGTCGGTGCGCAGGAACTGGCCGTCGATGTTGACGTTGTGGCGCGAGAAGATCTCGTTGACCTTGGACAGCACGCCCGGC